>ENA-UOOI01002270-UOOI01002270.1-fermentation-metagenome-genome-assembly--contig:-NODE-2270-length-17227-cov-2.637782_pt1 | contig 17227 bp, 16 predicted proteins | sample MGYA00245779_ERZ724027 | MGnify/ENA primary metagenome ERZ724027 (study PRJEB28704, sample SAMN03018318) | fermentation metagenome | biome: anthropogenic terrestrial biome; feature: soil; material...
CTCGAGCTGCATGACCAATTTCTTGAAAGCATTCCCCCTCGCCTCGAAATCTTTGAACATATCAAAGCTGGCGCAGGCCGGTGACAACATCACAGCGCTGCCTGGTCGCGCTTGGCTTTTAGCCCATAGCAGAGCAGCATCGAGGGTGGCAAACTGTTGCATCGGCAAGCTGGTGCCCTGTTTAGCAAGCTCTTGCTCAACCGCCCGGGCAATAGCGGGAGCGGTCTGCCCAATTAGCGCCAAGGCGTCTATACGACCAACAGCAGCTTTGGCCAAAGGTTCAAAGGGGATTTTTTTGTCGTAACCGCCAGCAATCAAGACTACCGGGAATGGTAAGGCTGCTAAGCCTGCATTGGTGCGAGTAGGCGAGCTGGCGATAGAATCGTTATAATAGCGTACGCCATCCAGTTCGCGCACTAGTTCAAGGCGGTGTTCTACACCAGCAAAAGTGGTGGCTACCTGCCGTATTGCTGCTAGTTTCACACCTTTAGCGCGGGCAACGATAGCAGCGGCCATTACGTTCTCAACATTGTGATCTCCGGGCAATTGGAGCTGCTCGGTGGAGCATAAAATCTCCTCTTCCCCATCAACACGTAGAATTATTTGCTCTCCGCGCAGGAATGCACCTAACGCTATCTCTTCTTGGCGGCTAAAGTAATGCACTTTGCCCGCCGTCAAATTGGCTAGTTCTTTTGTTGATTTGTTATCCCAATTTAAGACTGCAATATCGTCTGCCCCTTGTGTACGCAGGACGTTTGTTTTTGCCTGCACATACTCATCAAAAGAAAGATGGTAATCAAGATGATTGGGGCTTAGGTTCGTTATCACCGCCGTCTGCGGACTGGTTGTTGTCGTCATCAGCTGAAAACTACTGAGCTCGAGGACTATCTCTGCACTACTCGGGATGCGGAGCACACCTTCAATAAGGGAGTTGCCGATGTTGCCACCCAGGAAAACCTGCCTACCATCAGCCCGTAGCATTTCACTAATCAAAGTAGTGGTAGTAGTTTTGCCGTCGCTACCAGTGATACCGGTGATCGGGGCGGCAGCCAAGGCAAACACCAGCTCAATTTCGCTAGATAAACGGGCACCCCGCGCAACAGCCTGTTGTAGCTCCGGCAGGTCGGGCCGCATGAAAGGCGTGCGAAAGAGAACCTGACAATCAGCGAGATGTGCTAAGTAATCGGGGCCTAAGCGCAATTCTAGGGGAATCCCGTGCAGTTCTGCCAAAACCTCCTGCAACTTACTGGCCTCTTTCTGGTCGCAGGCGACTATTTGACAGCCCAAATGGTGCAAAAAACGAATTAACGGCACCCCGCTTCGTAGGCCGAGGCCTAGCACCCCTACTTTTTTGCCTTTAAGTTCGTCGATTACTGTCTGCTGTCTGCTCGTGAGCATGATTGCCCCTCCTTCGATATGTATAAGAATAACCAATATATTGTGTAAGATACAGGTAAAAGGCTGCCCCTAACACCAGGGGCAGCCTTTTACCTGCAAAGAAGCTAAATTTCCTCCGGTTCAAGCGGTATGATTATGGCTGCCACGATGTAAGCTACAAGGCCTGTGCCATAAAGCAGAACTGTAAGCGCCCAGAGCAAGCGAATGATGGTCACATCAATATCAAAGTAGGTAGCAAGACCACCACAAACCCCGGCTAGGTTTTTGACCCGTCGCGATCGATACAGTTTCTTTACCAAATTAACGCACCCTCCCCCTTTGCCCTTACTGCATCATATAGTAACGTGCTATGGTATATTACGTTCCTGGTAGCAGTTGCAGTGTCTGTTCTAGCAATTTGAGAGCACATTCTGGATACGATGCCGCTAACAAGCCAGCGGCGAAAAGGACATGGGCAGCATCGCATTGAAAACTAGCCTCACTTGGTTTCATCAACTGTAATTCTCCAGCCTGCTGTAAAGCTCCTGCTAAGATGAAGCCGGGGTTACGGCTAAATTTGATCGCGCCCCCGATACCTATAATTTGGCGCACAGAACTTAGATCTTTACCTCTGAGTAGATAGCTACGCCCCTGCGGTGTTGCTACGGTCTCCACAAAGCCCACATGGCGATTAACTGCCTGTTGTACACAGGCGCGTGCCAATAGTTGCTCCTGAGCTGCCTCCAACTCGTTTGCCGGCAACCACTCCGCCTGCGAGGCCGTAGTCGCAAAGCTGGGCCAATCGCAGGCCGGCAGATCTGCTGCCCGCGTTAGCTGGGACAAAAGTGGAGTTGCAGCACTAATTGCAGTGCCGGCGCTGCTACGCATGCCTAGATCAGCTTCAACTGTACGATGGGCATATGGCGGCATCAGGCCAACGCTCTGCATTGTATCATCCAGTGAACAACCAGAGGCTATGGAATAAACGTCGGTCGTGGCCCCGCCTAAATCGATGGCTATCAGCTCGCCCCATTTGGTCGCGTACAGCTTTAAACCTGCAAGCACAGCAGCTGGGGTAGGCATAACGACCTCGCCTAAGGTCGCCTCTAGCTCGGTTAGGCCTTTAGCAAGAACAATGCGGCTCAAGAATAGCTCTCGAATCACCTGCCGAGCGCTATCTACCTCGAGGCGGCCTAAACGGGGGAGCACATTGCCGGCAACTTTGCAGGGGAAACTGGCCTCCTGCAGAATTGCCTGTGCCTCGGCCGCTGCCTCCCGATTACCTGCAATAACTATAGCTGTCTCCAGCTTAACCGTCGCCAAGCTTTTGGCGTTGGCTATTAAGTTCTCTCTATCTCCCCCATCGGTGCCACCAACCAAAAGGATGATGTCGGGGGCGAGCCTGCGAATTTCTTGCAGGTCGTTGTCTAAAAGGCGATGCCCATAGACCTTTAACACTTTAGCTCCTGCGCCTAAAGCAGCCATGCGCGCCGCTTCGCCGGTTAGCTCTGGTACTAGCCCCACAGCCACCAGACGCAAGCCGCCGGCGGCGCTGCTTGCCGCCCGCCGCACGCCAAACTGAATGCCCGGCGGCAACTGCGGCTGCAGTTCATCCCAGGCTTGGTCAACCCCGCGCCTAATGTTTTCTTGATCTGTCAACACCGCGCTGGTCCCAAGCAGGGTTGCACGATCAAGGTCTACGGCGCAGAGCTTGGTATAGGTACTGCCGACATCAGCTAAGAGAGCAAACATGTCTTACTGCAGAGCCAGCCTTTGCAGGCGTTCTCTTTCTGTCAGCGGCCGCCCCGTATCGGGATCAATAGCTACACATGCGCCGTTAATTAACCGGGTTTGCAGGAGCCCCTTGGCCACGCCGCTGCCGGCCAAATGGGGCGCATCTAGGATGCCGGCGCGAATGGCCGCGACCAGCACCTCGGGATCACTACCGAGGCTATCAGCTGGGTTGCCGAGATGACCGATTGCTGCTAGCAACTCCTGCGCTTCAGCTAGCAGTTCATTTTTGCGGGCAATGATTGCCGGATCGTGGTCGATTTGGGGCAAGCCATCAATGGCGTTATGGAGCATGCCAGCCACAATCTCGCAGCTTTCTATTACATCTGTAGCAGTGGCCACATGGTCGGCTTCACAAAAGCCGACAACGTGTATGATATCAGGCTGCAGGGAAAGTGCCAAATGCATTGATGATGCCAGCTGTCCTTTGGCCTGATTCAAGTTGGCAGAGAAACTGGCCAAACCGCTACGCACCTGGGTATAGCTTTGAAAATTAGCATCATGTAGTGAGGCAAGGAGCTCCTTTTTGGCCAGCATCTTGGCGAAATCCTGGTTATACCAGGTGCCGTTTGGGGTGTTGAACATATATTGGGCTACATAATGCTGCACACCCTGATGCTTGGCGAAAGCAGCAGCCAAATAGGCCATGACAACCGCAATGGTATCACTGGCCTCCCGCAGACTCCAATGATGCGCCTCGTTCACTTCCACTGGCAGACCACGCTGGGCATACCAGGCTATGGCGGCCAGGTTCTCGGCAATGGCGGTTGCTAGCGGACGGGACGAGCGCCCGTCTAGCTCACTGTACCAACACAGGGGTATGGCCCCCCATGCGTTACGCAATGTTGTCGTTGCTAGCTCGGCCCATTGCAGTAGATCACGGGTGCCGGCATAAATACGCAGCAATGGATAGTTGCCGGTACGGCTAGCAGCATACAAGGCCTCCAGGTCTTCTACTTTTCGCACCGGTACGCCGCCTGCGCCCGACTGGCGTGGGTCCATTGCTTCCGGCCGAAAGAAGCTGGCCTGGGCGTTCTGATCAGGCCCAATGGAAATAACGTCGAGAACTTTGGCCTCGGCGATCTGCTTGATACCAGCTAATGTATCGGCCAAGGTAGGCAGGCCGAAATGGTGCCGCAGTAAAGGATAGGGGCGCTTGGCCGCTAGACGCGGTATTAGCTGATGAGGGTAGCGCTCCACTAGTGGCTGCCGATCGCGCCCTTGCAGATAAGCAATGGTCTCATCGATGCTTTCTAGTCCAGAAAAGCAACGATAAAAGAGGCCGGTCTGGGCCGCTGCAGCTGCGGCTGGCGGAGTGCCGCCAAAAATCAACTCGATGTTGCCTAAGCCAACCTCGATAAGCGCATCATGCAGTTCCTGCACCAGGGCGGGAACTAATTCCGGCGTCAGGCGATAGCTGACTGCCAATATATCTGGCCGATACTCTTGCGCCGCCTGCACTATGCCCTCTAAGCCCATGGCTGGGCCCAAAAACTCCGTATCGTACCCCTGCTCTTCGGCCAAACGCAAGAAGCGTAAGGTACCTGCCACATGCACATCATGGCCGAGAGGAGCTCCTAAGATTTTGCGTTTCCCCTGACTCATGCCAGACCCCCTTCCATAACGAAGCGGCGAATTTCCTTTGCTGTTAACCCCGCAATGCCCATTCTTTCTACCGTGCGTCCTTCCTGCCAATAGTCCTCCCCGATTAATAAGGAACCGAGATGCACCATGGAACGGATCGTAGGTGTTGGCACTGCTAACAGATCGCCCAAAGCAGCAATCGGTACCAAGCTCATGGGCACGTCTTCAGTAAGATAGCGGTGATAAATACCCGTGGGGGCCTTGATGCCTTTATAGCCGTGGTTGTTCTGAATAGCCTCGTAAAGGGTACGCCCAACCGCGTCGTAGGCCACGTAAAGCCAGTTACGGGCGCTCATTGCTGGGATACCCAAAGCTGCCGCCACCGCAACGCGCTCGGCATCCATTGTTTCTAGCACTTTTGCCACTGTGGGTGTAACGCCATCCATATAAAAATCAAAATCGCCGCGGGTTGCCTCGATGCGGGCCGCGTTTAATATAACCAAGCCGGGGTGAAAGATGGCTCCGATGTTGTCTAGGCTAGTTTTAAGTACATTATCACCGGGGACAAACTGGGGCATGGCCACCCGCAAAGCATTTACCACTTGAGCGGTATGATGACCAGGCAGAGCCGCCACCGGGATGCTATTCTTGATGCCGTAAATTGTGACTTGGGCGGGGTTATTGTTGCGTGCTGCATAGATTAAGGTCTGGGCCTCGGCTATCGTTACCTCAGCCTTGGTTCCGCAAGAAGTAATCACGTGCAGAAACTCTAAAGCGCCGCCAGTGCGCCCGGGATGCAACACTACAATCTGCCCATCACGCAGATAGGGCGCGGCTTCTGTAGCCATATAACGGTGGGCATCGGCAGGCACTACCACCATGATGATGTCAGCATCGGCTATGGCCTCCTGCATATTGCTAGTCGCTACCTCGATGGGACCAAAACCATTTACTACGCCATTAAGCGTAACGCCACCGCTATGGCGTATTGGTTCTAAACGCTCATCGGTACGGTTGTAGAGGGAAACCTGGTAACCCAAATAGGCCAGATGCCCTGCCATGGCTTGTCCACCATGACCAGCTCCCAAAACAGCGAAACGCGGGGGATTGTGCGGAAGGGTATTAACTACGGTTGGCTGGAAAGCAACAGAACTCATTACCAAAAGATCACCTTCCTTTAATTTGGTATGGCTAAGCCCTACATTATGCAGGTTACAGATAATTTATTATAACAAGATATTAACTTGGCTGTAAAGTTTATTATCACCCGGCTCGGTTAAACCCGCTTGACAAACGCCGCACCTTGTTCTATTGTATTAAGTGCCTAATACAATAAGACGGAGGATGACAGGGAGTGAGCAGGTGAAGCCAAACTTTGATCCAGCGATACCGATTTACACCCAGATAGTCGATAGGTTTAAGCAGCTAATCCTCAGTGGAGAATACGGCCCTGGGGAGAAAGTGCCGCCAGTACGAGAACTAGCGCTGGAGCTGGGCGTAAACCCCAACACGTTACAGCGTGCGCTGAGCGAGCTGGAGCGAGAGGGATTGCTGTACACGGAACGAACTACAGGCCGTTTCGTGACCAACGACGCCGCACTAATTGCTGCATTACGGGAGGAGTTAATTGCATCTATGGTGGAAGTGTTTCTCGAGGGACTAGGGGCCCTAGGGTGTTCGCTAGCCGATGTTGAACGCCTGATCAAGAGATATGGAGGAGAGATGAAATGAGCGAATCATTGTTGGAAGTCAAAAATGTTTCAAAGCGCTATGGGCAGCAAATGGCCTTGGACAACGTGTCTTTCAGTGTGGCACCGGGACACATCACTGGGCTACTGGGCCCCAACGGGAGCGGCAAGACGACGATGATTAAGATCATCATTGGCTTGCTGGCCGACTACACGGGGGAGGTCCGCATCTGCGGGCATCATCCGGGGAAAGAATCCAAGAAACTGGTCAGTTATCTACCGGACAAAATGGCACTGCCCGCCTGGCTGGTGGTGCGTGAGGCACTGGAGCTATATACCAGCTTCTTTGCCGACTTTCAGCCGACGCGGGCCCATGATCTGCTGCATTCTCTCAATGTGCCACAAGATAAGCGCATCAGCGAACTGTCTAAGGGAATGCAGGAGAAACTGATGTTGGTGCTGACGATGGCCCGCCGCGCCAAAATCTATGTGCTGGATGAGCCGTTGGCAGGCGTGGACCCTGCCGCCCGCGACTTGATTCTCTCCACCATTCTCGATAATTTCGGGGAGGATAGTTCCATTCTGCTGTCCACCCATATTATCTCTGATGTGGAAACCATCTTCGACGAAGTGCTTTTTCTTAAGGCCGGTGTGGTCGACCTGCAGGGAGAGGCCGAGGTCTTGCGCAGCCAGCACGGTAAATCAATCGATCAGCTATTCAGGGAGGTATATAGATGTTAGCTAAACTGATCAAGTTGGATCTCCGCTTTGCCTACAAGCAGTTTCTGGCTATGGCGGCTCTGCTATTGCTCGTGGGGATATTCGGCCCCATTATGAACATAAGCGTCTTGAAGTTCGGCTTGCCACTCATCTTCACCATCACCTTTTCCGTCATCCCTGTGCTCAGTATCTGGTTAGTAGTGCAGCATTTCCAGCGTAACCTCTTCGGTCACGAGGGGTATCTCATGTTCAGTCTGCCAGTGAGCGCCGGACAATTGCTATTTTCTAAAATTATCACCACGGTGCTCTGGTTTAACCTGATGTTATTTTCGGCCTTAGCTTTGGTTATTCTGTTACTGCGGCCGGAGGTATCGCTGCGGGTCGTCATGGCAGACCTCTTGACTTGGGAAGCAATCCAGACAGGGCTGCGGGTTCTTCTTCTAATCAACGTCAACGTGCTGCCCCTGATCTTAGCCATTTTTATGGGCATCGCCCTCGGCACGGTGGCCGTACGCAATAAAAAGCTAGGCTCTTTCTGGGGAAATGTTATCGCCATAGTCGGCATCGCCCTGTTTATCTGGTGTTGCATCAAGCTATCGGCTTGGACATATCTGGACCTGACCTCGGAAGCCCAGTTGTTTATATCAATTACGGTTGCAGCTTCCCAGTGGCTTAACATAGCAACCTCAGCCGTGTTCTGCACTTTGTTCTTCGGCGTAACAACGTATATCATGCGGCACCGCCTGAACCTGGGCTAGCGCCCCAAGCGGGGCTGTCGCAAAGGGCCGAGGGGTACTGCTAGGCACAGGCTGACGCCAATCGTGCCTACGCAGTACCCCATCGGCCCCCTACCATAGCGGGAGTATAACAGCCCCTACACATACCCCGCATTCTTGGGGCGCCCGTAGGGGCGAGATCCTATCTCGCCCGGGCCGGATAGGATCCGGCCCCTACAAAGCCAACAAAATATTAGCAGAGATAACCCAAACGACGCCCCGTCTTTAGCCCCGCAACTGGTCAAAGACCTCATAGAGCACCACACTAGTGGCTACCGCCAAGTTAAGGGAGTCGGCCCGCCCTACCATAGGGATGCTCACCAGTTGATCACAGGCCGCCATCAGGGCCGGGGATAAGCCTTGCCGTTCGCTACCGCTAAGCAACACCATGGGCTTGGTATAACGCGCTTGCCGATAGTGACAATTGGCAGCCCCCGATGTACCGATCACAGGAACACTAGCGGCTGACCGCCATTTCACAAAATCCGCCTCACTCGTTTTCATTAATTGTAGAGCGAATAGTGACCCCATGCTGCCGCGCACTGCTGCCGGATCATAGGGGTCAGTGCAATTGCCAATTAGAATCATTCCTCCGCAACCAACCGCATCAGCAGTGCGCATTATGCTGCCGAGATTGCCTGGATCTTGCACCTCAGCCAGGGCTACCCAAACTGCTGACGGGGAGAATTCCAGGGATAAATTCTGCCAACCTTGGCTAACCACTGCACCAAGACCCTGGGGGCCATCCTTCGCAGACAGACTGGCGAAAACCGCGGGAGTTACCTGTATGCTCGGCACCCCCTTGTGGGTGAGTGTGGCGACTAGATCTAGGGCAAATTGGCTAGTGAGCAAGTCCGGCGCAATAACGAGAAGCTCTATGGGAGCTGCTTGCTGTGCCGCCTCCGCTACCAAGCGAATGCCCTCAACCCAAAATTGCCCCTGCTGCTCACGCCCCTTGCGCGTGCGCAAGCTGCGTATTGTTTTAATAGTGGCATTACTGGTGCTAGAGATCAGCATCGCGTCACACATCCTTTCTATCTCCTTCACAGCTTACCATGTAGTCCATAGAAGATGAAGAAGAACTGCGAGGTGTTTGCTTAGAGCACAGGAGCAGGCTCCAATCGTGCTTACTGCAGACACCTCGCAGCTCTATGACATTGCACCTTCCCCGCAACACGCTAATGGCAATTGTTCTTTAACGACCTAGAAACTGGGCCTGACGTTTCTCCAGGAAAGCGCCCATGCCTTCCTTCTGGTCATGGGTAGCAAAACAGGCAGCGAAATGCTCTGCCTCCACAGTCAGTCCCTCTGCCAAGGGCAAGTCTGCCCCCGCATCCACGGCAGTTTTCAAGTGACGCATAATAATCGCGCTATGTTTAGCGATGTCGTTAGCCAGGGCGAAAGCGGCGTCTAGCAATGCTTCAGGAGGCAGCACCCGACTAACTAATCCTAGGGCCAGCGCCTCGTTGGCACCAATTGTGGTGCCAGTAAACAGCATCTCCTTAGCCCGCGCACTGCCAATAAGGCGCGGCAAGCGCTGGGTGGCACCGAAGCCGGGAATAATCCCGAGGCCGATTTCGGGCTGGCCCAATTTCGCCTTATCTGAGGCCAAACGCAGGTCACAGGCTAAGGCCAGTTCTAACCCGCCGCCCAAGGCAAAGCCGTTAATTGCAGCAATGCTCGGCTGAGGTAGCGCTGCTAGCTTGGAAAAAATGCGCTGCCCCAACAGGGCAAACTCCTTGGCCTGCTCAGATGCCATCTGGTGCATAGCAGCGATATCTGCCCCAGCAATGAAGGCGCGTCCACTCCCAGTGATCACTAGCACCTTGATTTTTTGATCATTAGCAATCTGGGTTAGCAGTTCGTCCAGCTCCAGCAAAAGAGGCTCATTGAGAGCGTTTAGCGCTTCCGGCCGCGCAATTGTCAGTAAACCTACCCCGTTATCTTTTAACTCCAGGTTTAGAAACTCCATCCTTATCCTCCTCCCTTTGCTGGGCTACTTGCGGTCATACGTGTAGAAACCGCGGCCAGTTTTTCGGCCCAAATATCCGGCCGCAACCATCTGCCGCAATAAGGGGCAAGGACGGTATTTGTCGTCGCCCAGATCCTTATGCAAGACCTCCATAATCGATAAGCACACATCCAACCCAACCAGATCGGCTAAGGCCAGAGGGCCCATAGGATGGTTTGCTCCCAGTTTCATTGTGGTATCGATCGCGTCGGCCGTTGCTACCCCTTCCATCAAACAGAACACAGCTTCGTTAATCATGGGGATCAGCATGCGGTTCACAGCGAAGCCGGGGGCATCGTTGATCTCCACAGGGGTTTTGCCCAACAGCTCAGCTACTGCCTTAGTTTGTTGCACTACTTCTGCGCTCGTAGCTAGGCCTTTAACCACCTCCACCAATTGCATGAGGGGCACGGGGTTGAAGAAATGCATGCCAATAACCGACTGCGGCCGCTTAGTGTAAGAAGCAAGTTTTGTAATTGAGATAGAAGAGGTATTGCTGGCAAGGATAGCATGGGCCGGCGCTATCTGGTCGAGTTCGATAAAGATTCCTTTCTTAACCTCGAGGTTCTCAGTGGCCGCTTCAATAATTAGATCCGCTTGAGCCGCTACATCCAGATCAACCATAGGGGTAATGTTTGCCAGAATTTTCGCCTGTAGCTCTGCACTGAGGCGGCCCCGCTCGACGTTCCGCTGTAACTGTCCGGCCAGCCTCTCCAGAGCCCGCTGCAGATACTGCTCATTGATATCTGCAAGTATAACTTTGAAGTCAGACTGAGCGGCTACTTGGGCAATGCCGCTCCCCATCTGCCCAGCACCGACGATCATGATGGTCTTAATCTGCATAATACTCCTCCTCCTAATCGAATCATTGCCTGCTATAAGTTTCTGCCTGAGGCTGCTAAGTTCCTGCTTTTTGATAAATTGGGGCGAGTAGTTACAGAATCTTTTATTATCCACCGGCAACCGAAATATATGCTATACTTGCGTTGCACAAGCGGTGCAACCGTCAGTTTATTGCTCGCGACGCAAAAGCGTTGCTAGGAGGTCGATGACATGGACAACCAGAACCTGAACAAAGTCAGTCCCCCCAGTATTACCAAGTTATTCTGGATTTTCTTCCGCGTTGGTGCCTTTACCTTTGGCGGCGGTTATGCCATGCTGCCCATTATTCAAAGAGAGCTAGTAGACAAACAAGGTTGGCTAGAAGAGGAAGATTTTATTGACATGATCGGTATCACCCAGTCTGCTCCTGGCCCCGTTGCCGTCAACTCAGCCATCTATCTAGGCTACCGTCTCAGCGGATTAGGTGGAGCCCTGAGCTCGGTTATAGGGGCTGTGTTACCTTCGCTGTTAACTATTATGGCAATCGCCTGGGCTCTCAGCCAATATAACCTGGATTTGCTGAATCATGCTTTTGCTGGGGTCCGACCAACGGTGGTTTCCCTGATTACCTATGCGGCTTGGACGATGGGTAAGAAAACCTTGAAAACGCCGACAAAGGTTGTTATGGCTGTTGTTGCGGCCGTACTGATTGTCGTGCTCGATTTGCACCCCGTATGGCTGATTCTGGGCGGTGCCTTGCTGGGACTCAGCTTCAATAGTCGCACCCGCCAAGGGGGTGCTCAATCATGATTTACTGGCAACTGTTTTATACTTTCGCTTTTATCGGCTCTTTAGCCTTCGGCGGGGGCTACGTCATGATTCCTTTAATTGATAGCCAGGTGGTGGAACAGCTCGGCTGGCTCACCAGCATGGAATTTGCTGACATAGTAGCCATTGCGGAGATGACTCCTGGCCCCATCGCTATCAACACCGCCACCTTTGTCGGCTTTAAGATGGGAGGGCCAATAGGGTCCATTATTGCAACTATCGGCGTAGTAGTGCCTTCGTTTATCATCGTGATGATCCTAGCCAAGCTGGTGGCCCGTTATAGCAACTCCCCTTATCTACAGTCCGCTCTAGGCGGTATCCGCCCTGTAGTGGTGGGCCTAATTGCTAGTGCCGCCTGGACCTTCGGTGCCAAGACCTTGATTGACGTGAAATCATGGATCATAGCCGGGGTGATGCTCTTAGCCTTGGCCAAAACCAAGATTAATCCTATCCTGCTTATTGTGGCATCATTTGCTCTCGGTATTCTGTTTTTCTAGAAGTGGCTGGCGACCTCACAAGCACGAAACTCGGGCCTACCTCATAAACTGGGGTGGGCCCTTCTGCGTCTAAGCCAGCCCTGCTTTGGAGGAGAGTTTATGCCAACTGGTCTTTTTTCTTCGCGGTGCCCAATCGCTAGCTATGAGCAGGAAGAACTGCTAAAGCAATTTACTACTTTGGCCGAAGCAACTGGTGGCCAACTTGACCCACAAGCCCTGCGACTTAGCGAGCGCATGCAGACATTAATAAGCAATCTACGGTGGCACAACCTCACTGGAAATATCCACTTGCGGCGCAGCTGGGCTACAGTAGTGGAAATCCGTCTCCACTTGCCCAAGCCGGTTAGTGGACAAGTGCGTCTAGGTAACGTCTACGGTGAAACATCTGGCACCCCGCTAATGGGCGCTCCTCGTCTAGAATCAAACTGGCCGACAACGAGCTTATCAGAGCTTTTCCCTCCCAACAGGTACTGGCAATTAGCCTCAGCCCGGGAACCCTTCATGTTACTCATTCAGCATAACGGGATCAGCCTTAACACCTACCGCTTTTACCAGAGCGATTTTTACCTAGCCGCGCTCACTTATTTAGCGGGGCTGGCGGAACAGGTCATGCTCCTTCATCCCCCACTGCAACAATGTTCTTCGCGTATTACTCAGGTACAATTGCCCTGGATGAAAGAAATCCCTTAAGCTGGTGCATGCCCCGAATTATGTCGAAGTAGGGTGGACAACCTCAAAGTGCTGGGGTATCATGGGATAGATTAAAAAATTCCGCTTTCGGGGAGGTTCGATGACGAATGGTTGCCCAGCTTAAGGTCTTCGCGGGACGCTCCACGGAACCACTAGCAGCCGAAATCTGCCAGCACCTAGGTATTGACCTAGGCAAGCGGGAGATTATCCAGTTCAGTAACGACAACACCTTCGTTAAGATTAACGAAAACGTGCGCGAGTGCGATGTTTTCGTCGTGCAGACATCTTGTCCGCCTGTCAACCATAACCTAATGGAACTACTGATTATGATTGACGCGCTGAGTAGGGCGTCAGCACACCGCATTACTGCGGTACTGCCTTTCTACCCGTACGGTCGCTCAGATAAAAAAGACCAACCGCGCATCCCCATCACTGCCCGCTTAGTAGCCGATCTGCTGACTACAGCCGGGGCTGATCGCGTAGTCGCGGTTGACCTGCATTCGCCCCAAATTCAAGGATTCTTCACTATCCCCCTTGACCATCTCACTGCCGCAGATATGCTCTGCAAGTACCTAGAGAACAAGCACATCGCTGACTTAGTGGTCGTGGCCACCGATGCCGGTGGTGCCAAGAAGGCTTCTGTCTATGCCAAATGGCTAAAGGCACCGCTAGCCATCATGGACAAGCGGCGCAATGGCAACGATGATCAGGCACAGATTACGCATTTTATCGGCGATGTAAAAGATAAGAATGTAGTTATCCTAGACGATGAAATCGACACGGCGGGCACTGTGCAAGAGACTGTAAAAGCCTTACGGGCCGCTGGTGCCAAGGATATTTATGTCGGTTGCAGCCACCCAGTGTTTTCGGGTCCAGCTGTCGAACGTTTGCTTGCTTCAGACATTAAGGAAATAGTGACCACTAATACACTGCCAACGGATCATGCTAAAGCTCTGCCTAACCTGACTGTACTCTCGGTTGCTCCCATTATCGCCGAGACTATTCGCCGTATTAACCATGGAGAGTCGGTAAGCACGCTCTTCCGTAGTTAGCGAATGGATCAACTTGCCCTACAGCGCCGCTACGGCGATGAACAAGTATTAGTTATCCCGGCTGCCAGCGTGGAACATTTAGCCCACGGCTTACAGCCCCAGACCAATTTGGCTTACGCGCAACCCAGCTTCATCTATCGCTATCAGGCGGAAGGGAATCCGGAATGGCGGCAACTAATACCATATATTGTGCTGCGCCAGGCCGACAACGTCTGGCTCACGCGACGCCTCAGCACACAAGGAGAAAGCCGCCTCCATAACCTGTTTTCGCTGGGCGTGGGAGGGCATATCAACCCTGTTGACGCCACAGGTGCATCACCGCTCATGGCTGCACTCCACCGCGAATTAGAAGAAGAATTATATCTCGATAATTGGCACCCTACTAACCTAGAACCAATAGCGCTGATCAATGATCTGACAAACGCTGTCAGTCGCGACCATCTCGGTGTCGTGTTTGTCCTAGAAGTACCACCAACGGCGAAAGTGTCCGTGCGCGAGCGAGATAAAATGCAGGGCCAATGGGTGCAGATGGCTGAGGTCCGCAAACGCTATTATGAACAGCTAGAGAGTTGGTCCCAGTTAGTCCTTGTATACTTGGAGAAGGCCTGTAACTAGGCCTTCTCTTGTTTTATGCAGAAATATCGTTTTTGGTCTTGACAAGCAGCCTGGCCACCCGTTAGAATGATGCAAATCATGGAAGAGTGCCTAGGGTTCCGCACCGCACGGTGGCCTGGTCCAAGCGGCACTGCCTCATCTGAGGTACACCGTGGGTAGAAAAGACCCCAGCGGCAAGTTCCCCCAGGGAACGCCGCGGGGTCTTTTATTTTGGGAGGTGCCAGAAGTGTTAGCTATTTGGACTGAAAATCTAGGTAAGGAATTTGTACGGCAGAAAAAGGCTGCCGGCTTGCTCGGCAGCATGCGCAGCCTCTACCAGCAGAGCACGGAGCGGATTGTTGCTGTGAAGGGGCTTGACCTGGAAGTAGCAAGCGGCGAATCGGTTGCTTTTATCGGGCCCAACGGAGCCGGCAAATCAACTACGATTAAAATGCTAACGGGCATTCTGCATCCCAGTTATGGAAAGGCGCAAGTGTTAGGGCTGACCCCTTGGCAGAATCGTCAGCGGCTAGCGTTCCAGATTGGCACGGTATTTGGGCAGAAGTCGCAGCTCTGGTATCATCTGCCCCCGGCCGACAGCTTCTTTCTGTTGAGCCGTATTTACGAACTAGACGACAACAGTTTTAATAAGCACCAAGCAGAGCTAGTGGAGCGCTTTGAACTAGAGGAGTTCTTCCACGTGCCGGTGCGCAAGCTGTCGCTGGGGCAACGCATGCGTGCTGAGTTGGCAGCCGCCCTCTTGCACGAGCCGCAGGTATTATTTCTAGATGAGCCGACTATTGGGCTAGACGTAGTGGCGCGTCAGAACATGCGTAGTCTGATCAAAGAGATTAATGCGCTAGGGATTACCGTATTTCTTACTTCTCATGATACCGGCGACATAGAAAACCTGTGCCGCCGGGTGATCATGATCGATAATGGGGCTATTGTCATCGACCAGTCTATCAATAGCCTGAAGCGCAATCATCTGGCAGCCAAGATTATTAGGGTGCGCCTGGAAGAAGAGGTGGACAGTTTACCCTGCATCGCGGGCGCGCAAGTGCTCAAGCATAAGGGGGCTGGACTCAAAATATCCCTGGATACTACTAAGCTTAGTATAGATGAGCTCTATATGCGTCTTAGGGAATTAGCCCCTATCGCCGACATTACGATAGGAGATCCTCCCCTAGAAGACATTATCGCTAACATTTATCGTCATGACCTAACCGATACACAGGAAAGGCGGGATCAGGCCAATGAACTTGAGCAAGAAATGGCGCAAGTATAGCGCCGTAGCCACAACGGCGGCCCAGTCACGCCTAGCCTACTGGCAGGAGATGGGGGCTCGGACGTTCTTTTTTGCTATCATCCTTTTCATTTTCTCGGGGCTCTGGGGTCAGGTCATTGGCGCGGATGGTAGCCTCGTCGGCTTTACGCGGCAGCAATTAGTCTGGTATCTCATGCTGACCGAGGCGATTACCCTGAGTGCAACTAGCCTAGTGACTGAAATAGAGCAAGATGTCAAATCGGGCCAGATTGCTTACCTGCTAGCAAAGCCGCTTAACTATTTGCTATACCAGGCCGCCCATTACGCCGGCGAAATGGCAGTGTCAACGTCCTTGAACTTGCTAGCGGGAGGAGTAGTCGCTTGGGCTCTAGTAGGGCTGCCCATTATTACGTTGCCTAGCCTGACTCAGGCATTAGTTCTGCTTGTGCTGGGGGCAGCTGTGCGTTTTTGCCTACTAGCGTCAATCGCCCTATTAAGCTTCTTTGTGGAAGAAAGCCGCCCGTTTTACTGGATATATTCGAAGCTGGTGTTTACCTTAGGCGGGCTTTTCATCCCTATCGACCTCTACCCCAAATTCTTCAAACAGCTTGCAGCCTGGCTACCTTTTCAAAGCATCACTTATGGGCCGGCTCGGGCGTTTATCTCTGGCGATTGGTCGTTATTTGGCAGCTTCGCTAGCATAGCCTTGCTCTGGTGTGTGCTTCTAGCTGGATTGCTGCACTTGGAATTTACGCAGGGGGTGAAACAGATCAATGTCAACGGTGGCTAAGAATTTGCGTTGGTTATTGGCTCAGTGGTCAATTAACCTGTCATCGGCGATGGCCTATCGCGTCAGCTTCTTAACTCAGATGCTCTTCATGCTGGTTAATGACGTGCTACTGCTTTTTTTCTGGTGGGTGCTACTACAGCTGGTGCCTGATATTGGGGGCTGGGGGATGGCCGACGTTTGGCTCATGTATGGGCTGTCTGCAGGCGGTTTTAGCATTGTGGCTTTGCTGGCAGGCAACTACAATCGTCTGGCCAGCTTCATCTCTGAGGTCCAACTTGATTACTACCTGGCCTTACCTAAGAACGTGCTGCTGCATGTACTGATCAGTCGCACTGATTTTGCTGCAGTAGGCGACCTGATTTTCGGTCTGGTATTGGGTGCCCTAGGCTGCAGGGCCTTAGGTGCCAATTACCTGCTGTTTCTTTTATTCATGGTCACGGCGGGATCGATTATCTGTGCCTTCTCGATTATCACTAATAGCCTCGCTTTTTTCTTAGGCCGTAGTGAAGCTATTAGTCGCCAGCTAGCCGACGCTCTGCTGAGTTTCAGCATGTACCCGGGTACGATTTACCAGGGGGCGGCACGCTTCATAGTGCTCTTTTTGGTCCCTGCTGCCTTCATGACCCACATACCAGTGGAAACCCTGCGACACTTCAATAGCATAGGGGTGTGGCAGGTATTAGCGGCTAACCTAGTAGCGTGGCTGCTAGCGGTGACAATGTTTCGTGCGGGGCTTAAGC
>ENA-UOOI01002272-UOOI01002272.1-fermentation-metagenome-genome-assembly--contig:-NODE-2272-length-17191-cov-9.298203_pt1 | contig 17191 bp, 17 predicted proteins | sample MGYA00245779_ERZ724027 | MGnify/ENA primary metagenome ERZ724027 (study PRJEB28704, sample SAMN03018318) | fermentation metagenome | biome: anthropogenic terrestrial biome; feature: soil; material...
ACTCGAACCTGTGACCCCCTGCTTGTAAGGCAGGTGCTCTAACCAGCTGAGCTATACTCCCGTTTCCGTTCCCTGTAAGTTTGCATCAGCGACGTTTTATATCATACAATATCCGGGTCCGTTTGTCAACAGGAAAGCCCCTGTTTTTCTCAATTTTTTATCCTTTCGCATTCCGCGCCGGCGTCCGTCCCCAGAGAATTCACTCCGGCTTTTGGGCAGCCACCACAATGCGCGCGGTATCCGGGCCGGGTTCCTCGAAACCCAGGTCCTTCCAGACCGCCCGGGTAAGAAGACCCGCCCGCTCCAGCATGACTTTCAGGGTATTCGTCTCATAAGCGCGCTCATAGAAATGTTCAAAACTCCGTTCATACAATTTCCCGCGGCGTTCAAAGAAATCCACCGTAATGGCGACGCGGCCCGTTGCGCGCTCACAGGCGTTGCGCCAGACGCAGTACACGTCTTCCATGTCGTAGACATAAACGTTGTCCGCCAGAATGTTGCGGTGCTTATAGAGGGTGTTGGCGTCAAAAACGAAGTACCCGCCGGGATTCAGGAAAAGCGCGATCCTCTGAAAAGCCTCCTGAAGGTCGTCGGCCGAAGTGATATGGTTCACGCTGTCCAGCATACATACCACGGTGTCCACGGTGCCATACAGGTCCATCCGCTGCATGGTCTGGCAGATAAACAGAATGTCCCGCCCCGCTTCTGTTGCCTTCCTCTGCGCCACGGAAAGCATCTCCGGTGAAGCGTCCAATCCGTAAACATCGAAGCCGCGCCGGGCAAGCTCCAAAGTCAGACTGCCGGTGCCGCAGGCCAAATCGAGCGTCAGGCCGGGGCGATGGTGCAGCCGCTCGAGAATCCTGCACAGATACTCCGCGCGCCCCGCATAGTCCACATTTCGCGTGAGGCTGTCATAATACCGGGCAAACGCAGAATAGCTCATTGTTTCTTCGGGCTGTCCGCAAGGCGCCGGAAAACCATCTGGTACCCGTCACAGCCGTAGTGGAGAGAACGGTTGACCCGGCTGATTGTGGCGGTGGAAGCACCGGTTTCCGCAACGATGTCGCTGTACACCTTTTTGTTGCTGAGCATATGCGCGACCAGAATCCGCTGGGACATGGCCTTGATCTCCGGCACCGTGCAAAGGTCCTCGAAAAAGGCGTAGCATTCTTCTTTATTTTTCAGGGTCAAAATGGCCTCGAATAGAAAATCAACGCTGGGGTCCTTTAACTTCGAGTTCAAAATAACCGCACTCCCCTTCCTTACATGCTCTAATATTTTAGCATGGAAAAGCGGAAAAGTAAAGTGAACCGGGACGTGCGGCTCTCTTCCCTGCCCGGCGCGGACGGCGTGCTGGGGACGCCATCCGGTTATTTGGAACAGGCGGCAAGGATTTTTCGCCGGAGCCGCTCCGCCCCTTCGCCGGACGAAGCGGAAAACGGCAGATACTCCATCCCGCGCTTGGTCAAAAGCTCTTCCAGGCGCGCAATCCGCTCTTTCCGCTGCGTAGCGTTCAGCTTGTCGCTTTTCGAGGCCGCAATCAGGAACGGAACGGATCGGGCCTCAAGAGACTCGATCATGTGCATGTCGTCTTCCGTCGGCGGGCGGCGCATATCGACCACCTGCACCACCAGACGGATGTCGCGCCCCGCGGCGAAATAGCCTTCCACCAGTTCCGCCCAACGTTGTTTTTCCGCCTGCGGCACTTTTGCGTAGCCATAGCCGGGAAGGTCGGCAAAGCGGCAGAAGCCGATGTTGTAAAAATTGATGGTGGCTGTTTTCCCGGGGGCCGAGCTGATCCTCGCCAGGGACTTCCGGTTCAGCAGTTTGTTGATCATGGACGACTTCCCGACGTTGGACCTTCCGGAAAACACAACTTCCGGAAGGGTGGCCGGGGGAAGCCCGGCGGAAGTGCCCGCCGCAAATTCAAAAAAAGCATTCTGAAAACTCATGGCTCCCCCGTTACTGCGGAAACGTCGGCGAGCCGGCGGAAGAATGGTCGCCGGCGGACGCCGGATTCGGCATCATCCGGGCACGGGCCGGCTCTTCCGACTTCTGCACAACCGATTTTGGGGACGGTATTTTCGTCAGGGCAATTTTCAAGACCTGATCGATCTCCTCAACGGTTTCAAAATGGACGTGATCCTTCACAACGGTGTCGATTTCCGCCAGGTCGGACTCATTGTCCGCCGGGATGATAACGGTTTTAATGCCGTTGCGGTAAGCCGCCATCGTTTTTTCCTTGAGCCCGCCGATCGGCAGCACGCGGCCCAGAAGGGTAATTTCCCCCGTCATGGCGACATCGTGCCGGATGGGGATTCTGCAGAGCGCGGAAGTGATGGCCGTCGCCATGGCCGTACCGGCCGACGGGCCGTCTTTCGGGACGGCGCCTTCCGGGGCGTGGATGTGGATGTCGTATTTGCTATAAAAATCATGATTGATTCCCAATTTATCCGCCCTTGTGCGAATGCAGCTGATCGCCGTTTTGGCGGATTCCTTCATGACGTCTCCCAGCGAGCCGGTAAGTTCCAGCTTGCCCGTGCCGTCCATTACGGCGACCTCGATGGGAAGGACGGTTCCGCCCACACTCGTCCATGCAAGGCCGTTCACCAGCCCGACTCTGTCTTTTTTATTCAAGGTTTCGTCCTTGAATTTCTCTGGCCCGAGCAACGCGGTCAGCTTCGCGGGGGTAATGACGATCCGCGCGTCCTTGTCTTCCACGAACGTGCGGGCGCACTTGCGGCACAGGGACGCGATCTGGCGTTCGAGGCTGCGCACGCCGGCTTCGCGGGTATAGGCGTCGATCAGCTTATGCACGGCCGCCGGTGTCAGGCGGAGCATTTTCGGGGTCATCCCGTGCTTTTTCAGCTGCTTCGGAATCAGGTGCTCCGTCGCGATATGGAATTTCTCCTCATGGGTGTAGCTCCCCAGCGTGATGACGTCCATGCGGTCGTAAAGCGGCTCCGGAATAGCGCCGGCGTCATTCGCCGTCGTCAGGAAAAGCACGTTGCTCAGGTCGAACGGCATATCGATGTAGTGGTCGTAAAACTCGCGGTTCTGCTCCGGGTCCAGCACCTCCAGCAAAGCGGAAGCCGGGTCGCCCCGGAAATTGCTGCCCATCTTGTCGATTTCGTCCAGAAGGATCAGCGGGTTGTTGGTGCCGGCCTGTTTCAGCGCGGCAATGATCCGGCCCGGCATGGAGCCGATATACGTGCGCCGGTGGCCCACGATGTCGGATTCATCCCGTACGCCTCCGAGCGAAACCCGCACATATTTTCTGCCGATCGCCTCCGCAACGGAGTGCGCGATGGATGTTTTGCCGACGCCCGGAGGGCCCACAAGGCAGATAATCTGCCCGCGTATGTCGGGCGAAAGCTTTTTCACCGCAAGAATTTCCAGCATGCGTTTCTTGACTTTGGTCAGGCCGTAGTGCTCGCGGTCCAAAATTCGCTGCGCCTTGCGCAGGTTGATATGGTCGCGTGTCGAAGTGTGCCACGGCAGCTCCAGGCAGGTTTCAATGTAACTGACGATTACGCTGCCCTCATGCGAGCCTTCCGGCATCTTGGTCAGGCGGTCGCATTCTTTCATCAGCTTGTCGTGCTGAAGCTGGGGAAGCTTGGCGTTTTCCACGCGCTCTTTCAGATCGTCCGCTTCCTGGCGGGGATTGTCGCTCTCGCCGAGCTCGTCGGAAATTGCGCGCATCTGCTCGCGGAGAAAATATTCCCGCTGGTTCTGGTCGATCTGGTCCTTCGCCTTTTCGCTGATCTGCGTTTCGATGGACAGGACCTGAATTTCCTTCTTCAAAATGGCCGACAGTTTCTCCAGCCGTCTGACCGGATGCAGCTCTTCCAGAATCTCCTGCTTTTCCTCATAATCAAACATGATGTTGGAAGCGATATAATCCGCAAGCTCGCCGCAGTCCTTTTTCTGAACAACGCTGATGACGATATCCGGTGGGATGTGACTGTAATTCTGGATGTACTGCTCAAAAAGCCCTTGTGCATAGCGGACCAGCGCCTCCGAGCGGCGGGAAGGGCGAAACGCCTTGGACTCGAGCCGAACGAGGTTGACCTGAAAGAACGGGTTGGAATTTTTGACCGACGTGATCTCCGCGCGGTAAACACCCTCCGCAAACAGCCGGATGCCCTCGTCGCTGCGGCGGATGACCTGCTTAATTCTGGCGACGACGCCGACGAGGTAAATCTGGTCGCCGGAAGGGTCGTTGTCCGCCAGGTTTTTCTGCGCTACCAGGAAGATCATCTGGTCGGTTTTCATCGCCCGTTCCAGCGCCTGGATGGATTTCTTCCTGCCCACGTCGAATTGGAGAAGCATGCCCGGAAAAATAACCAGTCCGCGCAGCGCAATGGCCGGCAATGTCATGCGGCCCGGTTTCTGCAATTCTATCTCTTTGCTCATAATTGCTCCTTGAAAAAAAGGCTGCTGCAGAGCGCATAACCAGAAGCTACCACGCTGCAACAGTCCTTCTTGCTTATCGTCAGGATGCGGTTTCTTTTCGCCCTCGTTTGCTTGGGGCTGAAATTTTCAGCTTTACCGGTTTCCGTTCCGGATTGTAAACGATCAGCGGTTTCGCGCCTTTCGTGACCGTGTCGGCCGTAATGGTAACTTTTTCGACCGTGTAATCCGACGGGACGCTGTACATCAAATCGGTCAGGAAGCCTTCCACGACCGACCTGAGGCCCCGCGCGCCCGTCTGGCGCTCAATGGTCTTTTTGGCGATCGCCTTCAGCGCTTCCGACTGAAACTCCAGATCCACCTTGTCGAGCTGAAACAGTTTTTTGTACTGGTTGATCAGGCTGTCTTTCGGCTCGGTCAGAATCCGCACCAGTGCGTCTTCGTCCAACCCGTCCAGCGTGGCGATGACGGGAAGCCTTCCCACCAGTTCCGGAATCATGCCGAACTTCACGAGGTCGTGCGGGGCGACGTCCTTCATCCAGGAAGTGGAGTCCAGTTCCGCCTTGCTCCGGACTTCCGCGCCGAAGCCGATGCCGGAGGAAGCCGTGCGCCGTTCGATGATTTTGTTCAGGCCGTCGAACGCGCCGCCGCAGATGAACAGAATGTTGGTCGTGTCAATCTGAAGTAATTCCTGCTGCGGATGCTTGCGCCCGCCCTGGGGCGGCACGTTGGAAACCGTGCCTTCCAGAATCTTCAGCAGGGCCTGCTGGACCCCTTCGCCGCTGACATCCCTTGTGATGGACGGATTTTCGGACTTGCGGGCAATTTTATCGATCTCATCGATATAAATGATACCGCGCTCCGCCTTCTCAATATCGAAATCGGCCGCCTGAATCAGGCGCAGAAGGATGTTTTCAACATCTTCGCCCACATAGCCGGCTTCCGTCAGCGTTGTGGCGTCCGCAATAGCGAACGGAACGTTGAGGATTTTCGCCAGCGTTTGCGCCAACAAGGTTTTTCCGACGCCGGTCGGTCCCAGGAGCAGGATATTGCTCTTCGTCAGCTCCACATCGTTTTTGTCGCTGCCGTAATAAATCCGCTTGTAATGGTTATAAACCGCCACCGAAAGGGCAATCTTCGCGCTTTCCTGTCCGATGACGTACTCGTCGAGCTTTTTTTTGATCTCATGCGGTTTGGGGAGCTCCGTCGAGGTTTCGTTATAATGATCCTTCCGGGATGAAAGATTTTTCTCATCGTTGAGGATCGACATACAGAGTTCGATGCATTCGTCGCAGATGAAAACGCCCGGCCCTGCGATCAGGCGGCGCGCCTCACTCTGCGGTTTACCGCAGAACGAGCAGCATATTTCTCTGCCCTTGCTGTCATCATTGTTTGCCACTGTATCACCTTATTTCATCGGCCGACAATCACCTTGTCGATCAGGCCGTACTGAACGGCCGCGTCAGCCGTCATAAAATTATCGCGGTCGGTGTCCCGTTCGATCACTTCCAGCGGCTGACCCGTCCTTTCGGCAAGAATGTGGTTCAGCCGCTTCTTAATAACGAGCATGTGCTCCGCCTGGATCTTGATGTCCGAAGCCTGGCCCTGTGTGCCGCCGCTCGGCTGATGGATCATAATATCGCTGTTCGGCAGCGCAAAGCGTTTCCCTTTCGCGCCGGCCGCCAGCAGGAACGCCCCCATGCTGGCCGCCATACCAATACATATGGTGGAAACGTCACATTTAATATACTGCATTGTATCGTAAATTGCAAACCCGGACGTTACCGACCCACCGGGGCTGTTGATATAAAGGCTGATGTCCTTCGACGGATCCTGCCCTTCCAGATAGAGGAGCTGCGCCACCACCAGGCTGGACGTGGTGTCGTTGACTTCATCGGTGAGCATGACGATCCGGTCGTTCAGCAGCCTCGAAAAAATATCGTAGGAGCGCTCGCCGCGGTTCGTCTGTTCAATTACATAAGGTACCAGATTGCTCATTATCCGCCTTACCTCCCTTTAAACAGCATGCCTATACAGCATTGGCGGAACGGCAGAAATTTATTCCGCCGTTTTGGAATCTTTTTTCTCCGTATTTTTCGGTTCGGACCCGGCTTTTGCGGGCTCTTCCTTCGGCGGCTCGCCCTCGGCGATCACCGCTTTGTCCTTCACAAGATTGAAAGCCTTCTCGACGGCAAGATCTTTTTCGAGGTCTTCCCGGGCGATGACTTTTTTTACTTTTTCAACATCCGTTTTGTAGCCGTCCGCAATCTTTTTATACTCTTTTTCAATGTCCTCGTCCGGGACCTTGACGGCTTCCAGCTCCGCGATCTTCTCAAGGGCAAGGCGCAGCTTCACCTGGCGCTCGGCCTGCGGGCGGAACTGCTTGCGGACGCCGTCCCGGTCGAGTCCCGTGTATTTCATGTAGGTTTCCATGTTCATGCCCTGGGACTGAAGGCGATAGGCAAAGTCGCGCATATCCTCGTCAATCCTGTTTTCGTACATGGCTTCCGGAATTTCGGCGCGGACCAGCCCGACCAGCTTGTCAATCAGCTGGTTGTCGACACTGTCGTTCGCCGCTTCTTCCTTTGCGCTGCCGATTTTTTTGCGGATGTCCGCCTTGTATTCGTCCAGCGTGTTGAACTCGCTGACGTCCTTTACGAAGTCGTCGTCGACCGCAGGGAGCTCTTTCTTCTTGATCTCGTGCAGACGAACTTTGAAAACGGCTTCCTTTCCGGCAAGATCCTTCGCCTGGTAATCGTCCGGAAACTTCACGCTGACGTCGAATTCATCGCCCGTTTTGTGGCCGGCAACCTGGTCTTCAAAGCCCGGGATGAACTGGCCGGCACCGAGGGAAAGGCTGTAATTGTCCGCCTTGCCTCCCGCAAACGGCTTGCCGTCGACGGAACCGTCGAAATCGATCATGACAATGTCGCCCTTCTGGGCCTCGCGATCCTCGACTGTCACCATGCGGGAATTGCGCTCCCGCACCCGAGCGATTTCATCCTCGACGTCTTTGTCGGTAACCTCGACCGGCTTTTTCCAGGCGGTAACGCCCTTATAGCCTTCGATGGCGGCTTCCGGCCTCGTCGTAATGGTCGCTTTAAACACAAGGCCGTCCTGATTGGCGGAAACAAGGTCGAAATCGACTTTGTCCTCGATCATCGCAAGTTTGGCTTCTTTGACGGCCTCGTCCATCGCCTTGGGATAAATCGCATTGATGGCATCGTCGTAAAAAACTTTTTCGCCGTAATATTTTTCAACGAATTTGCGGGGAGCTTTGCCCCTGCGGAATCCGGGAATAGCAATTTTTTTATTCTGTTTCCGGTACGCCTGTTCCACGGCCTTTTCAAACGTGTCGGCATCCACGGCCACCTCAAGCTGATAGCGGTTGGCCGCCACCTTACTGGACGATTTCAAGCTCATATTTTTACTTCCTCCTGCAAGTTTACATATTGACGAAAAACATTATACCACACGGTAAAAAAACTTTCCACCGGTTGCCAAAATGTTTTTAATTTATTCATTTAATCGGTTGCGTTTACTTTGCAAGGCATAAAGCCGAGATAATCGCAGGAAATCAGATGCATCCGGACGCCGCGGTAAACGCCCGCCGGCGTCCGTTTCGCGGCGGCCGCGCCGTGAATATGGCCGAAATAGCATTCGCCGACGCCGCGGGCGACCAGGACGTCCATGATCTCGCGGCACTCTACGCCGTCGTACATGGGCGGATAATGGAGAAACACGACCGGCTTTTTCCCCGTCTTTTCCCCGGCGTCCAGCGAAGTGTTCAGGCGGCCGACTTCCCGGTTGACGATTTTCTTATCTTCGGCGCTTTCGGCGTCGTACAGCCAGCCGCGCGTCCCGCAGACCGCAAGGCTGCCGACGGCCGCCGCGTTGTTGTGGATGACGCCGATGCTGGAAAAATGGTGTTCCGCAAGAAAATCTTCAATTTTCTTTTTCGTGGACCACCAGTAATCGTGGTTGCCCTTGAGGATCAGCTTGCGGCCTGGAAGCGAATCGATGAACTGAAAATCCAGCACGGCATCCTGCAGCTTCATCGCCCACGAAATATCGCCGGCAATGACGACGGTATCCTCATCCCCGACGGCAGCGTCCCAGTTCTTCCGCAGGCGGGGAACATAGTCTTTCCAGCCTTCAAACACATCCATCGGTTTGTCCGTTCCCAGGGAGAGGTGAAGGTCGGCAATCGCAAACAGAGCCATGCACTCAGACCTTCCGGCCGGCCGCTTCCAGCACGGCGCCTTTCATCTGGTCTTTCCCGCATACTTCCGAAAAGCGGATGGGCTTCGCTTCCAGCGCGGCGATGGGCGAGGGAACGGGCGCCCCGGTCACGGCGGAAAGCCTGCGGACCGATTCAAAAGGATCGCCTTCCGGTTCTTCGCCCGGCGTGAGCGCGCCGAGGACATCCGGAGCGAATTTGTACGGGCTGGCCGTGGAAACAACGACCGTATGCGTCGTGTCGCCCGTTTCCTCGCGGTACTTCCGGCAGACGTGCGCCGCGACGGCGGTATGCGGGTCGCAGAGATAATGTTCGGAATCGTACAGGCGCCGGATCTCCGCCTTCGTGGCGGCATCGCCGCAGGAACCGGCATAAAACAGCTCCCGGATCCGGCGCAGGACCTCGCCGCCGACCCGGTACGTCCCGGAAGCGCGGAGCTGTGCCATCCAGCCGGACACCTTCCGGTCGTCCCCGCCGGTCATGTCGAACAGAAGCCGCTCCAGATTGCTGGACACGAGGATGTCCATCGAGGGGGAGATCGTCGGATAGAATGTCCGGTTGCGGTCGTAAACGCCCGTCGTAAGGAACTCCGTCAAAACATCGTTGGCATTGGAAGCGCAGATCAGCCGGTGAACCGGAAGGCCCATTTTCCGGGCGTAGTAAGCCGCGAGAATGTCGCCGAAATTACCGGTTGGGACGCAGAAGTTCACTTTTTCACCCGGCTTGATTTTTCCGGACGCTACAAGGTCACACCACGCGGAAAAATAATAGACGATCTGGGGCAGAAGCCTCCCCCAATTGATCGAGTTGGCGCTCGAGAACATCAGGCCGGCATCCGCGACCTGCCTGCGGATGTGCTCGTCACCGAAAATCGACTTTACGCCGGTCTGCGCGTCGTCGAAATTGCCCCGCACGGCGACGACGGAAACATTCGCGCCTTCCTGCGTGCGCATCTGCCTTTCCTGTAAGGCGCTGACGCCGTTCTGCGGATAAAACACAAGGATTCTCGTGCCGGTCACACCGCGGAAGCCTTCCAGAGCGGCCTTGCCGGTATCGCCGGACGTCGCGACTAAAATCAAAGCGTCCTTTCCGGCATGGATTTTTTGCAGGGAAAGCGGCAGGAAGCGCGGCAGGATCTGAAGGGCCATGTCTTTAAACGCGCAGGTCGGTCCGTGCCACAGTTCCAGAAATGACACACCGTTCTTCAAAGAAACGACCGGCGCGGGATTTCCGCCGGAAAATTTATCTTCCGCATACGCGGCCGTCACACAGCCGGTGATCTCGTCCGCGGAAAAATCCGTCAGATAAGGCGCCATGATGCGGGCCGCACGTTCCCGGTAGCCCAGTTTTTCCATTTTGGAAATCTGTGCCTGCGAAACAGCCGGAAAGGAATCGGGAACAAACAGTCCGCCGTCGGTGCAGATGCCCTGCGCAATGGCCTGCGCCGCCGAAACGTTTACGCGGCGGTTTCTGGTAGATTGATAGTTCAAGGCGGTTTCCCCCTTCAATTGGTCGGATTGCTTTTCTTCAACGGTCTGCGGCGGTCAGAAAAATCCCTCGCACGAAAAGGCGTTCCCGAGATACCGGATGGCCACCGGGACACCGGCTTCCGTGGTGACGGCGGCAACGTCGAACCTCGGCTGAAGGCCGGTGGGATTCGCCTGAAGGTAAAGCATGGCCGTCCGGATGATCTTCCGCTGCTTGGAAGCGGTAACCGCTTCAAGCGGCCCGACCGGAGCCTTTTTTGCCCGTGTTTTGACCTCGACAAACGCAAGGTAGCGGAAGTCCTGCGCGATCAGATCGATCTCTCCGAACCGGGAATGGAAGTTGCGCCGGACGATTTCAAAGCCGTGCGTTTCCAGATACCGGGCGGTGTACTGCTCCCCCAACGCGCCGGATGAATTATCCATGAGCGGATTCCCCCAGAATCTTTTTGAGGAAGGTCATCCGGTGGACCGGGCACGGCCCGTATTTTTTCAGCATTGCCACATGAAACGCGGTGCCGTACCCCTTGTGTTTTGCAAAGCCGTACTGCGGGTAAATCTCATCGATCCGCCGCAGGAGCCTGTCCCTGCTGACTTTCGCCAAAATGGAAGCCGCGGCGATGCTGGCGGAAAGCGAATCGCCCCGGACAATCGTACGGGTTTCCACGCCGAGGTCCGGCATCCGGTTGCCGTCCACAAGCGCCAGGTCCGGGCACACGCGCAGCGCGGCGCACGCGCGGCTCATGGCGAGGAACGTAGCCTGCAGGATATTGATCGTATCGATTTCCTTCTCGGTTGCAAACCCGATCCCATAGGCGACCGCACCGGCCTCGATTTCATCGAACAGAACGTCCCGCTTTTTCGGCGTAAGCTTTTTGGAATCGTTGATTCCCCGGATGGGGCAGTTTTCCGGCAGGATGACCGCCGCGGCAAACACGGGGCCCGCCAGAGGGCCCCGCCCGGCTTCGTCAATCCCGCACACGGCCCCAAAACCGGCCTTCCGGGCCTTTTCCTCGTAAAAATACCAGTCCGTCATTCTGCATCCGCCCGTTCCAGCGTGATCCGCCCAATTTTCGCGCTGCGGAATTCTTCCAGCAGCATGTGCGCCGCGCGCTCGGTATCCACGGATCCGCCGCCCGCAAGCATCCCGCGCTTTCTGCCGACCAGTTCCAGCACCGCGGATCCGTCCCTGCCGGAAAGATCCGTCTCCTCCAGCTTATAACGGCTTTTCAGCGCGTCAGGATAATCGTCCCGCAGCGTCTCGAGCAGACGGCAGGCAAGCAGCTCCACGTCGAAAATATCGTCCCGGACCGCGCCGGTGAACGCAAGATGCTCCCCGACCCCCGGGTCGCTGAATTTCGGCCACAAAACGCCGGGCGTGTCCAGAAGCTCAAAATTTTTCCCGACGGAAAACCATTGGCTCGCGCGCGTCACGCCCGGGCGGTTTTCCACCGCCGCGCGGCTTCCCCCCGCCAGGCGGTTGATGAGGGAGCTCTTCCCCACGTTCGGGATTCCCACCGCCATCATGCGGATTTTCCGGCCCGCCATCCCCTTTTCGCGCCAGGATGAAATTTTATCGCTCAGTACGGCTTCCACCCTCGGCAGAAGAAGATGGAGATTTTTCCCGCTCCGGCAGTCCGCCGCCACGGCTTCGCATCTCTGTGACCGATAAAAATCGATCCAGCGGGAAGTCTGCCGCGGATCCGCAAGATCGGACTTGTTCATTAAGAGGACACGCGGTTTGGCTCCAACGAGCCGGTTGAGCACCGGATTTCGGCTGCTGACCGGGATCCGGGCATCCAGAATCTCGACGACGGCGTCGACCAGTTTTAAATTCTTTTCAATCTGCTTTTCCGTTTTGGCCATATGGCCCGGAAACCACTGTATGGTTTGCTGTTCGCTCATCGAACTGCGTTTCCCTTTCCGGATCCTTGGTCTACTTTCCGGCAAAGCCCCGGAACGGGCTCAGCAGAAAAGAAACCTTACCCATTACATACCGTGCGTCAATCAGCCCGACATTGGTATAGCGGCTGTCATAAGAAACGGGACGGTTGTCGCCGAGAACAAAAATCTTGCCTTTTGGAACGGTCAGCGGGAACTGCATATTCCCACGGACGGTCGTAATCCCATTCCGGATATAGGCGGACTCGTCGAGCTTATGACCGTCCACGGAAACACAGCCGGCGGCAAAATCGATATCGACCTTCTGGCCTTCCGTAGCAATCACGCGCTTGATCAGGCGTTCATTCAGCCGCGTTCCCGCCGCATCGATCACCACGACGTCCCCCCGGCGAAAGCCCCGGTCAACACAGTTGACAAGCACGCGGTATCCCTGCACATAATTCGGTTCCATGGACGGCCCTTCCACCACAACGTTCAGCCGGAACAGGAAGACAAACAGGATCATTACGGCAATCAAGGCCGTAATAAGCGCTTCCACCCACTCAAAACATCCGGCGGCGAAACCCTTTTCGCCGCCCTTTTCCTGCCGGGAACCCGAATCGGAAACCGTCACGGCAATTACCACCTTACACGAAAATACGGAATTTCCTAGCAAAAAAGGGACACCGCAATGTCCCTTTCAAACGCCCGGCAAGATTCCGGCTCACTGGATCTGTTCTTTGACCTTCGCGGCTTTGCCGACCCTGTTCCGCAGGAAATAAAGTTTCGCTCTGCGGACGTTTCCTCTGCGGATGACTTTGACGCCTTTGACATTGGGGGAATGGATCGGGAACACCCGTTCCACGCCCACGCCGTAGGATACGCGCCTGATGGTAAAGGTCTCGCTGATCCCGCTGCCCTTGCGCGCAATGACCGTCCCCTCAAAGGCCTGAATTCTTTCCCGATCGCCCTCTCGGATATTTACGTCGACACGGACCGTATCTCCGATCTCGAACGCGGGCAGCTCCGATTTTTCGGAACCCTGCGAAATTGTTTTTAATGCATCCATAAAATTGTCTCCTTCCTTTTTCAGACATTCATGCCACACGGGCAGAGGACTGTCAGCTTCATACCCTGGAATGCCGGGCATGAACCCCACCGGAAATTTCCGGCGGATCTCAAATACCTTTTTAGTTTACCACAATGAGCGAATGGATGCAACTTATTTTTATTGTCACGCGGTAACTCCGCGGGCGGAGAAGCCAAGGGCCGGAAGCATAGAAAAATGCCGGTTCAAAGTCATTTTCCTGCAGGGTGCGACATATCATTCAGTGGAATTTGTATTTTCGGAAAAGGAGTGGTTTTGTGTTCCTATATACGGTACGGCCGGGCGACAGCGTCTACGCCATCGCCCGCATGTTTGGGATCTACCCGCAAAGCATCATCGAGGGCAACCAGATCGGCAACCCGGAACTGCTCGTCGTCGGCCAGTCTCTCGCGATCCCCGCCGACAGCGTATCGTACACGGTTGCACAGGGAGATACGCTCAACGAAATTTCCCTGCGGTATCAGGTTCCGATCTCCGCGATTCTTCAGGCAAACCCCGGCATTACAGATGAATCGCTTATTTTTGCGGGCCAAGTGATCACCATTCCGCCCCAGCTTTCTTTTCTCGGTTCCAAGCGGGTAAACGGATACGCATTTCCGAACATCAACCAAAACACGCTCCAACGGACCCTGCCGGGCCTGACCTATTGCAGCATTTTCAGCTATCAGGTTAACGCGGACGGTACTCTGAACGAAATCGAAGACCAGGACGTGATTCGGATTTCGCGAAACGCCAGAGTCGCCCCGATCATGGTAATCACCAATCTCGTCACCGGAGAAGGGTTCAGCAGTGAACTGGCGCATACGATTCTGACGGACAACGCTGTGCAAAACCGCCTTCTCGACAATGTTCTGCAAACATTGGGGACAAAAAATTACTACGGGCTGAATATCGATTTTGAATATATCAATCCGAGCGACCGGGAAGCCTACAATACTTTTGTCCAAAATGCCGCCGAAAGGCTGCACAACGCCGGTTATATTCTCATGACCTCTCTGGCTCCGAAAACGAGCGGCGATCAGCCCGGCCTCCTTTACGAAGCGCACGACTACCCGGTTCACGGCCAGTTTGCCGACTATGTCATCCTGATGACGTATGAATGGGGCTACACCTACGGACCGGCGCGTGCGGTTGCACCGCTGAATCTTGTGGAACAGGTCATCCAATACGCCGTTTCAGTGATTCCAAATCAAAAAATATTAATGGGAATTCCAAACTACGGCTACAACTGGACTCTGCCTTTCGTGAGCGGGTCTGCCGCACGGCCTCTCACAAACCCAGGAGCCGTTGAACTGGCGGGGCGCGTGGGAGCCCGAATCCTGTTCGACGAGGAATCCCAGTCTCCCCATTTCAATTACTACGACACCGACGGCAGAGAGCACGAGGTCTGGTTTGAAGACGCGAGGAGCATCAACGCCAAGCTGCATCTGGCGGACCGCTACGGCCTGGGGGGTGTCAGCTACTGGACCATCAACAGTTATTTTGCGCAGAACTGGCAGGTTCTCCATACGCTTTTCCAGGTTGAAAAAGTATTATAAACAGCGCACGGCCAACCAAAACCAAAAGATCCACTAATGGCTTACGGAAATAGCAATATGCAAAATGCACATCGCAGAATTGCTGCTGAAATGCATCACAACATCAGATTCTATTATGGAATTCTCGAATTATAGATTTTCCTGGCACTACCAATTACTTCCTCTTTGGCATGCTCCTTTTTCGTTTTGCCATGATAGACCATATATATGCAGCGCATAATACAAGATATATTGTTCCCCCCGCTATCACCTGCATAACGATCGTCATAATATGGATTCCCATATGGTTTCCTATTGTACGTACCACATAATACATTGCTATACCAAAAATCGGGAAGGAAGCACTATACTGTACATATTTCCCAATTGGGAGCTCCTTCCGCACCATAACTGTTTGATAAATCATCACACTGGCTTCTGCGCATAATGTACCAATAGCTGTTCCTACAGCCCCCATCCTAGGAATCAAAAGTATATTCACAATTATATTGATAATTGCACCCAAAAGTACCGATATAACATAAATTTTATCTTTTTTATTTGGAATTAAATATTGCATACGAATAACATTCGCCCACGAAATAAATATAATAGTAGGCGCCATAATAGCAATTAATAATCCGCATATTGCAAAAGATCTTCCAAAAAAAACGGGTGCAAATTCCGGAGCAATACCTGCAAGTCCGAAAGCCATGGCCGATGACAGGAACATGATAAAATAGATAGAATTTCTAATATACCGATACCCTTGTTCTTCCATACCTTGTGAAATGAGATTTGACATTCGCGGTAACATAACCGTTCCTAAAGCTGTTACCAAACTTAACGGTACATTGATTATTTTGTCTGCATTATCAAAAAATCCCACTTGTGCGATAGTACTGATCTTGCCAAGCATAATTTTATCCAATATTTTATAAATACTTATCGCAATCACCGGGACAAAAAGAACTAAATTGGGTTTTAAATGAACTAGGACTCGTTTTAACGATACCCGCACAAAAGAAACATATCGGTGAACAAAAGGCCAGAGTGCACATTGACTAAATAAAATTCCGCTTGCCATAATAAGTGTATATTTCCACAAATCCGCATCATTTTTAACAAATAAAAAAACACTTATTACTGTCAAGACTTTAACAACCGTATTGCGAGTTACTGTAATTTTAAATTGTTCCAAACCAAAAAAGAACCAGTTAATATCTAAAGCCGCTGAGAGTAAATATATGAACTGTAATAAAAAAATTAGCCGTCCATTTTTAACAAACAGCATAACATAAATAATATAAACAACTGCAATAATTACAGACATAACAAGCTGAAGTGTATAAATTTCCCAAAAAGTCTTACTTAGCCTGCTTTTATCACTGCGAACCATTGCGATACTGCGATTTCCATAGTTATTGACGCCTAGCATAGCGATGAGCACAAAATAGTTTGCGATAGAAAAAGTATATGCATAAGTACCAAGTCCCTCAGCGCCGACTGTCCGTGCAAGGTATGGTGCTGTAAGCAAAGGTAAAATCATGATAAGGATTTGGTAAAATGCATTATATAAGAAATTTTTCTTAACGCTCATTGCTTAAGCTCCTAATAGGAAATTATAATTTTTTGATTATGGAAATAATTCTTTTATAACAGGAACTCGCTTTCCGAGCAAGACAATGAAGGCACATAACGCGTAAAGCGGAATAGGTACTAAAAGCATATACCGTATCGAGTAAGTATTAAAAAATTTCCATAAAACCGGGAAAAAGATCATCTGTATAAAATAAATTCCAAGGCTCGCCTCGGAAAGTCTTTGAACGAAATACTGGCAAATACTGTTTCGGAATTTTTTAAATTTCCTATCTTTAAAAAATTCGAAAACTGCAACAGACATCAGCGAATTACTGATCGATACATAACTCATGACCGCATTATTGAGCTTATTCGCTTTTAAACTTAATACACAAGTTATGACGAACATACTGATTGCGCCAATTATTCCCAGAATATAAATCAAACGTTTTTGCACATTATTAAAAGACGTATGAGATAAAAGCCATCCCAAGATAAAGAATTCCATGTAATCTGTTGCTAAAGGGATTTGAAATGAGCTGGTAACGGCAAAGCCAGAGAATAAATTGAAATCACGCAAAATGGTAGTACCAAAAAAAATTATTATAGCCGCATAAACAGCAATATTTTTATATTTCTCTTGGGTGATGATTGAAAGTATTGGGACAATCAAATAAATCCCAATCAAAGCATAAAAAAAATAAAAAATAGATAAAATTCTATTTGACGAAAAGGCTGCGATGATATCACGAAACGAAGTAATTCTTATCTGATGAAAAATCATAGAATTATAGATCAGATATATTGCGCTCCACAAAAGGAATGGCACAACAACTCTTGAGAACCGCTTTTTAAAAAAAATACGTGTTGAATATCTTTTTCGATAGTCTAATAACGTTGCGCCGCTAATCATATGTGTTTGTCAACCAGAAAGTAGACCAGGCGCTGACTTAAAAGTATACCACTA
>ENA-UOOI01002274-UOOI01002274.1-fermentation-metagenome-genome-assembly--contig:-NODE-2274-length-17177-cov-37.038138_pt1 | contig 17177 bp, 11 predicted proteins | sample MGYA00245779_ERZ724027 | MGnify/ENA primary metagenome ERZ724027 (study PRJEB28704, sample SAMN03018318) | fermentation metagenome | biome: anthropogenic terrestrial biome; feature: soil...
TAGGATCAGCAACTAACGCAATTGTTAAAGCTGAAAGCAGCAAAACTCAGGCAGACGTAAATAATGCCAGAGATTTAGTTAAAGCTTTAAGACCAAATGATAAGACGGCATTAAATAGCAGGCTAGATGCAGTACAAAAGTATATTGATACCGAGAACGCATATAAAGCACAGCTAGCAACAGCAACTAATGCAGTTATTAAAGCAGAAGGTAGCAAAACCCAGGCAAACGTAAATAGTGCCAGAAATTTAGTTAATGCACTTAGACCAACTGATAAGACAGCACTCACAACAAGGCTAGATACAGTACAGAAATACATTGATACTGAGAATGCCTATAAAGCACAGCTAGCAACAGCAACTAATGCAGTTGTTAAAGCAGAAAACAGTAAAGCTCAAATAGATATTGATAGTGCTAGAGTATTAGTTAATGCTCTCCCAGATGGGAAAGAAAAGACAGAGCTTACTAAGAGATTAGATAATTTACAACAAGCTATAATTAATGATAAGATAGATGAATTAAAGGATAAAACTGATATATCTCAGGATGAATTAGATGAGCTTCAGAGTATAATAGATAATCTTCCAGCAGGCGAAGCAAAGGAAAAGGCTGAAAAAGATTTGCAGGATGCTATTGATGCTATAACTAATATACAGGCAGCAACAAAGCTAGTAGAAAAAGCAGAGAAAACCCTACTAAGAGAAGATTATAATACAGCATACTCTGCAGTAACAGCATTACCGCAAATGAAAGGTAAATCAGAATTACTTAATAGACTAATGAAGCTAAATGCTGCTATAAATAGGAAAGACAGCGAGAAGAGAGTTCAAACACTTACTAATGTTAGAGATGCAGAAAAATTAGTGCGTAAAGCAAGCATCAGTAAATCAACTGAGGATATAGCAAAAGCCCAAGAAGCAATTAATAAACTACCAGAAGGGAAGAATAGAGACAGATTACAAACTTGGCTAGATAGCTTTGCAGATAATACAAAATTAACTCCTTCACTTAAATTAAATTACCAAAGAGATGCAGAACGAGCAATAAAACACGCTGAGATAGTAAGAACTCAGGAAACAATAGATGCTGCACAAGATAAGATAGATGTACTTCCAGATACTATGAATATAAAGACTGCATATCAATCAAGACTAGATAGGGTAACTATAAAAGGCAGTCCTGAAAGTATGAGTACATTAGATAAACTTAGAGCAGCAGAGAAAGCAGTTAAGAGAGCAGAATCTAATCACACAGTAGAAAGTGTAACTGAGGCAGAAAAGCTTGTAAATGCACTTCCTGATAATGATAGGAAAGAGTTCTTACAGTCAAGGGTAACAGCAGAGAAACTAATGCAGGAAGCAGAGAAAGATCCATCAGAAGAAAAAATTACAGCAGTGCAAACTGCAATAGGAAAGCTACCATATGGTAATGTAAAGTATAACCTACTTAAACGAATAGCAGCAGTTCAGAAACAGTTAAAGTAAATATAAATAATAAAAAGGCTCCAGTACAAATTAAGTACTGAAGCCTTCCTTATTTTTTTAAAATTAATATTAAATGCAGAAAAAAGATATATAAATATTGGGCTAAAATAATATTGAAACATTTTTAAAAAGCAATAATAATAAATTGAACAAAACTGAAAAACGCATTCCCCTTCTATAACAAAAAAGTTTAGGAGGGGTTAGTTTTTCTCTACTCCTGTGGAGTAGCCTGATTCTGAATATACTGCTCAATAATATTAATAGTAGCACCACCTGTGGATAAAATAAGGTAGCTTTCACTCCAGAAGTAAGGTTTCCAGTAAAATTTAGATAGATATTCAGCAAAATCCTTTCTTATTAATCTGCTGCTTACAGTTTTAAAATTATTAATAAGTTTAGATAACTGTACTTGTGGTGGAGCTTCAAAAAGAATATGTAAATGGTCAGCTTCACCATTAATTTCTAGAATACTACAGTTCCATTTATCGAAGATATTGTTAGAAATCTCAATTAAGCGGTTCATAACCTCTTTATTGATACATTTATGCCTATACTTTGTAACCACAACTAAGTGATATTTTAGACTGTAACAGCTGTGCCTATTTGTTCTATATTCAGTATTCATAATATATCAACTCCTCTTTACAACTAAATGATTATATGATATAATTATATTATACATCCAATATAAAGTCAATGTTGGAAAAGAGGTGAAATCCATGGAGGTAATAAGTTCTTATGACTGTAAGATCACTAATGGTAAAGACATATTTAAGCCTACTATAGAAATTTATAGAAAAGCTATAACTTATCTAATAGAGGTAGTTAATGATGAATATGCTAACTACATAAATTTGACTACTAAGGAAAGAGTTAATTATACTGAAAAATTAGTGCATATGACTGAAGATAATCCTTGTCCTAAGTATAGCGACTTTGATAAGCTTTTTTATAAGTTCCCATCTTATTTAAGAAGGGATGCTATTTCTCAAGCTGTTGGTATAGTATCTTCATACAGAAGTAATTTAGCTAATTATGAAGCTGAGAGATATAATGCTATATCAAATGGCAAGAGATTTAAAAAGAAGCCACCTAAACTTCAGTTAAAGCATTATAAGTGTCCTACATTATTCAAAGGCAATATGTTTGAGCGAATAAGTGATAACAAGGTTATGATAAAAATATTTCATAGGAATGACTGGGTATGGTTTGACTGTAATTTAAGGCAGCAAGATGTAAAGTATATCTTATCAAGAGTTAAAACTATTGCTAATGTAAAAGAATTATCACCTACATTATGTGGCAGTAACAGAAAATACTACCTTAAATTTAGCTTTAAGAGAAAAGTATATTTACCTAAGCCAAATTTAAAAGAACAAGTAATAGTATCTGTAGACCTTGGCATGAATAATACTGCAGTATGCTCTGCAATGAATGTCAAAGGAACTGTCCTTGGCAGGTTATTTATAAACCAGCCAAAGGAAAAAGACCGTCAACGACATTTATTAAATAAAGTATGCAAAGCACAGTATCAAAGTGGTAAACACGCTAAAATAAAAAGCTTGTGGAGGAAAATTAATAATTTAAACACTCAAATAGCAAATGATACCGTAAATAAGATAATAAGCTTCGCAATTGAGTACAGTGCCAGCTGTATCGTATTTGAGCATTTAGGGAAAATGCCTAAGTTTAAAGGCAAAAAGAATAAGATGCTAAGGATGCAAAAGCAACTATGGATATATAGAAGAATTCAGAATAAAGTATATGATAAAGCACATTTCTTAGGCATAAGGGTAAGACATGTTAACCCTAGAAATACAAGTGCCTTAGCTTATGATGGCAGTGGCAGAGTAACCAGAAATGCTAAAAATCACAGCATATGTACTTTTAAAAATGGGAAGCAATATAATTGTGATTTAAGTGCCAGTTATAATATCGGGGCCAGATACTTTATAAATGAAATACTCCAATCCTCAACTGCAAAGAAGAGGTCAGAGCTTGAGGCAAAAGTTCCTGAAGTTCTAGTTAGAACAAATTGCGTCTTGTCTACGTTAATTAGTGTAGCTAAAGCTCTGTAAGAGGTTTCTCTTACATACTTAATGGCAACATTAGGTGGCGTGGCTGAATGGCAAAATCCATTCTGACTGTATCGTAGATGAGATATATTTCAAGTGTTAATGCATTTGGAAGCACCTTCTATAGTTGTTTGCAACTTAGGAGGTGAGGTTCACAAGCTTGAAAATTATGATAAAGCAGTAAATTATAAAGTAATAAATGGGGAACGTAGAAAAAGTGTACAACGTGGTGATTTAATAAGAAGATACGACAATGCAAAAGAGCCAACTTATACAAAGCCTTATTGTTTAATGGCTTGTTAATCAAATAATCCAAAGATAGCAAAAGAAAATATATTTTAAGTTTAAAGAAGAGCATGACTGTTTATAGTCTATGCTCTTTTTCCATTTTAGCGTCCTGTTGAGCTTGTACAACGTTTTAAATATATTAATGGTATATTTATATCAAAATAATATAAAGTACGCTTAAAAACGCTCACAGGTAATATAAACATAAAACACATATTATACTTTATAATAATGTTTGCTCTTGACAATGGGCAAAAATTACAATAGAATTAGAGATAATCTAATTAGATTAGGTTAAACTTAATTAGATTAAATCAGTATAGAGAGGAAGAAAAATAAAGATGAATGAAGTATATACAAAGGAACAGCTTATTAATATCCGAAATAATTTGAGTTTAATTAGTATTAATGCTTTAGACGTACTAAAAATTATTCAAGATGAGCCTAAAATTACTAACAAAGATTTAATTTATAAATCAAATCTTGGCAAGTCTGTTGTTGATAAATGTATTGCTGCATATTTAGCATCAGGTTTAGTTAATAGAATTGACGACGGTATAAAAAGAATGTATGTGTTAACCAAGGATGGAGAAAATATATTAAGTTTATCTTAAAATGCATAAAACTCTATCCTTTATAGTTCACAAATATACAGATATCAATAATTTTTTTATTTTATATATTTATAAAAGAAAAGAAAAAAAGGGGGAAAAATAATTATGTCACCGATGATAAAAAAAATAGGTGCTGACGTTGGTAACGACACACTTAAAATAACTGTTGAAAATAATAAGAATAGTGAGGGCTTTGATAAATATGAAGTCATGAATGTCATATGCCCTGGTTATCAAAGAAGAATACTTGGAATAGAAAATTCGCAGCTGGTAAATTTACTTGATGTAACAATATTTGATCTCAACAATAACAAAGAAACAAACCTAGGCAGATACTTTGTAGGTGGGTTAGCTTATAAAGAATCAAGAGGCGACTTAATAGAAAAGACTTCTGAGGATATTAAAGCTGAAAGCGAATATACTTTATATTTACTACTGACAGGGTTAGCTTATGCTTTATATGAAGAAAAGAATCCAGTTAAGCATGAAAATATATCGTTAGGTACAGTACTTCCTATTGAAGAGTATTTTAATGATGATCTATTAAATAAATTTAAAAATAAGCTATGGAACAAAACGTATAAAGTTAAATTTAACTCAAAAGCATTTAATGATGCTGAAATAACAATGACTTTTATAAATACCTATATTGAAGCTGAGGGAGCTGCAGCTACGTATTCTTATACCTTTAACTTTGATGGTACATACAAAAAAGGTATGGAGAATGTTGAAAATGAAGTACACCTTGGAATAGATATTGGCAGTATAACAACAGAAATAACTGTATTAGAAAACGGTGAGTTTAATTCTAAAGGGTTATTTGGCATTAATATAGGAACTGCATATCCACTAGATAAAATTGCAGCAGAATTAAAAATGACAAGGAATATAGATATTACTAGACATCAATTAGATTATATCTTAAGAAAAGGTAAGAAATTCACAGTAAATATTGATGGTCAAATTGTTGATCTGACAGATGAGCTACAAACCTTGAAAGAAGTACACTTTAATAATTTTATAAAATATTTAGTAAACCAAATAAACAAAGAGTTAAGCACCAGAGGTATTAATACAAAATTCTTTAATAGGGTAAATATGACTGGTGGAGGTTCGATATTAGTAATAGATAATTTTAAAAAAGAGTTTAAAAAAGGAAATGTCATTCTTGCAGAGAATCCTAGATATGCAAATGCTATTGGCTCATTATCAGTAGTTATGGCCAATGAACAGCAAGAGGATGTCGCTGCTGATGAAGTGCTAAACAGTTAATTATAATATTTATATAAGAAAGAAAAAAAATGAGTAAAAAAAGAAAAATATATCAAGCTGGAGAACGAATTACTATTAGAATACCTAAGCAAAATGCAGACGACATATTAGAATATATAAATACAGCTGATAGCGTAAGTGGAGCTATATTTAAAGCAGTAAGGTTTTTTTGCAAATATAAAGATAGCTATGTACTACTTGAAGATTTTGAAAAAGCAATATCTAATAAAGTGCAAAAAACAAGTGATACTATTAAAAACAATCATACTACAAGCAATACTATTGCAGATAATCCTACTGATAATGATATAAAAGAAGATACAGAAGCAGAAATATTTGAAAATACTATTAATGCAAATAATCCAGCACAACCAAATACTAATACAACATCTCCTCCTAAAGAAGATACAGCTACTGATGAGTTAGATGAAATATTTAACACTTCAACTAAAAATAAAAAAACAAACCCATTATTAAGAACTATAAAATCTTGCAAAAGAAAGTAAAAAAAGCAGCCATTGCATTATTTAATATGCATGACTGCTTTTTTATAAAGTGTCTGACATCACTAACACCTTGTATATCAACGACTTTATAGCTATTGGATAAAAATGTATCTGACATCTTATTTAAAAGTGTCTGACATAACTTAGTTCAGTCATATCAATGCTTTGATGCTAATCACTTCAAAAAATGTCTGACATTATATTTTGAGCAATAAATAATTCCCAGTTAAAAAGATAGGTAATTGTACAATTTTAATAATTAATATATATGATATGTCTGACATCATAAACTTATTATATATCAATACTTTACAAGCTCTTAATCTAAAAAGTGTCTGACATACCATTTTTAAAATGTCTGACATTGATTAGCCTTGTTACACCAATACCTTTAAAGTAATCTTTTTAAAAAATGCCTGACATTATATTTTTGCAATATATAATTTCCAATTTTAAAAGAGGGTAGCTATACAATCTTAATAAGTGATATATAAAAATGTCTGACATTATTAGCTCCTTGTATATAAGTATCTTTAAGGCTGTTAAGTAGTAAGGTGTCTGACACTTCATTTTAAAGTTGTCTGACAAAGGCTAGATTAGTTATATCAATACTTCTATACTAATCACTTTAAAATATGTCTGATATTATGTTTTCACGATATATAATTTCCAGCTTAAAAAAAGAGTAACTGTGTAGTTTTAATAACTGAAACTTCTAGCGACTGAAGTCGTAGGGTCCTCATCAACCCTAATTTAGAGTTAATATTTTAACTTTTCATTTGACAGATATAAACAATTATTCTAAAATAAGATATCCAATTTTTAGTTAGAAGCTTTTATTAGCATCTTAATGATGTTGATAGAAGCTTCTATTTTTATTTTTAAAACAAAGTGTAACAAAGCTAGCGGATTCTAATTCTCTTGTAGAATAAATACTTATGTAGAATAAATACCTAGAGTAGAAGGAATATCCCCATAAGAAAAGAAGCCACAAACTTATTAGCATCAAGACTTACAGCAAAATAAGGCAAAACAAAATTAGACTGTACACTTGTTAATATCAGATATGAATTGGACTATTAAATAATGAATTGATTTATTTTTGGACTATTAACTGTGTATAAGTTTTAACTTTGGACTTCAATTGTTAATAATTTTTGCTTTTAGACTATGAACAAATATAAGAAAAATTGCAGTATAAATAATCTAAGTAATTGTAATATTTGTGCATAAGAATACAAAAAGAGGATAGACTACTAATAGTTTATCCTCTTTAATATATTTTATTCCACAACAAATAGACCTTTTACTTGAAGGCCTTTTTTAAAAACTATATCTAAATTTTTTAGATATATAGTGCTGGCAATTCCCCTGTAAATTTATCAGGGGTAAGAAGTTTATTAATAAGTGCTGCTTGAATTGAATTATATTGCTCAAGGACATAGTGGATAACACTTTGTACTTTACCTATACCTAAAGCAGCTTTTTGACCTAATAAAATAATTAGATCTCTTATATCTTTGGATGTGTATGTAATATGCCCTTTTCTTAATAAATACTGTAATTTATGTGTTAAGTAATTCTCACGTTCACTTTCAATGTTTGGTTCAGTAATTGTAGTATTATTAGCTTCAAACAAAATTTTATCGCCATGTTTACCTGGAATAATCTTATGAGGTAAGATAGCAGCTATACCATCTATATAACTCCAGGCAAGACTAACAGACTGTATTCCAAGCCATTCACAAATACGCTTTGGATATACAGTTAAACCTTTTTCAGCATGATAAATAAATGCTATATATATAAGTAGCTTTTCCTCATTGAGTTTTAAATTCTTAAAACCTTCACTGCATAAGAATTTCTTGTTTGTATTTAGATAGCCTTTTTTATCATCAGCTTCATTAAGGAACATATTATCTAATATTAATATATTCCAATAGGATTGCTCCTTGTAGCAAAAGTTAATTTGTATATAACCCTTTTCTTCTAATCCATAAAGAGCATTGTAAAAGCTTTGCTTGCAGCAATCTAAATATGCACAAGCATCCTTATAATATAAACCACTTACGTTGCCAAAAACATCTTGAATTCTAGACATATATAATAGTAGGTTTAATTCAATTTTGGTTACATTAGGTATCTCAGTTACAACATTATGATTATAGACATTAATAGTTGGCTGCATAAGTTTATATATGATATTTTTTGAAAGTTTATTGTTGGTTATTCTATTTGGCTTATTTGAATTGCTTTTAGACAAAATAAAAACCCCTCTTTCTTAAATCCAAAAGCCAGAAGGGTTAAAACCAAATGTTATAAAAATATTTACATTTAACATCATTTTATACTTTACATCCTGCGATATATAGTGTAGAATATAGTTAAAAGCAAATAAATTAGGTTTTAAACCTTGGGGATAAATAAGAGTTCTACCGGTCAAAGTTTGAGCTCTTATTTATTTTTTGGATTTCTTATTTCTTTAGAATAAATTCACAGTCATAATAACTGGCTAAAATTCCCCTTGATTTATCATAATTTTCTAATTATTTGTTTATTATATCATTTTTAATTTTACTTCAAAAATTGTCAAATTGCAAGTAAGTATTTACCAAAGGATGTTCCTTCTGTTACATTAATAGTTAGCTGTATATTTTATATATGATATCCTTTGAAAGCTTATTGTTGGTTATTCTATTTGACTTATTTGAATTGCTTTTAGACAAAATAAAAACCCCTCTTTCTTAAATCCAAAAGCTAGAAGGGTTAAAACCAATATTATAAAGATATTTTGCATTTAATTTTCTTTTACACTTTACATTTAACTATTTATAGTGTAGAATAAAGATAAATGTAAATAAATTAGGTTTTAAACCTTGATAAATAAGAGTTCAAACTTGACTGGTAGGAGCTCTTATTTATTTTTTTGGACTTTGTATTTTCTTATCCTAAACTCACAATCACAAGGACTAATTAAAATTTTCCTTAACTTATCATAACTTTCTAATTATTTATCCGTCATATTACCCCTAATTTTACTTCAAAAATTGCCAAATTGCAAGTGCATATTTACAGGGGCTTTAATGCTTTAATCTACAAGCAAAAATTTTTAAAAAAGATTTTATAAAAATTAAGCAACTACTATAGATATATATAGTAGCTATTTTAGTGCGTATTTTTTTTGCGTTATAAAAAAGGAGGCGATATATTGAGCAATAAAAAAGTACCTAATTTCAAAGATTTAACTAATGACAAATTAAACTATAAAAAAAGTTTAGTAAGTGCATGTGTAGCTGCAGCACTAGTAGTTAGCACAGTTAATTTAAATGCTAATACAAATAAAGCATATATGATTAGTGCAAAGAATAAAACTATTGGATATTTAAAAACGCCAGATGAATATGAACAATTAGTAGACATTATAGGGGCAACAGATAATATTGATACTACTCAACTTATAACAGCTAAAAAGGTTAGAGATAAAGATGCAAAAATCTCAAGCCCAGAGGAGCTTGAAAAAATTGCAAGAAAAGAACTACACTTAAAAGTGCCAGGAGTTATAGTTTCAGCTAACGGGAGAGAATTATTTAATACAGCAAATAAAAAGGATGCGGATAAAGTTTTAGAAGATGTTAAAAAATATTATTTAAGCAATATTGGATATAAGGATATAAATATAAAATCTACAAAAATAAAAGAAAATATAAGTATGTCTACTAATATGATTGAACCTGAAAAAATAATAACTGCAGAAGATGCTTATAACATGATTATAAAAGGAAAAGAAACCGAAAAAACATATGAAATCCAAAAGGGAGATACCCCTTGGGACATAGCAATTAAAAACAATACTACTATTGAAAACATACAGTCTATCAATAATGCTGAGGATATAAATAAATTTCAAATTGGGCAAAAGATTAAACTCCCTGCAAAAGAGCCGTATTTAAATATTGAGACTGTAGCTGAAGTTAAGACTCAAGAAACAGTACCGTATAATACAGAAAAAGTTGCAGATAACAGTATTAATAAGGGAATATCAAAGGTTAAGCAAAAAGGGACAGAAGGCCTTGCAGATGTGAAAAAAACATTTACTTTTGTAAATGGTAATGCAGTTTCTGAGCAGGTTTTGAATAAAACAGTAGTAAAGCAGCCTGTTAAACAAATTGTTGCTGTAGGTAATAAGAAAAAGTCTTATAATTCATATGCATCAGGTTCATCTTATAAAGTGGCTTCTTCAGGAAGATTTATTCAACCATCAAGAGGATATTATAGCTCATACTTTGGCAATAGAGGAAATGAATATCATACAGGTCTTGATATTGCTGGTTCAACTGGTTCACCAATAGTTGCAGCAGAAAATGGAGTGGTTTCATTTGCAGGATGGAATGGCAACTATGGTAATTGCGTTATAATCTCTCATGGTGGCGGTTATCAAACCCTCTATGGGCACTCAAGTAAAATTTATGTACATAAGGGACAAAGAGTTTCAAGAGGAGATAAAATAGCAGCTGTTGGAAGTACAGGAAGGTCAACTGGCCCTCATTGTCATTTTGAAGTTAGACTAAATGGGGTACCGCAAAATCCATTAAAATATATGAGATAATTAAAAGGCCTATCTACAATAAATTTTGTTTATTATAGGTAGACCTTTTAAAATTATTAAACTTTTGGCTAAGCTATTACAATAAATATTTCTACTTGCAAAAATATTTATCAATTTCTGCTAATTTATCATCAACATCAAAATCTGCATCTTCCTGAGAAAACCTATAATTGTCCCCTTGGTATGTTGTGATATATAAAACTTTATATGTTATATTTTCTTTTTTCTCCTCAACATGTGTATCTGAACAACCATTTGCAACAGCACTCATTGTAAGGAGTGGATCCCCGTATGTAATGGTTGCACCTATTACTCCAATTATTCCTAAAGGAATAGCAATTGCTCTTTGTGTAGCTTTTTCTGACTTAGTTAAAGGTGTTTTTTTAGTATAAGTTTTTTCTACTGTGATGTGGTCCAATCCATAGTTTTTAATATTGCTTAACTTTATTCGTACGTCGCCAAGGACAATAAACTTTGGCATCTTCTCTTCGATTATCTTTATGTCAACAGCTATCAATCCTTTTGTATTATTATCAGGTATAAATTCAGCTAAGCTTCCAACTGAAATTGGATCCATTGTTTTAACATTGGATATATGGAAAAATCTATCATCCCCATTTTCATCTTTAATAAATCCATATCCTTTTTCAGTAAAGTATTTTATAATTCTTCCTTTCATTTTTCCTCACCCCAATTCTATCTCTTATGCATTATAGCTTTTAAACACCTTATTAATATTTTTGCAGTATATTGCTAATTTGTTTAGCAAAAAGATAATTGCTTTTCCATGTCTGCAACAATTTTTGCACATTCGATATCATCAGAATTATATGCTAAAGCAGCTTTATAGCATAAGAATGCTTTTTTAAATTCATTTAATTTCTCATAGGTATATCCTAAATTAAAAAAACACTGACTTATCTGAATATTATTGTTTAATTGATATTTGCTTTCAAATGCTTCCTTAAAACATTCATTAGCTTTTTCCCAATTTTTAATTTTAATATAACATAACCCTAGATTATATAAATCTTTAGATGTTCCTTTTTTATTTTTTATTTTTTTCGTATAAGCACTTATAGCTGACTCATAATCTCCTTTTAGACAATAGTAAAATGCCTTATTAATCATAGCTATTTCATCTCCTTTTTTCTCTTTCCTTTATTATATTATCATTTATATTTATTATAAATAAATATTACAAAAACAACAAAGTAAACTATTATCCCATCTTTAAATTATTATAATTACAATAGTTATAAAATATGTTTTGTAATAATAATGAAGTAAATATTATATGTATAATTTTCAAGCCTGACTATTATTATACATATAATGCACAAAATTAATATTGTGCATAAAATTATTATTTTTACAGAAGGAGGTAAAAATTAATTATGCAGAATTTTTTAAGTAAAGAAGAAATGCAGTGTAGAGTAGCACAGGCACTATTGTGTGTTTCTGTGTTTAATCTAGGAATGGACATAACACCACCAAAGATGGTAAACGGCAATATAAGCATTTCAAGCTCAGATGTAGCTAAGGCAGAAGAAACAAAAACGTTAAAGATAGGCGATACTGTAAAGCTTAGTGACCTTTGTGTAGGTGATATTTTTAAGGCATCAGGTATCGAATGGATGGTTGTAGCTAAAAACCATGAGGGTTACCCTGCTAACTCGGTTACTGTTATGAGTAAAGATATATTAGAAAATAGGGCATTTAATACCAACGGTTCTAACCATTGGGGTAATTCAAGCCTAAGAAAGTATCTTAATGGAGAGTTTTACAACAAATTAGATCCAAATTTCAGAGCCGAAATACTAGAAACCAATCTAATCAATATTGACTATAGTAGCAAAACTTACTATACTCAAGACAAAATATTTATACCATCTTTTGAAGAGCTAGGACTAAAGAATATAAGTTATGCTAAACCAGTTGGTACAGATTATGGTGCATTTAGAACAAATGAATCAAGGATAGCTAAGCTAAGTGGTAGTAATTCCTATTATTGGGCTAGAGTTCCTTATTATGACAATTCCTACTATGTATGCAATGTAAACGGTGACGGTTCCCACAACTACAACAATGCCTACACTGAGTCGGTAGGTGTCAGGGCGGCTTTAAATCTGAAATCTGATATCCTCCTTGAATATGCAGGAAATGACAGCCTTGTATACAATAAAGATATCAATAAAATCTATAATGCAAATGAAGTAAAAAAATATGGTTCATGGGCTAATGGGTACTATGGATTTGGTACACATAATTTTAGATACTTTGATGCAGCAGGTAAATGGGCATTATTTGGTAATGTTATAGACGAAGATGAAATAGCACAAAAGTATATATTCCCTAATGGTAGAGTAGTAACTATTGATAAGTATGGTATGGTGAATGATTATAAGACATTTGATACTACTCAGCCTGCTACTGTACCTATGGATGGGACATCTATTAAAAATATGTTCTTAGGTTATATTGATGGTATTGGGTTAGTACCTATGATGGAAAAAACTGATGGGTATATCTGGTATATAGATAATGATAATCAGGCAAGGATGCTGCCTATAGAACGCAGCGAGTATAAAGATACTTTAATATACCATAAGGCCAATAACAAGTCAGATAAGTTCTTATTTGTTAAGAATGATGGTAAGTTAAGTTATTTTAATAAGGATAGATTTGAAGTAGAAACTAAAATTAACATGAATGATGTTGAAAAAGTACTACCAGCTACTAATGTTACTGATGATTTATTCCTTATGAAAGATGGTACAATTAAAAACCTTGATGGTACTGCAGTAGATTTTCAAGGTAAGAAATTAGTAAAAATGCTATCCAACAGATACCTAATTATGGATGATAACTTCATATATACTATGCAGGGTATGTCAATAAAAAATACTAATACCTTAGCAACATTATATAACAAAGCAGTTAATGACCTATTATGGCTAAAAAATGGCAAGGTTATGAGAACAGATAATAGTGGCAATATGTCATTCTTAAATGATGTTAATGGCAAACTCGTAAAGGATTTAGTTAAAGTTGATGAAACAGGGACATTTATCCTTATGAAAGATAATACAACCAAGTCATATGGTAGTGTTTCTAATATTGGTGATTTAAAAGCTAAGGGTATTGATTTTAATAATATTGCAGCAATTGTTTCTGATGATACAGGAAATAATAACAAGAAGTTTATTGCGATGAAGGATGGCTGGTTATACAACTTTAGTGGAAATAAAACAGAAATTAGATTAGTTGATGGAGCTATTACTGATTTTACTGGTGGGCATGATTATGTATTTGATATAACAGATGAGATCCAATCTAAAATAGATGAGCTTAATAATAAACCTGATATTACGCAGGAAGAATTAGATGGACTAATTGACCTAATTGATCAATTATCTGAAGATGAAAAACCTAAGTATGATGCAACTATAGAAGATCTAAAAAAGAAAGTCGGTGCTCCTGATACCGAAACTCCAACACTTACAATAACACCAAGTACAGAGGATTGGACTAACAAAGATATAGTACTTACAATTATTGCTGCTGATAATAAAGCTGTTAAATCAATCACTTTACCAGATGGCACAGCAGTACAAGGGAATACTGCATCATATACAATAGATAAAAACGGTACTTACACATTTATTGCAGAAGATAATGCAGGTAATAAAACCAGCAAGGATATAATAGTAAAAACAATAGATAAAACAATTCCAACAGTAACAATAAGCGAAAATGGTACTAATATATCAGTATCCTTTTCAGATGATTTAAGTGGTATTAATAAGAAATACTACAAGATTGATAACAATGAGTGGGCAGAAACAATGCCTAATATGCAGCAGCTTAAAGATAGTAAGCATACAATACAAGCTAAATGTACAGATTTAGCAGGCAATGAAAGCGAAGTTAAATCTTATGATTTCTATACAAGTGAAGAAGCTATTAATGCAGGTAATAAAGCATTAGAGGCACTTACTAAGGCTGAAGGATCTAAAATACAGGAAGATATTAATAATGCACAACAGCTTATTGATACTGCTAAAGATAAGGCAAACGCATTAAATGATGCTGATAAAAATAAATCTACCTTAGTAAATAATGTAGAGGTTATGCAAAATAGACTTGATGAAGTGCAAAAAGCTATAATTAATTCAAAAATAGATGAACTTAATAAAAAGCCTGATATTACGCAAGAAGAATTAAATGAAGTAATTGACTTAATTGACCAACTATCTCCTAGTGAAAAATCTAAGTATGATGAAATTGTAGATGAACTTAATAAAAAAGCAGTTACTTCAGATACTGAAGCTCCAGTACTTACAATAACACCAAGTACAAAGAATTGGACTAACAAAGATATAGTATTTACAATCACTGCTACCGATAATAAGGCTGTTAAATCAATCACTTTACCAAATAGCACAGTAGTACAAGGGAATACTGTATCATATACAGTTGATAAAAACGGTAAGTATAGCTTTATTGCAGAAGATACAGCAGGCAATAAGAAAACTGTTGAATATACAGTAAACAATATTGATAAAACTAATCCAATAGCTGCAATAACTAATAATAGCGGTAAGATATCAGTATCTTTTTCAGATGATTTAAGTGGTATTAATAAAAAATACTACAAGATTGATAACAATGAGTGGGCAGAAACAATGCCTAATATGCAGCAGCTTAAAGATAGTAAGCATACAATACAAGCTAAATGTACAGATTTAGCAGGCAATGAAAGCGAAGTTAAATCTTATGATTTCTATACAAGTGAAGAAGCTATTAATGCAGGTAATAAAGCATTAGAGGCACTTACTAAGGCTGAAGGATCTAAAATACAGGAAGATATTAATAATGCACAACAGCTTATTGATACTGCTAAAGATAAGGCAAACGCATTAAATGATGCTGATAAAAATAAATCTACCTTAGTAAATAATGTAGAGGTTATGCAAAATAGACTTGATGAAGTGCAAAAAGCTATAGATAAAACCAAAGCTGATGCTGAAAAGAAAGCTAAGGAAGAATATGCAGAAAAGCTTGTTAAAAAAGCCGAAGAAACTAAGAGCCAAAGAGATGTTGATACTGCAAAAAAGACAGTTAATGATTTAGAAAATGTAGCAAAGAAAGATGAACTAAATAAGAGACTTGATGAAGTGCAAAAGATTATTGATAAGATTAAGAATGATAAGGCTGAACAAGAAAAGGCCTTACAGGCAGCAACAAAGCTAGTAGAAAAAGCAGAGAAAACCCTACTAAGAGAAGATTATAATACAGCATACTCTGCAGTAACAGCATTACCGCAAATGAAAGGTAAATCAGAATTACTTAATAGACTAATGAAGCTAAATGCTGCTATAAATAGGAAAGACAGCGAGAAGAGAGTTCAAACACTTACTAATGTTAGAGATGCAGAAAAATTAGTGCGTAAAGCAAGCATCAGTAAATCAACTGAGGATATAGCAAAAGCCCAAGAAGCAATTAATAAACTACCAGAAGGGAAGAATAGAGACAGATTACAAACTTGGCTAGATAGCTTTGCAGATAATACAAAATTAACTCCTTCACTTAAATTAAATTACCAAAGAGATGCAGAACGAGCAATAAAACACGCTGAGATAGTAAGAACTCAGGAAACAATAGATGCTGCACAAGATAAGATAGATGTACTTCCAGATACTATGAATATAAAGACTGCATATCAATCAAGACTAGATAGGGTAACTATAAAAGGCAGTCCTGAAAGTATGAGTACATTAGATAAACTTAGAGCAGCAGAGAAAGCAGTTAAGAGAGCAGAATCTAATCACACAGTAGAAAGTGTAACTGAGGCAGAAAAGCTTGTAAATGCACTTCCTGATAATGATAGGAAAGAGTTCTTACAGTCAAGGGTAACAGCAGAGAAACTAATGCAGGAAGCAGAGAAAGATCCATCAGAAGAAAAAATCACAGCAGTGCAGACTGCAATAGAAAAATTACCATATGGTAATGTAAAGTATAACTTACTTAAACGAATTGCAGCAGTGCAGAAACAGTTAAAGTAAACTATAAAAAGAGCTTCAGTACTTTTCTTGTACTGAAGCTCTTTTATTATACATGGAGTTGTACTATTTGGGAAAAAACTTAACCAAAATAAAAGCACTTTCCCCTTATAATAATTTAATAACCTTTTTATCTAAATTATTGCCAAAAAAGAGTGCTTTTTATCCAAGTTACACAAAATCTCTTACAAGTCCAATATGCAATAAAAAAATTGAGGCTGAATAAAAATCCGTGTAAATGGCAATAATCTCCACATAAACAAATGG
>ENA-UOOI01002275-UOOI01002275.1-fermentation-metagenome-genome-assembly--contig:-NODE-2275-length-17175-cov-3.938143_pt1 | contig 17175 bp, 18 predicted proteins | sample MGYA00245779_ERZ724027 | MGnify/ENA primary metagenome ERZ724027 (study PRJEB28704, sample SAMN03018318) | fermentation metagenome | biome: anthropogenic terrestrial biome; feature: soil; material...
AAACGTCCACCCTTAAATCATCGTTCAACTAAAAAAATAATCGTTAGAATCACTGATTGAATTTTTTATATATATCTTCCTTGCTCTTTATAGGAATCGAATATATTATATTATCATTATAATACATTTCAAGGTGTCCGAGCTGTTGATTTTTGTAAACAGGTGCCGTTATGCTCTCGGGCAGCACTACTTTATAACTTATGCCTCTCATTTCATCATCAGATAAGGATACAGATAAACTACCTTCTATGCCTGCACATACCTTCTTCTTGTTTCCTCCCGTCACCCGTATTGTATAAGTATGTTTGGCTTCATCTACAAGCACATTTTTATTATACTTTTCTATTGCGTATCCCAGCAGTTTTTTTGAATCACCCCATCTGTTTGAGGAGTTCAATGTAACGGATATAAACCTTTTCCCGTCCTTGGTGACAGATGACACCAAACATTTACCGGCTTTTGCAGTATAGCCTGTTTTTACTCCGTCGGCACCTTCCATGCTGTATAGCATTTTATTTATATTATGGAACGACATATTGCCGTAAGGCCCTTCAACTAAAACTGCCTTAGTGGATACTATTTTGGAAAACGTTTCATTCTGCAGTGCATATCTCGTTATCAGGGCGAGATCATAGGCAGTGGTGAAATGGCCATCCGAATCCAAACCATGGGGAGTTAAATAGTGGGTATCAAAGGCTCCTATGTCGAATGCTTTGCTAGTCATCATTGAGGCGAATTGCTCCACGCTTTTGCCCACATGTTCGGCTATCGCAATGGCGCAGTCATTGCCTGACTGAAGCATTAATCCATATAAAAGCTGCTCCATGGTCATTTTCTGGCCTTCCTTCAGCCCAACTGTAGAACCTCCGACGGAACTTGCTCTCTTTGAAACTGTTACAATATCATCCAATCTGGAATTTTCAAGTGCCACTATGGCGGTCATTATTTTTGTGGTACTTGCCATAGGCACTATCATGTCGTCGCATTTACCGAATAAAACCCTTCCGGAATCATAATCCATTACCACTGCGTACCATGTATTTATGCCTGGAGTTTTAATCTGGTTCTGCTCTGCATGAACATATTTAAAAGGTAGAAACAAAGATAAAAAAACTATCAAGCATATCGTCTTCTTCAATTTGTATCACCCCATTTATTAAAACTGCAATTGCCGTGAAAACCCCTGCCATATCTTCGATTCGTAATTTGAGCCTATCATAAATAGGATTATGTTATTTTGAGCAACGAATGAGCATTATGAAAGTTTTGATAAGTTCTTGGCTTTGCCGACGCTTAAGAATCCAAGAGCTTTTGAAACTTATCTTTGCTCAGACATTCAAAGTTTCATATTACGGATTGAAGTTGCCATAGGGTACTGCGTCAAAATTTATCCTTATATATGAAATAAGCCACCTTTAAGTGGCTCATTCTTTTTCATGTTCATCAAATTCGTGAATTTCACTGTTTTTTCCCTTTTCCTTGCCCGGCACGCTGTCATTTTTGCTCTTCATCTTTTTAGCTGCCTTTTCGATGTTTTCTATTACATTTGGCACAAGATCAACCATGCGATCTACAATGCTGTTGTAGCTTACAGGCAGCAGCTTTACCTGATTGCCCCCGACTACAAGAAACGCCACAGGCTGTACAGATACCCCGGCTCCGCTTCCTCCTCCGAACGGGAACTCGCTCACGTTTTGGTCTTCCTCCCTAAGCTTTTTCCCATTGAGTTCATATTCGCCGCCCCCTGCAGCAAATCCAAAAGATACCCTTGATATAGGGATTATCACGGAGCCATCGGGAGTTTCGACAGCATCTCCAACAATTGTGTTAACGTCTATCATGTCCTTGATATTATCCATCGTAGTTTTCATCAGCCCTTGAATCGGATGTTCGTCCATTATTTATTTCACTCCTCCGCTTAAAAAAATATGTTAAAAATATCTTGCCTAATTTAATGCCTGCTATAATAATATTAGCAATTTTAATCTTTATTATGCAGTTAAAATCAATTTCAAAAATAGGTTTAGAATAATTTGGTTTTACGGAAATATCAGCATTCTCAGGCTTAAATAAAAAGGATAAAATGTTTCCCTTTATGCCATACAGCAACCCCACGGCTATGGCAGTGATTGCTGCATCACCTGCGCCTAGTTCCGTATGCCATTTTATGTATTCCACATGTGCCTTTGATGATAAAAAAACAATTGCTTTTCTATATTTCTTATAATTCTCTGTAAGGCCTTTTAAATCTACTATTCCTTTAAGCTTTTTGTGTCCTTTTTCAGCTTTCCCTACCTTAATTGCCGGAGCCTTTTTTTTACTCAGTATTATGTCTGCATAAGGTATTTTATATTTTAATTTTATCATGTCAAAAAGAAATGATAGATTTATTTGTATATTGTCATCTTCATTCAGCCTGTGGAAAATAAAATTAATTTTTAAATATGTCATGGAAAATAATATCAATATTGTTATTAAAATAGCTACTGCATAGATTATTCCGATCACCTCATACATTAAAAGGCTATCCTTTGATATACCAAACGCATATTAAAATCACATTCTTATTCTTGCATCTTTATATAAAAAAAATACACATAAGCACTGCTTAATTGTGTATTTTTTACAATTATTCATCATGATGAATATCTTCGATTTGAGGAAGATCGGATATATCCTTGAGAGAGAAGTATTTCAAAAACTCATCCGTGGTTTTATATATTATCGGTCTTCCCGGAGTTTCGAGCCTTCCGGCATCCTTTACCAGCTTTTTTTCAATGAGGCTCTCAATGATTTTGTCTGATTTCACACCTCTTATAGAATCTATGCTCTGCCTCGTTACAGGTTGCTTGTATGCGATTATCGCAAGTGTTTCAAGAGCCGCCCTTGACAGGCTTTGCCTGGGCTTTGGCTTGAGAAGCCTCTTTATATATTTTGCATGCTCAGGCCTTGTACACAGTTGATATTTGTCCCTGAATTCTATCACCTGTATTCCCCTTCGGTCTTTATTAAACTCCTCTATCATTTCATTTATGATATCCCTTACCTTTGATTTTTTCATCTCAAGTATGCCGGATATTTCATCAAGGCTTAAAGGCTCCCCCGAAGTAAACAAGAGCCCTTCTATTATAGCCTTTATCTCGCTTTTATCCAAGACATTCTCTTTTTCATCCCATAAAACTTGTTCATAAAAATTCAAATCATTTTCCATAAAAACAATTACCTCAATTTACTTTCTTAATAATGATATCCGAATATGCCCTTTCCTGATAAGCTGTCACATTTCTTAAACGCATAAGTTCCAGAACTGCTAAAAACGTGATTATGATTTCCATTCTGCTTGATTTTCCATTAAAAAGTCCACTGAAATATAATGTGTTAGTTAATTCCATAATATTTCTTATTTCCTTTATTTTATCCTTGACAGTATATTCATCCTGTGTAAGCACCTGCCTGAAGCGGTCATTCTGCACCGCTTTTCCGTCGCATCTCTTTAAAACATCCTCAAAGGCTTGTACTATATCATCAAGAGATACATTTTTAAGTATATCGTCTTCCTCAATGTCATTTATTATTTCGGCATTTTTATAAAAAACATCGAAACGCTGTTTCTCCATCTCTTTTAATTGTTCAGATATATTTTTGTACTTTTTATATTCGAGCAGCTTTTCTACAAGTTCAAGGCGCGGGTCATCCTGACTCGCTGCCGTTTCATCATCCGCATCGTTAGCCTTTGGAAGAAGCATTTTAGACTTTATCTGAATAAGCGTTGCAGCCATCAAAATAAATTCGCTGGCATTATCCAGATCCAGATAATCCATTTTGTTTATATAATCCAAATATTGATTTGTTATTTCAGCAACAGGTATGTCATAAATGTCAACTTCCGCTTTTTCAATAAGGTCATATAAAAGATCAAAAGGGCCTTCAAAATTTTGAAGTTTAACTTTGTATTCTATCAACTGCATTCCCCACGATTTCATCTAAATAGTTTGCCGGTAATTTTCTGTAAAAACAATTCAATAAAACAATTATAGCATATAATGAAACGGGACACATATCCTCACTATACATTTACTGCAATTCGCAATTTGAAATATGGCATAAATAACATAGAACTCATATTACGAATCGAAGATACATTTAGCGCCCAAACATGTGTCCCGGAAGTATAAATTTTTTTGCTTATTTGCCGGATGTTATCCATTCTCTAAAAGATTTGCCGATCAAATCGATCGAGCTGGCTTTTTTAACGGTTCCATCAGATACAATGTCCATACTGCCGATCTCTTTTCCATTCATCGATGCAATGATTTCACCGATTTTTTGACCCTTCTTGATTTCCGCACTCAGAGTCTTATTTATCCTTATTTCTTTCGTTATTTCGCTCTTGCTTCCCTTCTCGATGAGTATATTGAAATCATCCCTGGGAACCGCATTTATCGAAGGTTCTTTGCCCTTTAATACTTTTACCTTGCCTATCACATCTTTCTTATCAGCAAGCTTAACATCTTCATAATTTGCAAATCCGTAGTCCATCAGCTTGCCTGCTTCTTTATTCCTTATATCGCGTGTAGGCGATGCCATTATTACTGATATAAGCCTCATGTTATTCCTTATGGCTGTTGCGGATATGCAGAATTTCGCCTCATCGGTTGAACCGGTCTTAAGGCCGTCACAGCCGTTGTACGTTCTAATCATCTTGTTTTTATTTACCATCGTGAAGGGCTTTTGTCTGCCTTCAGATATCGTCTCCATCCATATCTTTGTATAATTAAATATCTTGCTGTGCTTCAAAAGCTCTCTTGACATTATAGCTATATCGTAAGCGGATGTATAATGATTTTCTATGGGAAGGCCATTGCAGTTTGAAAAATGAGTATCGTTCATTCCCAACTGCTTTGCTCTCTCGTTCATGCTTTTTACGAAAAGTTCCTCGCTTCCCTTAAGGTATTCAGCCAATGCCACTGCGGCATCATTTGCAGACTCGACAGTCACGCCCTTTAAAAGTTCCTCAACGGTTCTTTTTTCACCGGGGGCCAGAAAAAGCTGAGTGCCACCCATCGTACATGCATAATCACTGACCGTGACCATATCGTTCAATTTTATTTTTCCTGAATCCACAGCCTCCAGTGTAAGAAGCATGGTCATTATTTTGGTTACACTTGCCGGTGGAAGCTTTTCATGGGAATTTTTCTCATACAGTATTTTCCCTGATGAAAAATCCATAAGGAGCGCCGACTTTGCATTCACATCAAAAGGAAGCTCCGTTTTAGCGGATACTCTATATGCTGTCATAGAAAACACTATTAGAAATATTAAAAACAATGATATTACCTTTTTATTTCTCACAATATCACCTCTTTTATATTCGGCTATATAAAAAGCGAAGACAATTTTATGCCCTCTAAACATAGCCTATATTTCTAATATTATTTTCCCCTCAGTATCCGCTATTATGTTATGCTATAAATGGAAATAGACCATTTTTATACTTTTCTGTTCCTTTTTCGGTAACTATGCCATATATAAGCTGCCTTTCCGGAACTTTGTCTTTGCTGATGGAAAATGAATTTTTCAATTTTTTGATGCCCTGTTTAACTATATCGGCATTACTCCCATAAATTGTAGCTATCTTTTCTCCCTTTAATACTCTGTCACCTGTTTTTTTATTCAGAACAACCCCCGCGTAAGGGTCTATGCGGCTGTCTTTTGTATTTCTTCCACAACCAAGTATGGAACAAGTTTTTGCAATTTCCAAGGCAGATATTTTCTCAATATATCCTTCACTCTGCGAATATATAGTTTCGATACATTTTGAACGGACAAGCGATCCTGCGTCCTCTATAATCTTAGGATCTCCGCCCTGTGCAGAAACGAACTGCCTGAATTTACAAAGTGCCTGTCCGCTGTCTATAGTTTGAAGAAGTTTGCCCTTTGCTTCTTTAAAATCCGTTGCTTTTTTGGCAAGAAGCAACATATGACTTCCCAAAACCAGGCATAGGTCCAGCAAATCTTCAGGACCGTTTCCTTCAAGAGTGTCTATAGCCTCCTTGACTTCAAGGGCATTACCGACAGACTTCCCAAGAGGCTGGTCCATATCGGAAACCACGGCTACAGTTTTTTTATCAAGGCTATTCCCTATATCCACCATTTCCCTTGCAAGTTCGAATGCATCGTCTTTGCATCTCATAAACGCACCGTTCCCCGTTTTTACATCCAGTACGATGGCATCCGCTCCGCAGGCTATTTTTTTGCTCATCACGCTGCTTGCGATCAGCGAAATATTATCCACAGTTCCGGTCACATCCCTCAATGCATACAGTTTCTTATCGGCAGGCACAATGTTATCTGTCTGAGAACTTATAGCAAATCCAACTTTTTTTACATTTTCAATAAATTTTTTATCGGTCATATCTGTCGAAAGGCCATCTATGGACTCAAGTTTGTCTATTGTTCCACCTGTTAGCCCGAGGCCTCTTCCGGACATCTTAGGGACTGACAGACCGCATGCCGATACCATGGGTAGCAGCACAAGAGTCGTTTTATCGCCGACGCCGCCGGTGCTGTGTTTATCCACGAGTATTCCGCCTATTTCGCTTAAATCGAGCCTTTCGCCTGAATTAACCATGGACATCGTAAGATCGGCAGTTTCCCTTTTGTTCATTTTTTGAAAGTAAATGGCCATAAGGAGCGCTGAAGCCTGATAATCGGGTATCAGGCCCCTTGTATAATTTTGTATGAAAAAATTGATTTCTTCATTCGAAAGTTCAAGGCCATTCATCTTTTTTAATATAATATCCTTCATAAACATATCAAATTGCCTCTATTTAAATGAGTTCTATAATTTTCTCTACAAGATTTACGAACTTTGTCTTGGACCTGTTGGCGGTTTCAATGACCCTTTCGCCGTCCAGAGGTTCGAGGCCCTCGGCAATTGCCATGTCGGTAATGCATGATATTCCAAGTACGTTCATCCCGCTATGCCTTGCGGCAATAACTTCGGGAACGGTTGACATTCCGACGGCGTCGGCTCCTATCAACCTCAGCATCTTAAGTTCCGCAGGCGTTTCAAAATTAGGGCCTGAAACAGCGACATAAACCCCTTCTTTTAAATCAATTTCTAATGTCCTGGCAGCATTTTTTGCAATACCTATCAATTTTTTACTGTAAGCTTCGGACATATCGGGAAACCTCGGTCCCAGTTCATCATAATTTTTGCCTATCAGGGGATTATAACCCATAAGATTTATGTGGTCTTTTATCACCATAAGATCCCCCGGCCTGAATGAAGGATTCATGCCGCCGCTTGCATTTGAAACTATGAGGTTGTCTATTCCGAGATATTTAAATACCCTAACCGGGAATGTCACTTCTTTCATTGCATATCCCTCGTAGTAATGAAATCTTCCGCTCATGCAAAGCACATACTTCCCTGACAAATGTCCCGCAATAAGCTCACCTGCATGACCTTCTACAGTGGATACAGGAAAATTCGGTATATCGGAATATTTAACTACTTTCCTGTCCTGTATTTCATCGGCAAGCGAACCTAAGCCGGTCCCGAGAACAACAGATACATCAGGCTTTGCATTTATATATTCCTTTATGAACTCACCTGACTGTTTTATTTTTTCAATATAATCTTCCATATTTATAATCTCCCTTTTTAAACTTCATATAATAATTTTCTCAATACATATTTGAATTTATCTTTGACCATATTAGATGTTTCTATGACTTCTTCATGGCTTAAAGGTTTATTTAAAATTCCTGCAGCCATGTTTGTTATGCAGGATATGCCGCATATTTCCATACCGCAGTGTTTTGCGACTATTGCTTCGGGAACAGTGGACATGCCTACGGCATCAGCTCCTAATTTCCTGAGCATTTTTATTTCGGAAGGCGTCTCAAAGCTCGGGCCTGTAAGATATGCGTATACGCCCGATACATAATCAACTCCCCCGGATGAACATATGTCTGCAATTTTTTTATTCAAAGAGATGCTGTAACACCTTGACATATCGGGAAATCTAGGTCCGAAATCATCTAAATTCTTCCCTATAAGCGGATTTTTCATGGATAAATTTATGTGATCCTTTATTATCATAAGATCTCCGGGCTTGAATTTTAAATTTATTCCACCCGAAGCATTAGTGAGCAGAAGCTTTTTTATTCCCATCCGACTCATAACCCTTATGGGGAATGTAATATCATCCATGCCGTACCCTTCATAATAGTGAAACCTTCCCTGCATGATGAGAATATTTCTGCTGCCCGCCTTCCCTGCAATCAGTCTTCCGGCATGACCAAATACGGTGGATACGGGGAAGTTTGGTATATCCTTGTAATCTATCTTTTTTGTTTCGCTTATCTCGTCTGCAAGGTCACCCAGCCCGGATCCAAGTATTACCGAAGCATCGATATGATTCGGGTAAAAATTTCTTAAAAATTCGGCAGACTCTTCTATTTTATGTATTATATCATTCATATCCTTAATGCCCCCTCTGATTTTCATCTATAGTATATATGCAATGTTTTAAGCACTCCATTTCGTTGTTTGAAACATCTGCATTTTTTTATATTGAATCTCACATTACAAATCAGCTTCGATTCGCAATATAAGTTTATGCTATTTTGAGCACTCATTCGCCAGATTCAAGTTTTGTAAGTTCTAAGGCCAGCAGCCTTGAGAATCCAAGAGCTTTTGAAACTCACTTGCGTTCAGACAATCAAAAGCTCTAAGGATTCTCTTCGGCAGTAAAGCCAAGAACTTATCAAAACTTTCATAATGCTCATTCGTTGCTCAAAATAGCATAATCCTATTTATGCCTGGACCTGGTTTCAAATTACGAATTGAATTACAAATCAATCAGGCATGCTCCAACAAAATAAGGGCCGCTAAGCCCTGGGATGAGTTTTTTTATATACTTCCTTGATTTTGCTGCTTTTAAGCTGCGTGTATATTTGAGTAGATGATATATCGCAGTGCCCCAGCATCTCCTGCACGGATTTTAAATCCGCGCCGTTTTCAATGAGATGTGCGGCAAAACTATGCCTTAATGTATGAGGCGTAATATCCTTATTTATATTCGAAGATTTTGTATATTGCTTGATGATCTTCCAAAATCCCTGCCTGGTCAGCCTTTTGCCATGGAAATTAATGAAAAGCGCTTTTTCATTTTTATCTCTTATAAGGTATGGCCTGTATTTATACATATACTCGGTTGCTGCCTTTAACGCCATGTCGCCCACAGGTATAACCCTGTCCTTTGTTCCTTTTCCGATACACTTAAGGAATCCCATATTTAAATTTATATCGTCGATATTGAGCGATACAAGTTCGGAAACTCTTATGCCTGTTGCATATAGAAGCTCAAGCATGCATTTATCGCGGCTGCCCTTAGGATCCTTGGTATCAGGCTGGCTTAAAAGCAATTCAACCTCTTTGACAGTGAGTATCTGAGGTAATTTTTTTTCTATCTTAGGAGATTCAAGGTTATAAGTCGGGTCCTTTTCGATATATTTATTTATATTTAAATACTTGTAAAATGCCCTCAATGCTGCAAGGCTTCTTGATATAGACGAAGTAGCCCTTCCTTGTTTCTGAAGATAAATCAAATAGGCTATAATATTTGTTTTAGTAATATTAAGCAAAGGTACATTGATTTCTTTTACATACCTGAAAAACTGCTTCAAATCCCTGCCGTATGATTCGAGAGTATTTGCGCTAAGCCCCCTTTCATAATTTAAATCATACATAAATTTATCGAAAAGTTTTTCCATACCCTTATCTCCCTCTTATCAAGATAGTATATATTTCAACATACATCATGAAATTCCTCTAAATAATATTTATTAAATTAATTAATGTATGTTGTAATATATAGCACTTATTCCATTAGTTAATTGCAATAGTATTTTTTATCAATATTGCCATTAATATTCATTTATTTTAAGAGGCTGTGAGATATGATGACATTACTTTTGCAAATACCGGTACGATATAAGCTTCTATAAGGCTTCCCGCTATTGAAACCAGTAAAAAAATTATGATTATCATACTATATGAAAAAAACTTTTGCCAGTAATTATGTGTCCACTTTTTTGTTATCTTGTTTTTTATCACCATGCGGGAAAAACTTATGGATACCACTCCAATTGCCACTATACACGGGATTATGATAAGATTTTGCGGGAGTATCGCAAGCGCCGAAAAAAGCACGCCCTTTATCCCCATGCTGTTTATTAAGAAGCTGACCGTGAACCCCAGTATGAATCCTCTAATTGCTACGATAATAAGAGTAAGAGGTATGCCCACAACGCTTATGCCAAAAATCCATATGAGAAACCCTGTAAGCATATTATTTTTGATTGATTGCCCTAAAACGCCGTAGCTGTCCACATCCTTTTTTAAAAGTACCTGAAAAAAATCCTGCATATATTCGATCAAAGACTGCCTCTGCGTTCCGTCTAATGCCTTCACTGAAAAAGCTCCCGTTGCAATGCCTATTGCAAAAAATGTGAATACCAGAAAATACAAGCCTATATTAGCGTTTATGTGCTTTATAATAGCTTCACGTATTCCATTTCTTTTTAACAATACATTTTCCCTCCTTAAATATTTTTTCATATGCTTCTAAGAAGATTTTATGCATAGGTAAAAAGCTATATGATTAAAAAATGAAACAAGCCCTGAAAGAAACTTAATAAATGAGGTAATTAATATAAATAAACCTACATATAATAACGTAAAAGCATGGCTTGTATTTTTTATATCTGAAGATAACAGGAGATGATGAAAGCATGATGAAGTTTGATAAAAACGGGATATATTATTATGGAACAAACAGGGAGTTTATCATGTCTTTAAAAAAAGTATCCTTCGTCGATATTACTATAAAGGAGCTGTTAAGAGCAAAATGCAAAACCGGCCTCCGCCAACGCCCCGGAATCGATATAAGCTATGGCAGGATTTGATATTATTGATCCAATGCGCTCGCGGTTTTAGTCATGAGAGGTTCAGAAGATATGACGCAAATACTGGAGCCGCACCGCATGACATGAAAAACTCTTTGTCTTCCTTAATGCTCCTGCCCATGGTAGTTGGGTTCATGTTATAGAACTTAAGGGCATCGAATACGATATCGGATTTTATATACTCTATCAGATGGTATCTGCATAGTTCTGCATCTTTAATCTGGGATAAAATATATTCCATATATTCTTGCTCAAGTATGGGAAACACAACATGTGCACTGGTGCAGCATACGCCCTTTAGTACCGTAATCGTATGGTGGCTTATGCCGAAATGGCGTTTTCTTTTGTCTTTGAAGCTTATCCTCGGTATAAATACGGATATGCCATTCAACTTGTTGACACAATCGATTATGCTTCCCTGCTCGATTCCGCTAAATCCATACTTCGTACCGGTCCCGACAGAGCCCGGACCCATCGTGACTATTGCTGCGTCTCCATGGAATACTTCCTTTGCAATTGCCAGTGCATCAAATATATTTACAGCTTCGGCGTCGCCTCCAAGTGCATTTCCATATGTAACAGCATATGAAATTATTTTTTTATCCTTCAATTCTCTTATGGTATGGCTGAATCCCGCCTCAAGGCATCCGCCGTCCGTCATGATGTATATGATCCTCATATCATTGTTCAAAAACTTTAATGTACATGCCGCAGGAGCCAGCATGCTGTGAAGTTCCCCTGAAATCACTATCATATTATCCAGACTTTTAAAACCCTTTATCATCTCGTGGTATTTGCTCTGCTGCTCAGATGTGCACATGCAGTTCACCTGATATGGAGTGTATCTTAGCTTCATGATATGCCCGGGCTCAGTTATTTCAATAATTTCCCTTGACGATTCGTTTATTATTATGAAATCGTACCCGCCCGTACCCAGATGAAGGTATCCGGCTGTTGTATTTATATATACGACGTCTCCCTTATTTATTCTGCCACTTAGCAAATTATAATTTACTGCCTTATGTATGGTACCATCATAGCAAACATGCGCTAACGCAATTGAATCATCTTCATATATTATATCCATTACTATGCCTTTTCTTATCCTTATCATTTATACTCTTCTCCCCAGGCGATCTATATATTTTAATATGCTGCTTTTTTCTATCAGCGCGCTTATGGATTTTCTGTCTCCATAAAATTCTATTAACAGCAGCAGCAATAAAATTACAGTTTTTATTATAATATTGTCTGAAGATATCAAACTTAACCCCGCCAGCATGCCTATTGTATTCGATCCTGTATCGCCCATGATGCATATCTCTTTGAACTCATATGGCACATAAAATAAGAGCAGCAGCATGAAGCCGGAATTCACTCCCAGATAAAAGGCATCCGCCCTAAGGATAAGTAAAAATAAAAAAAAGACTCCATACACCTTTATAGCCCTTCCGGGCCGCAGATCCATCATATTGAAAAAATTCTGTGACAGGCACAAGAGCACAACGTTCAATATAAGGCTGATGCCCCTAAACCCTGAAAAGGCGCATATTGTAAATGAAATCAGGATGCAAAACATTGCCTTTAAAAACCCTGAAGTAACTTTGCCATTCAATGCAGCGCCAATATGCTGCCTTATACCTTTTCTTCCATCGGCAAAGCCATCATCGATATGCCCTGCAAGGGCTGCCGATAATGTTCCGGTACATATTACCAGGATATTTGCCTTTAAAGAGCGATAATCATACTTCATCATGGCTGCAAGCTCCAGCGCTGCGCTTGCGATCAATATGTATATGATGAATAAAATTCCGGCGGAATTTGATACGGTTCCACCCCTGTAATTTTTTGCGTGATTGGATTGGCTATTTATAAAATCGATTATTCCGGGCAAAATGACCAATGAGCAAAATATTGAAGAAACAAGGGGAATTATATATATCAACGGCTATCGCCTCCATAGAATATTTAAAAGAGTTATTATTATGTCGTAGAATTGCTTCGTTCTATGCATAAAACCCGATGCATTCACATATGTGTACCTGTGCGACAAATCGGCGTCTTTGACTTTTATGAAACAGCCCTTATTCAACAAATCGATGAGCATGCCGACTTCCAGGCCATATCCACGGTACCTTCCGCCTTTAAAGTCTTTTAACGCTTTTGCATTTATCACCCTTTGCCCCGAAAGAGGACATGGGAAATCCACCCCTGTAAAAAATTTGACACTGAAGCTTGCAAACGCCTTTAATAATCCAAAACCTCCCGTACCGGTCATGGTGGGTAATCTTGCTACGCAGGCATCGCATTCGTTTCCAATTACCATATCTATTAGGGGTTCAATGTTTGATGCGGAATATCCAAGGTCCCCGTCCAGAAATACATAAATATCGGCGTTTGATATCTTTAGTGCTTCCTCTACAGACTCCGCCTTACCCATATTTTTGGCGTGCTTTATTATATCTATTCCGCCGATTCCCTCTATTATATTCAGGGTATTATCCTTGGAACCGTCATCTATAGCTATTATCCTGTTTATGGATTTTATCCTTTTGACAGAATTTATCGTATCATATGCATATTTTTCTTCATTATAAAAAGGAATTATCGCACATATTCTAACCATGATATCTTTTAATCAAAATTGAGAAATACTTTCAGTTCATCTATTATACTTCCCTTAAAAAGCCATGATACGATGATTAAAAAAATAAGGATTAAAAAAAGTGCGGACGATTTAACATATGCATCATCATATTTTAGCAGGCTGCTTATCCCCTTGAGGTCTATTATGTTCGATCCGTACAGCACCCTTATTATAGCCGTGCTTGACATCCCGGATCTTCCTTTTTCAGAGAATTCGTCTATACATGTATGGCTTCCAATTATATATATTTTCGATGCCCCTTTCATTTTCGCCGTGTAAAGTGCGGCATCCTCCGATGTACCCTTTAGCAAAACCTGTTTATAAGTGAGACCTAAATTCTTGATTCTTAATGCTCCCGGTGCATATCCGTTCGTATACGAATGAACAAGTATCTCACTGCAGTTTAAAAGGCTTTTATCGCTCACGCTATCCATATCGCCTATGATTATGTCGCATTTTATGCCGGCGTCGAATGCAGCGTCAGCCCCTCCGTCGACTCCCATTACGACAGGAGCGATGTTTTTTATGATATTTGAGACTGATTTCAAATCATCTATATAGCCTCGTCCCCTGCAAATTATGAGAACATCCCTTCCGCAAATAGGCGTCTTAAGCTCCGGCATGGGATGATTCCCTGTAAAATACCTGGATTCCCTTATCATAAGTCCTGCGGTATTTTTTATGAACCTGTAATTATTATCTTCCATATATAAGTTTTCTATGTCTTTTTCGAAGATTTCGCGGCAGGGCGAGACCATCGTGCCGTTTATATATATTTTATTGTCTGCAATTTCGGCCATGTCACCGTCTTTCACCCCATCGAAAAAATCTTCCTGCAATGCGTCAAAAATCCTGATGCCGCTCTTTAGCAGATATCCTATGCCCTCATTGCATCCATTTTTATCTATGGAATCGCAACAGTTTATAACAGCCTTTATTTTTTTATGCCTTAACTCTTCAGCTGCTACAAGATCCAGCGCCTTATGCCTTATTACAGCCATTCCCCTCTTATCTATTTTGTGAATAAGCCTTTTTGTATATGCATCCTTGAATACTTTGCCGTATATATTGCCTTTCAATAGTAACACATCCTCGTAATACATCTGCATTGTTTTTATAATACTATTTTGTGCAATTAGCGAAATATAATGTTATCAATCATATGCAAACGGCAAAAAGAAAACCGGCTTTTTAAAAGTCGGTTTTCTTTATCTCTTCGGCATATTTTATCAATATATCCTTTTTATTTAATTCCGGGTTTTCAATAACCTTATTGATAAGCGCATCTATCATCAATCCGATAGTCCTGCCGTCATTGACACCTATTTTCTTAATGTCATTTCCACCAATGCACAGCATTTTTCTGTTGAAACATTCATTTTTGTTTAAAATATCCTGTACGATTTCTTTTATATTATCTATTTTTATAAGCTTTTCATGTTCATTATCTGCCCTTACAAGAGCTTCCCGTACTGCCAGCAGATGTATAAAGCATTCTTCTCCTGTTTCTTTCAGTTCCCTCTTAATGGATACCCTGTCCTCTTTTAGTTTGATGCCCCGAAAATGCAACGTTTTGTCCACATTGTCAATAATGCTGTTTTGGAACTTTAACCTTTTTAATATACCTGCTGCCAGGCTCGCAATTTCATAAAACATTATAGTTAACCTTACCACAAGATCTTTATCGGATTCATCAATGCATTTTATTAAATGCCCTTCGCTGCGGTACAGTTTAACATGATCGGAAAGCTCGGGTATAATATTATCCATAAGTCCTGCTTTAAACAAAAGGCTCAATTTCCCGGCATTATCCGAAAGAAGCATCTTGCAAAGCTCATCTTTTATCCTTTCACAGCTTATCTTTTTTATAAGCGCAGCATTTGCAACGATAGAATCAAATGTATACTTATCGATTTCAAATCCAAGCTGTGCAGAAAACCTTATGGCCCTCATCATCCTCAAGGCATCCTCTTTGAACCTTGCATCGGCATCGCCCACGCATCGTATTATTCCATTGCATAAGTCTTCGTATCCCCCATACAAGTCCACAAGTCCTTCACGGGGATTGTATGCCATGGAATTTATCGTGAAATCCCTTCTGCTTAAATCCTCATCTATCGTTCCTATAAATTCCACATGGTCCGGGCGCCTGTAGTCCGAATATGCGCCTTCTTTTCTGAAGGTGGTAACCTCAAATGGCATATTATCGATAATTACCGTAACCGTGCCGTGTTTAAGCCCCGTGCTTAACAGTTTAAAATCTTTGAACATATCCATAACATCACAAGGCTGCGCATTTGAAGCTATATCGAAATCCGCAGGAACTTTACCAAGCAGGCTGTCTCTTACGCATCCGCCGACAATATAGCCTTTATAACCGCTGCTATAAAGCTTCTTTAAAATATATCTCGCACCTTCGGGCAATTTTATTTCCATTAACTTACCTTTTGTTTTAACCTTAGCTTATCGGCAACCATTGCAATAAACTCGCTGTTGGTTGGCTTGCCCTTTCCATTGTGTATGGTATAGCCAAATATTTTGTTTATCGTTTCTATCTGTCCCCTGCTCCAGGCTACTTCGATAGCGTGTCGTATGGCTCGCTCTACGCGGCTTGCTGTAGTATTAAACTTTTTCGCTATAGAAGGATAGAGCTCTTTTGTAACTGCGCTTAAAAGCTCAACGTCATTTACAACCATAAAAATAGCTTCCCTTAAATACAGATAGCCTTTTATATGCGCAGGTACCCCTATTTCATGGATTATATTGGTAATTTCAGATTCAAGATTATTATTGAAGAAATTTGATGTCTGCTGCTCGCTATCGACCATATGTTTTCTTATTTCCTGCATACCCATGCTACTGTTGAACATTTGCCTGATCCTGCTTACGAATACATCAAGTTCGAATGGTTTTACGACATAATAATCAGCACCGAGGTTTATGGCTCTTTGCGTTATCTTATCCTGACCTACCGCCGACAGTACAATTATCTTCGGGACATTGTTAAGGTCAAGACTATTTATCCTCTCTAGAACCCCGAGCCCATCGAGGTGGGGCATTATAATGTCTAGCACCAGAACATCAGGGTTTTGGCCTGATATAAGCTTCAAAGCTTCAAGACCATCCTTTGCAATCCCTACGACTTCCATGTCGTTCTGCTTTGATAAATACTCGCTCAGAATACTGCAAAATTCCTTGTTATCGTCTGCAATTAAAACTTTTATTTTTTTTTCATCCATATTCTTTTTTCCTCCTATATAATAGCATTTCCATTTGTTAACAATTATTAATTCGACAAAGTGTTAAATATTCCTTCTAAAATAAGTAAAAATTGAAAAAAATTTTTAATATTAAATAAAATGTTCAAAACATGTGTAAAATAAAAAAATGCTGGTTAAAATGTAACCAGCAAAAAATACTTAATAGTTTCTATTTTTGACTTATACTGATGCCTGCTTCCTGCAGCATCCATTCAATATATATACCATAGCCCATATCGGGTCTGTTTATAAAAACATGTGTTACGGCTCCTACAAGCTTACCATTTT
>ENA-UOOI01002277-UOOI01002277.1-fermentation-metagenome-genome-assembly--contig:-NODE-2277-length-17154-cov-2.771449_pt1 | contig 17154 bp, 17 predicted proteins | sample MGYA00245779_ERZ724027 | MGnify/ENA primary metagenome ERZ724027 (study PRJEB28704, sample SAMN03018318) | fermentation metagenome | biome: anthropogenic terrestrial biome; feature: soil; material...
TTCAACCGTCGCTGTCTAAGCACCTTTGATTAGAGGCCCCAATGCGTTTTTCGCAGGACACACGACTTCATTCTAGGTATTAAAGGGTTCATTTCGTCGTTTCTGTAGTTGTTTTTGTGGGTGCTTACAGCAGAACTGCAGGGATTAGGGGTGGCCGGGTAGAACGTTATATGACACTAGACGTCAATGGGCTACTAATCTGGTGAGACAGAGAAATGAGAGGCTGGGAAAAGTATGAATGCAATTATTACAGACAGCTTAACTAAAACCTTTGTCAGCAAAATAGGCCCTATAGAGGCTGTGAAGGATCTTTCCTTGATGATCAAAGCCAATAGCATTTATGGCCTGATCGGTCATAATGGGGCCGGGAAAACGACTGCTTTCATGTTACTAAACACCCTGCTGGAGCCGACACGGGGCTCGGGCTGGATTTTAGGGCTAGACTTGCTCAAGGACCAGAAGCGAATTCGGCAACTAACCGGCCTGCTCACTGAAAACCTACGGCTGTACGATGAACTTACGGTGGAAGAGACCTTGCTGTTTTTTGCTAATCTGTATGGGGCTAGCCCCAACATTCCGGATCTCTTGGAGCGCTTTGAGTTAACCGAGTGGCGCAAGCAGCAGGTTGACCGCCTTTCTACCGGTATGCGCAAGAAAGTGGCCATTCTCTCCGCCTGCATTCATCGCCCGCGCCTGCTCTTTTTGGATGAACCCTTTTCCGGGCTAGACCCGCTGGCCATGCACGGGCTGCGCGATTTTATCAACTACCTGCTGGAATACACAGAGATGACGGTAATCATCGCTTCGCATAACTTGAAGGAGTTGGCCGGCCTTTGCGATGAAGTGGGCATCATGAAGGAGGGCCAGATGGTCATCTCGGGCACCTTAACCAAGATCAAACAAGAATACGGTTTCCACGACTACCTCCAACTACAGGTTGATCGGGTCCCCACTGGTTTGGAGCGCTTAATCACGAACCTAGCCCCGGGCATCATCTCCGTGGCGAATACCCCCGAGAATCTGGACGTGGTGCTAAGAACTCTGCGGGAGCAAAATATTAATGTCATCGATATAGAAAAACAGACAGCGGCGCTGGAAGATATCTACCAGCGGGTCTACCAGGAGGTGGCCCAATGAAGGGTTTCGTGCTCCTGAAAAAAGATATTCGGACTGTATTACGTAATCGCCGGGAATTACTATGGATGATCATAGTGCCATTGGTACTCCTGGCCGCTAATTTTTATCTGCAGGACCAGGCACTAGAAGTGAGGGTAGCTATTGTCGGTGATGAGGCTTTGCTGCCAAGTCTGGAACAGCAGGTGCAGGAAGCAGAAGCGGCCCAGATTAGGCTTGTCATTTGGCCCTTAAGTGAGGCGGAGGCAGCCAAGCGGCTGGAGCAAGGCTCCATCCATGCCTATTTAGTGCTGCAGCCGCAGGTAATCACGATGTATACCAACCTAGCGGAAACCGAGGGCGCTGTCGCGCAGGCCATATTCACGGATATTGTGCGGGATAGCAATCAGCAACTCGCAGTAAAGACCCTGTCAGAACTGGTGGATGATCCTAACAGTGTATTGCTGCCGATCGACTGGCAGGTGGTAGAAGCGAGTCACCCAGTTAATTCTACTGGCCAACTAATATATTCCTCCCTTTTTGTCATTATGGCAGTATTGACGGCCATGAGCTTAGGGCAACAAAGTGTCACCATGGAACGGCATAAGAATACCTTAGTTTCTCTGCGTAAATCTCCCTTAACTGACCGTCAGATCGTCTGGGCCAAGTTAGGTGCCGGTTTGTTTAGCACCTTGTTGCCCTTAGTGGTCATCATTGCTTTAACGGCCGTGATCTTGCCGGCAGATTTTGTTACTGATCCGGTTTTTTACCTGATCATCATCAGTATTAGCTTTAACTCAGTAGCTTTTGGCGTGTTTATCGGTGCTTATGCGCGGGGCAGCAATGAGGGAAATGGGCTGCGCTTTTTACTGACGTTGCCGGCCATGTTTTTGGCTGCGGTACCGGTTGTGCTACCGTTTTGGTTGGACCGCATTAGCAGCATCGTGCCTAGCCTCATTTCGGCGCAGGTGGTACGCGGTTACTTCGCCTCCGGCTATACGCCTACTGCTGGACCAATCGCTTTTCTGTGGTTGACCGGGTTTCTCAGTGTGCAACTAGCAGCTAGTTATTTAGGGCGGGAAGAATAGCCGATATTTCTGCAGAAGAAAGCTGGGATAGAAAATGGAACAGAGACACGGGGGTAGGGAGCAACCATTGACCGCTAGGGCGGTCATTTTTAGCAAAGGCACCTATGCCAACTCAGCAGGCGTTGCTGCCCGGTTGCGCGATGATGATTGGCTCGTCTGCGCCGATGGAGCCCTTGCCCATTTAGTAGACTTGCAGTTATGGCCCGATCTATTGGTCGGGGATTTCGACTCGGTCAGTTTAGATCTGCTGGCGGCAGCGAAAGCCCGTGGTGTGGATATCATCACTTTTCCTCCGGAAAAGGACTACACGGATACGGAGTTAGCTTGGCAAGAGGTGCGGCAACGGGGTTATCGCCAAATTCTAGTTGTAGGGGGTTGGGGAGGCCGCTTGGACCATTCGCTTGCCAATCTTTTGCTTTTCGCTCCCTATGCGGAGCAAGGTTACCGTATCTGCCTGACCGATGGCACGACTGACGCCTATTTCGTTACAGACGAGTTGGTGTTAGAGCGCTGCCAGGATAAGTTGGTGTCAATTATCGCCGTCACGCCTACCGCACAGGGAGTAACGGCCCGCGGCTTTCGTTGGCCCCTTGCTGAGGCCGATTTTCATTGGGGGCAGGGCCTAGGCATCAGTAATATCCCTATCGCTGACACCGTAAGCGTGCAGGTGCGGCAAGGCATCTTGTTGGTCGTGGTTACTCCAGAAGATTAGATTAGGGGGCGAGAAGTTTGCTCAAGCTTGATGTGGCCTTTGTCTTGGAGCTAGTGCCTGCTGACTTAGCAGGGGAACACACAGTTGTTATAGACGTTTTGCGGGCGACCAGTACTATTGTTGCCGCTATGACCGCAGGGGTGCCCTATATTGTGCCGGTAGCAACAGTGGCGGAGGCGGAGGCCTTGGCCGCCGACTATGCTGGGCGCGGTGGTTGTTATTTGGGTGGGGAACGCAATAAGCTGCGTCCTCCCGGGTTTGATTGTGGCAACTCGCCCCTAGAATATCTACAACTAGACGAGGAAAAACCGGTTGTCTTTACTACTACCAATGGCACCCGCGCCCTGAAGCGCGTGCTGGATAGCCAAGTTACACTGATTGGTAGCCTCGGTAACGCGGCGGCTATTGCTAAGGAACTGGCTAGCGTACCGGTTGCCGATGAAGTGCTGCTGGTCTGTTCTGGTACACTAGGGCGCATCGCGGCAGAGGATGTGCTCTGTGCCGGCTTAATTATAGCGGAAATGCAAAACCGCGCCTCAGTGCAATTAACTGATGCGGCGCGGATAGCGTTAGCCAGTTATCAGCAGGTGGCCGGCCATTTGCCTGAGTATTTGCTGCAGACAACGAGTGGCCAGGGCCTTAGCCAATTAGGACTTGCGGGCGATGTGCTGCATGCTGCCCAAATAAACTATAGTATGTTGGTGCCTCGTTATGAAGATGGCCGCATCCTAGTTTAGGTTCAGGGCCTAAATAGGTTGGGGAACAACATCTCCCACCACGGCTTGCCTTCGCTAGGCTGGAACCAACCGCCGCCATGAACCGGGCAACTCTGTTCAGGCGCGAATTCTTGCAGGAAGTATTCTTCCTGACGCAGTTCAGACGGGCAACGGAACGTCGCTTTTTCACCAGAGGCGGTACAGATCTCTAGATGGACAATACCGGCAGGCATAGGTGCTTCCAAGGTGTTAGGCAAGATCCGCTGGGCTTTCCCCATGAAGCGCCCCCAAATGACGCCGGCCAAAGAGCCCCCCCCGATATCTCGCGAGCCGGCGACAATAGGTTGCTCGTAGTCATCGCCACCGAGGTAGACAACTGTCACCAGATCCGGTGTATAGCCAGCTACCCAGGCGCTGTTGACGCGCCCCACACTGTTGCCAGTAGTGCCCGTCTTGGCCGCCGCCCTGGGGTCATTACACCAATTGAGGATTGGTTGCCCGGTGCCCTGGGTAATCACATCCTTCAGAGCATCGGTAATCAGCCAGGCGATACGCTCATCTAAAACCTGCGTCGGCGTGCGCGGTGTAGTGCTTTCCCAAACCTTGTTCTGAGCATCCTTGACATTTCTGATCATAATGGGGTCAACGCGCTGCCCCTGGTTGGCAAAACTGGCGAAAGCGACAGCCAGTTCCAAAGGCGAGATGTCTACCGTGCCCAGCGCTAACGAAAGCACGGCGTCTTGAGCCTGGAGGGGGATGCCTAGGGTTTTGGCTAGCTCGACGACAGGAGTTGGCCCTACGTCGCGCATCACCTTGGCCGCAACAACGTTGTCGGAAACGACGATGGCTTCCCTAACACTCAGATCCCGGTCGTGATACTTGCCGCCGAAGTCCTTTGGCTCCCAAGGTTCCTTTTGGCCCGGAATAGCGAATGCTTCAGGGGCACAGAGAATAGGAGTAGCTAGCGTCACTTTGCCCTGGCGTAATGCTTCTGCATACAGTATGGGTTTAAAGGTAGAGCCCGGGGGGCGCTTGGCATAGACGCGATTATAGGTGCTTTCGCGATAGTTTTTGCCACCCACCATGGCCTTAATTTCGCCAGTTCGTGGATCAATGGCGACTAGGGCCACTTCCGCCAAGGGCTTTCCATCGGCATCGAGGCGTAAAAGACCTTGCTTCACCAGGGATTCTATACCGTCCTTTACAGCTGCTTCTGCAGCAGTTTGTAGTGCGCGGTTAATGGTAGTTTGAACAGTTAAGCCCCCTTTGTAAGCAAACTGGGCTCCATTTAGGTAACGGGCGTCCAAATGGTTGATGATCACACCCCGCACATAGCCGGCTGAAACATCCTGGGGCTTTGCGGGCACCGGCTTTACTTCCTGCTCGTGCGCGAAAACGGTATCGGCCTCTTCTGCGGTGAGCTTGCCTACAGCCACCATGCGATTGAGCACAATCTTTTGGCGTTTGCGAGCTGTCTCAAAGTCGTTAACAGGCGAATAGGCTTCAGGCGCGCGAATAATGCCTGCCAGCATTGCTGCCTGCGACAGCGTCAGGTCGGCCGCATCTTTGCCATAGTAAAAGCGGGCGGCATTCTGAATACCATATAGTCCATGCCCATAATAAATTTGGTTAACATAAAGCTCTAGAATTTCGTCTTTGTTCAGATGTTGCTCCATTTGTAGGGCTAACACAGCTTCTTGTATCTTACGGCTATATTTTTTCTCCAGGGTTAAATAGAGGTTGCGGGCCAGTTGCTGGGTGAGCGTGCTGGCACCTTGAGCTTTCGAGCGTGTCTGGATATTGACCAGAATAGCTTTGCCGAGACGGATGAAATCGATGCCACGGTGTTGGTAAAAGCGGCTATCTTCCACGGCTATCACCGCATCCAGGAAATCTGGGGCGATAGCCGCTAGCGGCACTGGGCGCCGATTCTCTACGTAGATACTGGTGAGCAGCTGCCCGTCATCGGCTAGAACACTAGTAGTGCGCTCGGGCGTTTTTAGTTCAAAGGGCCAGAAGGTAATATAAGCTGCTAGCAGAATAAGTGTAATAGCAAGCAGCGTTACACCACCAGCAAAGAGCCGCTTGAAGAAGCGCTTGGTAGGGCTAGTCTGGGCAACCGGTTGTTCTTTTTCTTTTGCAGTAGGCATGCAATCAGTTCCTTTAACAATAGACTTTGTCTAGCAACGCCGCCGCGCAGCGGCTTGTATTCTAAGTATGGGCATGCTTGGGAAAAACATACAAGGGGTGATAGTGATGAATCTGGAGCAAACAGCACAATCCTTCGAACAAGCTCTGCATACCTGTTGGGAGAAACTACGTATGCAGGCACGCCTGCTCACTGGTAATCGGCAAGAAGCGGAAGACTTGGTGCAAGAAGCGCTAACTAAGGCTTACAGCGCTTGGCCTGGTTTTCGCGGTGAGGCCTCTTTCGCTACCTGGGTGCAGCGCATCATGGCTAATACCTATATAGACTCTTGTCAACGCGACGCCCGTTTGCCCCAGGTTTCCCTTGACGAAAACTGGGCCGTGCTCGAGCAGGTAGAGCCTAACCTGGCAGTCACCGATGACGCCCTGCGGCGGCTAGAGCTGCAGGATCTGCGCCTTTCTCTGGAGCAGGCGCTGGCGCGCCTCCCCGAGCTCTACCGCAATCTGCTTGTGCTTAAGTATATCAAAAATTTGTCCTACGAAGAACTAGCGCAAGCCTTCGAATGCTCCATAGAGTCGGTCCGTTGCCGCCTTTATCGGGCGCGGCAGGCCATGCGCCAACAACTAGTGGACCACGGGGACGTACAACTGTGCCAGTAAAATATTTCCTGAGACTAAAAGGGGGTTGCTCCACGTTTATGTGGGCAACCCCCTAATTTGCTCAGCTATTAAACCTAGCCATTAATGAACTTGTCCATGCGGTCGAGACCTTCTTTGATCTTCTCCATGGAAGTGGCATACGACAAGCGCATATAGCCGGCAGCGCCAAAAGCCGCGCCCGGCACAACTGCTACGTTAGCCTTATCAAGCAAGAGTGCGGCCAACTGCAAATCATCTTTAATCACTTCGCCGCCGATTGTCTTGCCAATAAGCTCCTTCACGTTAGCCATCACATAGAATGCGCCCTGGGGTTTACGGCAAGAGAGCCCCTTAATCTGGTTGACGCGTTCTACCATGAATTCGCGTCGCTTGGAAAACTCTGCAACCATGGCCTTAACGGTTTCCTTGGAACCGTTAAGGCCGGCAACACTAGCCTTCTGGGCAATAGAGTTGGGGTTAGAGGTGGCGTGGCTTTGCATGCTGCTCATGGCTTTAGCAATGTCCACATGGGACGCAGCGTAGCCAATACGCCAGCCGGTCATGGCATAGGCCTTGGACATACCGTTAACGACAACGGTGAAGTCCTTCATTTTCGGTTCAACGGAAGCAATGCTATGATGCTTAATTCCGTCATAGACAAGCTCTTCGTAGATCTCATCGGAGATCACAAACAGGTTGTGCTTTAAGCAGAAGTCGGCAATTGCCTTAAGCTCAGTCTCGTTGTACACCATGCCAGTGGGATTACTGGGGCTATTGAGCATCAGGGCACGAGTCTTATCGGTAACAACGGCCTCTAGATCGGCAACCTGCACTTTGAAGTCGTTCTCTTCTGTTGCTTCTACAAAGACAGGGGTAGCGCCAGCTAGCTTAACCATCTCAGTGTAGCTGACCCAGTAAGGAACCGGGATGATAACCTCATCGCCGTCTTCTACAAGTACCTGAAGTGCGTTGTACAGCGAGTGCTTGGCACCGTTAGAAACAACGATCTGGTCTGGGGTGTAAGTAAGTCCGTTATCACGCTCAAACTTGGCGCAAATGGCAGCCTTGAGGTCTGCAATGCCGGCAGCAGCCGTGTAGCGGGTAAAACCACTGTTGATAGCATCAATACCTGCTTGACAAATATGAGCTGGGGTATCAAAGTCGGGTTCGCCAACGCCAAAACTGATCACGTTGATACCTTGAGCCATCATTTGTTTGGCTTTAGCATCAATGGCTAAAGTGACGGACGGACTAATCTGCTTGGCACGGGTCGATAAGCGCTCTTTCATGCTAGTCACTCCTTCTTTATTTTGGCTGATGTTAGGGAAGCGTATTACGAAAACAATACGCTTGCAGAAACAATACGCTTCTTGTATATTGTATTCTCTATCTAGTTTATATCACCTGCCGGCGATTAGTGCAATGGAGGGAACGCCTGTTACGCTAATTGCGGCGAATAAAGGCGCTTGCGCTGGTAAAAGCTAAAAAAACCTGCAGCTGTAATGCTTTTCTGGTGCTTGCATCCACCGCTTGTCAGTGATATACTAACTCAAATTCGATAAATAGGAAAACGCGATGAGCAAGAAGTTGCTTCTTAAGGTGCAGCGCTAGAGACACGGTGGTTGGTGAAAACCGTGGCGCCAAGAGGTATTCCACTTGTGAGCAGGCCAGGAAACTGGAACCGGGGCAGCCGTTATCTGTAAAAAGCTGGGCCTTACCAGGCCAACCAGGGTGGCACCGCGGTTTTCCCGTCCCTCACAAATATGTGAGGGATTTTTTGATTTTATGCAAGAGGAGGATATCAGGATGTTGGACCCAAGATTTATTCGTGCAAACCCAGAACAAGTGCGGCAAGCCATAGCCAATAAAGGTGTAGACGCCAACGTAGACACCTTCTTAGAGCTAGATGAGCGACGTCGCGGCATTTTAGCGGAGGTCGAACAGCTGAAGAATCAGCGCAATATTGCTTCGCAACAGGTAGCTGAACTAAAGAAAGCAAAACAAGAAGCAACGAGCCTTATTGAAGAGACGCGTGCGCTCGGCCAGCGTATTAAAGAGCTAGATGAAGAATTACGCGACGTTGACGCGGGCATAGAAGCGGAGCTGTTATCCTTGCCCAATATACCGCACCCCAGTGTTCCCGTTGGTCCCGATGAGTCGGAAAACGTTTTTGTGCGCAGCCACGGCGAGCCAACCAAGTTTGCTTTTACCCCGCAGCCCCACTGGGATCTGGCCACTAATCTGGACATTATTGATTGGGAGCGGGGTGCTAAAGTCACCGGTGCCCGTTTCATCGCTTATAAAGGTCTAGGCGCTAAGTTGCATCGCTCCGTAATCAACTTCATGCTGGATGTACATACGCAGCAGCATGGTTATCGGGAAGTTTCGCCGCCTTACATTGTTAACCGCACCAGCATGACTGGCACGGGGCAGTTGCCTAAATTTGAAGACGATGCCTTCAAACTGGCTAACACCGATTATTTTCTTAACCCGACAGCTGAGGTGCCGGTAACCAATTTGCATCGCGATGAAATCTTGGATGCGGAACAGCTTCCTCTTTATTACGTCGCTTATTGTCCATCTTTTAGGCGCGAGGCCGGTTCTGCAGGGCGAGATACCCGTGGCATTATTCGCATGCATCAATTCCATAAGGTGGAGCTAGTCAAATTCACAAGACCGGAAGATAGCTATGCAGAAATGGAGAAGCTAGGCGACGCCGAGCATATTCTACAACTGCTAGGCTTGCCTTACCGAGTGATGCAGATGTGCACGGGCGATTTAGGTTTCACGGCCAGCATGAAATACGACCCAGAAGTCTGGATGCCTAGCTATGATCGCTATGTTGAGATTTCCTCCGTCAGCAATTTTGAGGACTTCCAAGCCAGACGCATCAATATTCGCTACCGCCCCGAGCCGAAAGCGCGCCCGGAATATGTGCATACAATGAATGGCTCCGGCCTCGCTATTGACCGTACGGTGGCCGCCATTTTGGAAAACTATCAGACCGCCGAAGGCGACGTGATTGTCCCCGAGGTTTTGCGCCCGTACATGGGCGTAGAGCGTATCAGCCGCGCTGTCAAATGATGCAATTGACTTTAAGCCGAAATTTGTGCTAAACTTGACGATGCATCACTACTGCGGAGAGATGGCCGAGCGGTTTATGGCGCTGGTCTTGAAAACCAGTGATCCCGCAAGGGACCGGGGGTTCGAATCCCTCTCTCTCCGCCACCCATTTGCTAGCGGTATCGGGCAACTCCAGCGGTAGCAAATGGCTATTGCACAAGGCTGCTTCTGCATGTTACAATAGGTAGGCAATGCGGAGAGGTGGCCGAGTAGGTCGAAGGCGGCCGCCTGCTAAGCGGTTACACGACTAACCTCGTGTCGCGGGTTCGAATCCCGCCCTCTCCGCCACTTCTTATGCGCCCGTAGCTCAGCTGGATAGAGTAACGGACTACGAATCCGGTGGTCGCAGGTTCGAATCCTGCCGGGCGCGCCATTTTTAAGCTTTTCGCATCCGTAGCTCAGGGGATAGAGCAGCGGTTTCCTAAACCGCGTGTCGGGGGTTCGATTCCCTCCGGGTGCGCCATTTGGTGATTAAACTAAGGTGTGCGCTATTTTTTTTGCGCACTATATGCGTTTAGCATAGAAGGTTGTGGTTAGCGATGCGCGAACTCCATGAGGGTTTTATGCGGGTAGCACTTGCCGAAGCACAGCTCGCTTATGATTTAGGAGAAACGCCCATCGGGGCGGTCATTGTGCGTGATGGCGCTATCATCGCTAAGGCACATAACTTACGAGAAACCCGGCGCGAGGCAACGGCCCATGCAGAGCTGTTAGCCATTCGCCAAGCCAACCAGGTCTTAGGTGGCTGGCGACTTACTCGCTGCACTCTGTATGTTACCCTTGAGCCCTGCCCCATGTGCGCTGGAGCCATCGTGCAAGCTAGGATTCCTAGCTTAGTGTTTGGGGCCTATGATCCAAAGGCAGGGGCCTGCGGTAGCCTAATGGATTTGACTCGCGATGAGCGACTCAACCATCAAGTAGAGGTAACCTCAGGTATACTGGCGAATGAAAGCAGCCAGCTTCTACGCCGCTTCTTCGCAGAACTTCGTCAAAACACTTAGCGGAGAGATGGCCGAGTGGTTGAAGGCGTCCGCCTCGAAAGCGGGTGAGCAGTGACCCTGCTCCGTGAGTTCGAATCTCACTCTCTCCGCCAGATAATCTCATAAACAGCAGTGGAGGGGTGGCCGAGTTGGTCGAAGGCGCTCGACTGGAAATCGAGTACACGGCAAAACCGTGTCGCGGGTTCGAATCCCGCCTCCTCCGCCACTAAATACTGATAAAATAAGGCTTTCTGGAAGTGGTCCAGGAAGCCTTTGCTTTTTTAGTGTCAGTGGAATGAGCGTCTTTTTGCATTTTGTTGCGGTTCGGTGTCGGAACAGGTGGCTGCATAAAAGGCTGCAATATTTTGCACGGCTGCAGGATTTCGCTTGGGGCTCGAGAATAAGTAATTAGGCAGTTTCGATGGTTTATGAGGAGACAGAGAATTGAACAGAACGGTGCTTAAAAATAAAGCTAGATCACGGGATAAAACTGAGGCATTTACCGACGAGGATGTTGTTGCAGCTGTCGATGAAATAACGGGATTGATGGCTCAGTACATCAAAGCACAACCAGTTTCATATGCGGCCTCTTGGGTGTTGAGCATGGATAGGTGGTTAAGGATGCGCACTAGTAACTTACTCTCGCGTTATGAGGTCGGTCAGGTTGTTCTTGTCGATCTTGGCCCTGGCTGCTTTCAACCAGAGACTGACTCGCAACATGCCTGTGTGATTTTATGTGTTGAGCCGAACTGGATGCTTGTCGCGCCAATCACCTCACAAAAGTCGCCTGACAATGTCTCGCTGATTGATACTGATAGCAAGGATGTCTATGGGGTGGTGATGATTAAGCAGATTAGGTCAATCTCTAAAAGTCGGGTTATCGCCCCATGGAAGGGGGAATCTGGAAATAAGGTTGTCCTCGATGTTAAGCCGTTTTGGGAAGCCATATTACGGCTGTCTCCAAAGGTAAAAACGCAGGGGTTGAAGGAGCCAGTTGTATAATGTCAGCCGTCCTAAGCATATACTGTAGCATGTATGTTGGGCCGTGGGGCCAGAGTGTTTTGTGGGGGGCTTCTCTCGAGAGGTTCCCAACTTTTCTATTGCGCAAGTAGTTTATTGCCCTGCAGCTGGCTTTCCCATATCGACTTTAGAGATTCAGGCTCTTTATTACCTGACGTTTGGCGTTGACGTAGGAGCCATTACATGATATTATCAGATTGCAGAACATGTAGGACAATTGTCAGAGTGTATTGTAGGTAGATGTTTTCGAATGTCTACCAAGAATGGACGGGCGTGTTGACACCCGTCCATTTTCTTTGTTAAAAATATTCGTCAAGCGACGGCAGGTCGAGGGATACATAGTGTCATAAGATGGCGGCTTTTTGCGTTTTCGTCACTGTTCTGACTAAGGGATTAGCGAAAGCGCGGAATGCATAATGAAGGTTCTGAGGTTGCCGAAAATCGAGGTTGATCCCAAAAAAATCAAGGACGCTGCACAGGTTGTGAAGTCGTAGCTGGCGCAGTTGTGGCGGTAGTAGTCATTGCCGTTAAAACGCAGAAGAAGTAGAAATTAAGGATGTTGGAACGACGTATGCCCCTGTGGTTCCACTTTTCCCCTCACAGCTTTCGCCAGCGGAGCTATTCGCTAAGGTTCGTGAAAAAGGCTATGATTTCAGTATCGCAGTCGGCGTTGTTGAACAGGAAATAGTTTCCCAGTTAAACGCACTTGGGCCTGATGCTTACAAGAAGCCGGGGATTAGCCCTGTCTTTAACCAAACGTATATTAGTGGTTCAGGTCTTAAGATAGTTGGATTTGAAAGAGAGGGCGGATCATTTGGCGAGGAAGGTCATCGCTGTTGGAAATACTCGTATGGCAGAGAGGCCAGTGGCCAAGTGCGCCTTAGAGATGACAAAACCGGGCGGGAAGTCTCTGTGTATCAAACGCTCAAAGAGGAGTTCCCTGATGTAGTTCCAGTAGACTTTGACCCTATGGGGCTTCACGGCCACTCAGATGACCCTATTCGCCCCGGGTTTGCTATGTCCCAATGGGATGCGACCATACCTGGCCACGATGCGGTCCTGTGTCGTACCGTTCATTACACCTGTTCGCATCATGTTAGAGACTACGAAGAACGCCTACCCATACAACCGACCATCAGCTTCTATCCTGTCAACCTGGGTTCCTCCAAAGCTGGAATGAGGCCTTTTGATGACGATTGGCTTGAGGAGCACTTGGGGCAAGGGCACCCTTTCCGGATTCCGCGGTAAAAGGGCTAAGTGCTGAGCATAGCGTCGATTATCTGCTGCCCATGTTCTTGCATGCATAAGACGTCAGAATGGCAGGGCTTTCTGGAATTGATCCAGGAAGCCTTTACTTTCGCCCGGAGGAAGGCATGGTTCGGTTGTCGTCCGCGGCCCGTGGGTGAGCGGGAGGTCCGGGCAAGCAGCGGCCAAATGCTGTCGAACCAGCTGTCCCCCCGTTTCACGGCAATGCTAATATTACCGCGAAGGAGGAATCCTCGTCTTCATGGCGAATATATGTTCGTAGTCTATAACCAAACTATCAACTTCTGGGACAATGCCATTAAGAAAGAAGGTACTGGGAATGCCTACAGCAGAAGCACGATTAAGGCAACTAGCGATGCAGGACGCCCGCCTGATGCGGGTGCTGCGCGCTGCAAGAGAAATTGACCTGCCAGACTGGTATGTGGGAGGGGGGATTATCCGGAATACAGTGTGGGACTATCTGCACGGATATCCAGAAGGGCGTTCACGACTGAGGGACGTGGATCTCGCCTATTTTGACGCTGACGATATCAGCGGCGAGCAAGGCAAGCGGGCCGCTATCGCGTTGTCGGAAATGGCGCCCGAGTTGGAGTGGGATGTTGTCAATCAAGCGGGGGTTCATTTCTGGTATGAGTGCAACTTTGGACACGCTATCGAACCTTACGAGTCGGTTGAAGGGGCCATCGCTACCTGGCCTGAAACAGCAACCTGTGTCGCCGTGCGCCTGTTACCGGATGATGACTTGCTGATATACTCGCCTTACGGGCTGGCGGACCTGTTCAACCTGGTACTGCGCAGAAATCCGCGCCAGGTTTCTGTGGAATTGTTTCGGCAGCGCTATACGGAGAAGCGGATCAAAGAGAAATGGCCCCTAGTGACAATTGTGGATGAGATGCTAGACTGAGACGGAGGGAATGCAGCCCTTTCGCCATTGAACCTAATCTCCCGGTGGGCGCACAATGCAGCACAGGATTTCCACTAACGGTTTAAGGCAGCCATTAAAAGCGGCAACATCGGCTAGTAATAGGGCTTCACTGTCTGCCTCGTGAAGTGCGAGTTCATATCCTGCGTTATTAGCCAATTGCATCAAGAAGATGCGGATGGCGCGCCCGTTACCTTCCCGAAATGGATGAAGGCCATTCAGTTCGGCGGAAAAATACGCTAACCGGTGTGCAAAAGTGGCCTTATCTAGCCCGCATAGATATTCCTCCCGTTTGAGTTGTTCAAATATCGCACGTTGAGAAGAATCTATGTGTATGGCTTGGCAAAACCTGCTATGCCCCTTAGCTAAATTGATGTCGCGCGCCTTTCCGGCGAAGTCGTACAGGTCACCAAATAGCCGTTCGTGAATGCGCTTAAGATGCGTGAAGTCAAAATTGCCTTCTACAGGATTTGCCGCAAGCTCCAAAGTGCGCGCGTGGCAAATAGCAGCTTCGGCCTCCTTTAGTCTGTCCGAATCAGTAATACCAAGCTTATTGCTAAGCACATCTTCTTGTTCAAAATGATACTTATCCATAGCTCAGCGTTTCGAGTAGCGGGCTATATAGCGCTGTACTAGTTCATCAGCGCTCATTTTCCCTTCAAGAATCTGGGCGCTTTCTCGTACAACTTGGTCTGGCACGTGAAATCCTTCCATGCGCGCGTTAAACAAGGCAGACTTCATGATGGCCCTTCGTTTCCTCTGAGAAAGATTTTTCATGACCTGGCCCCCGTCCGAATAGGCTGATAAGTTATTATACCATAGACAGCAGATACATACTCGACTTGAAATCGAGCACACTGACTTGCTGAGCATCCTTGGAAAAGCCAAAAGCTAAAGCCTCCCAAACGTCTATGCTTTGTGACAGGAAGATGTTCTTCGGAACGAGCTTGGCTGGGCACCTTATTAGTAGATTCAGCATTCCACGATAGAAACCACCGCCTAGGGCCTCGGTTCTCCCTGTCGAATCTCGGGGCAATAACTCTCACGCCCCTTAACAGGCTGGTCAGGCGACTTCGCGAAATGGGGTGCGTCTATTCGCTATTTCGGGTTAACATCTCCGAATAGATGAAGTAAGATACATTCGTCAAGCGACGGAGGTCAAGGGACACGCGCATATAAGACGACGACGGGTGGGGGAATGACCATGGTTAAAATGATTATTACGGATTTAGATGGCACGCTGCTCCGAAGTGACAAAACTATCTCCGACTATACCGTCGATGTACTTAGAAGATGTCAAATGGCAGGGATTAAAATAGTGTTTGCTACTGCCAGGTCAACACAAGCAGCTTCAAGGTTCCGCGACAGATTCGCGCCGGATGTATTTGTCGGATATGGTGGGGCACTGGTGATGGCTGGTGAAGAGATAATCCATCGATTTGATATCCCCCCTGAAATAGCAAATCGAATTATAAAAGAATGTCTAGAAACTCCAGAAGTAACAGGTGTTCATGTGATCAACGAGTCGGTGGCTTTGTCTAATAATCCAGAACCAGGTATGACTCATTATCAACGTACGGATTTTTCGCGCGAGAATAGCAATGGTTATTTAAAAATATCGCTGAATGCGAGCGACCCGGTTGCCGTTGAGAATATTGCTGTGCATTTTCCGATGTGCGATATGCTGAGGTACACAGGCGAAGATCTATATCGGTTCGCTAACCGCGACGCGGTAAAATGGAACGCGGTAAAGGCGATAGCCGAGCATTATAGCTATGATACAGGTGATTTCATCGCTTTTGGCGACGACATCAACGACTTAGAAATGATACAGAAATGCGGAACAGGTGTTGCAGTAAAGAATGCCGTCAGTAAGGTTCTGTCAGCGGCAAAATACATTTGTGATACTAACGATAATGATGGCGTGGCAAAATGGATTGAAGAACGAGTACTATAAACGCAAGCGCGCAGCCTTATGCGCGCTGGGCCAGATAGCCCTGGTAACTCATCAAGTTGTTGCATTACATCCCGCTACGATAAGGGGCCGATGGGGTACTGCGTAGGCACGGTTGGCGCGAGCCAGTGCCCAGCAGTACCCCTCGGCCCCTTGCTACCTGCAACAGCCCCTTTTTGCTGGCGCATCGGTATGGGGATAGCCCGCCCTGGGGCTATTTGGCCATCACGGCCTCGATTTCCTCAATTGTTCTCGGTATATTGCGGGAGAGATTTTCGCAACCGCCTTCCGTAACCAGGCAGTTATCTTCGAGGCGGAAGCCGATGCCCCACTCTTCACAGTAGATGCCGATGTCTACACAGAAGATCATACCGGGCTGCAGTGGGCCGCCACGCACAACATCATCGTGCACGTCTAGGCCGACGTGATGCGCCCCACCGTGCCACATCAGCTTGCCGATTTCATCGTAGCTTTCCACCAACCCGAGCTGATGCAGCTGTTCATAGTTATACTCGCGGGCCAGACGGTCCACATCCTCGTGTAACATGCCTGGCTTGATAATTGAGAACATGTAATTGGAGGTGCGCAAGGCGCAATCATAGAGTAGGCGCTGGCGTTCGGTGAACCTGCCGTTGCAGGGCCAGGCGCGCGAGACATCGTTGACCATGCCTTTCCAGCGCGCACCGACATCGTTTAGCACCATATCGCCATCCTGTGCCTGCCCGCTATAAGAGTAGTAATGAATGCAGAAATTGTTCTGGCCGGCGCTGATGATTGGCTGGAATCCTGGCTCTAACACATTATGATCTGTAAGCACATGATCAAAGATTGCCTTGTATTGATACTCCCACATGCCGGGGCGCGAGGCGCGCATCATTGCCTGAATGGCTTCCTCGGTGATGCGGATGGCTTCGCGCATAGCAGCGATTTCACATAGCTGTTTGATTGCCCGCAGGTGGCTGAAATGAAGGTGGATGTTCTTCATAGGGAATGCGGGATATTCTTTCTGACAGCTATGCGCAAAGCGGTGTTCCACATTTGCTGGCTCTTCGGGAGCGAGCTTGGTCAGGTCGAGATAGAGTTGATCAAACTGACCGCTGGTGGCTCGCTGATGAAACTCTCCCTGGAATTGGTCAAGATAGGCGATGCGTTGGATGCCAGAAATGGCAACGGCCTCGTCTGCTTTTAGACGCCTGCCTGACCAGCGTTCGGCGAGCGGATCTGGGTGCCGTAAGTAGAGTGTTTCGGAGACCTTGCCAGCACGTTTCTCCGCTAGTAGAATGATGCCTTCCTCATTACAGCCTGTTGCATAGAGGAAGTTACGGTTGCAGAAAAAGTTGTAATACTGGTCCGCACTCTGGCGGGGAGCGCTTCCCGCGAAAAGCACCAGTAACGAATTATCTTCAACGCCTAGGTAAATACGCTCACGGTTGCCGATATAATAGCTTTGCTCCATGTCGTGATCCTCCTTCG
>ENA-UOOI01002279-UOOI01002279.1-fermentation-metagenome-genome-assembly--contig:-NODE-2279-length-17140-cov-11.070998_pt1 | contig 17140 bp, 15 predicted proteins | sample MGYA00245779_ERZ724027 | MGnify/ENA primary metagenome ERZ724027 (study PRJEB28704, sample SAMN03018318) | fermentation metagenome | biome: anthropogenic terrestrial biome; feature: soil...
TAATATCTCCGGGTCTTGCTTCACTTGGTGGTATTATGGCACATTGATTAAAAATACCTTGTGCAGTTGTTCGGCTTATGGAGTATACTCCTGATTGGTTTAACACCCAGCATACAAAGCCAGAACAGTCAAAACTGGTAGAGGGGGAACTGCCACCCCATACATAGGGATAGCCTAAATACTTTTCCGCCTCATGAATAAGAGCAGCAAAAGCAGGGTCAGTCAGTGCATCTGGTGGTATATCATAATCTGTATATTCACCCATATTAGGAGCATAAATATTACCCTCAAACAAGTAAGACTTATTACCTTGGGTTTCCATATACACACTGAACATTTCATACTGCTCCCCAGTTAAATGACTGTCAGCAATAATACTGATGTCTTTATTCTTCAGAGTAATATGAAGAATGTAATAGTCATAGGGAACTTCTACCGTATAAGTGTCACTGTGGGTATTCCCCTCCTCATCTGTCCATGTATCAGTGCGTGTTTCTGTTCGATAACGTACTTCTATTTCTTCATGGGTAGTAATGGAGTATTGTTCATCAAACAAGGCTCTAAGTTCATCCTGTACCTCGGACCTTTTATATACCTGTAACTTTGCCGTCAGATAAGAGGCTAGGGTAAAGGGATTGTGTCCGATTTCATCTAAATGGTATTGGTATTCGTCATAACCTGGATATTCGGTTTCTATATTGTCAATGCGTGCCTGTAATGCCCTTTCCAGTAGGGTATAATCATCATCTACTGCTATTATGTCCTCGTCCTCAGAAGTGTAAGAAGTACCTACTATACTTTGAAAACCGCCCTCCATCATTATGGAGCAGGAAGATATTGTACTTATTAAAAACATAAGGACTGCCCCAATTCCAAGGGCAATCAAAATGCCCTTTTTATTTCTGACAACAAACTGTGTAATTTTTTCAGTGGTACTTCTTGTCTTTTTTACTGCTGTTTTTACATCCTTAGCTGTTTGATGAGCTGACTTAGCACCTTTTCCATACCGATTTGCCATGTATTGTTTTTTAATTGCCTGCTTTTGCTGCCAACGGGATATTGGATTGGTGCTAACTTTGGGATTATCTCGTAAACTCTTTTTATAAAGATAATTCACCTCTGCTTTAACTGTCTGATTTTCTGCTTTGGCAAGGTGACCATAGGGTTTCAACTTATGGCTACGATAGGCACTGTGTATCCGTCTTGCTCCAAACTCTACACCTTGTTCCGTCTTATGAGCTGCCTCCACGCCCACATTATCCTGTTCACCCTCACGGATCTCCTTATGAATTTTATTAAGCAACTCCCTTTGGGGAATGGTCTTAACAGCACGGGATAATTTAGAGGGTGGCTTAGGTTTATCTGCTTCCTCAAAGTACAAACGCACCTTTGCTTTGCCTGTATCGGCATCAAAAGTGCGTTCTTTTCTAATATATTTTTCCTTTGGTATCTTCTCCTGTGCCTTTTCTAATTTGTCAGCTGCTTTTTCTGCTTTCTTTAAAGGATTTTCAAGTTCAGAGTCGGCACGTTCTTCCTCAGTAAAGGTAAGCCTTGATACTTTACCAGCAGGACGGAATGACTTTTTATCCATAGGGCACCTCCTTCTACCTATACATCAATTTTATCTTTTATTTATAGGCGTAAAAAAACGCCACATAACAGTAATGTTAGTGACGTAAAAATATGTTTGCTTCTATACTTCATCCCACAAATCTAACGCTTCTTGCTCTGATAATTCTTGTTTTAAATCATCAATTTTTTCTACAAAATCATGTAACTGCTCTAATTCTTTTGAATATTGCTTAATTAACTCTTCTAAATCTTTTGAGAGTGATAGAGCATAAGCATATGTCATTTTATTATTGGAAATTATTCTCCATTCATTGCCTGATTGACCACTTGCTTTAGCATATTTATATTCAACAAGAATACGTCCAGCTTCACCTAAAACAGTTCTTATTCCTAATTGTATATTTTCACCTGCTTTTTTACTGTTATTATAACGCTGACCAAACTTGTCTCCACCTGGGACAATATTATAATTAACATGTAACCACAATTTATCATCCTCAAAAGTCTTATCTACAATTTCATCACTAATTGCTAATAGCTCAGTTAATCTTTTTTTCATTTCAGATAAAGTTTCTTTGCCAAGTTCCTTTGTGTGGTCTGGATTATTTTTTACTGCACTTTCTACTTTCTTTTTTAGCTGTTCATTAACATACGGCTTTGTTTTTTCTACTATTTTTTCTCTAATATCATTTAAAGTCTTGATTTTGTTTTTCTCATTATTCTCGTTTATTTCAATTTCTTGTTTTATTTCCTTTACTCCCATAAAATTTACCTCCCAAATGATTTACTATATTATACCATATCTTTTAAGAACTTGTAACTATTTCATTTGGCTTAGTGGTCATGATACGGTAAAGCTCCGTATCTTTCGGAAATTTATCGGTAAAGGGTAAAATCACATTGCCGTAAAATAATAATCCTTCGCCCTCGCCTGATTGGGTCACATAGGAAAGCTGATGCGGGGAGATATTAAGCTGCTTTGCTAAGATTTGTCTATCTCCTGATGCTTGGTTAAGCATATAGATGAAATCAGAGTTTTCAAAGATATTCTCCACTTCACGAGAGGATAGCAGGTCTTTGACATTTTGGGTAATGCCTGTAGGAATTCCTCCCCATTTCCTAAACCGTTTCCATATCTCTACAGAATAAGCGGCTGTTTGTTCTTCCTTCAAAAGCAAATGAAACTCATCCATATAGTAACGGGTTGCTCTTTTTTCAGCACGATTTACCGTTACCCTATTCCAAACTTGGTCTTGTACCACGAGCATCCCTAGTTTCTTTAATTGCTTACCCAGCTCCTTTATATCAAAGCAGACAAGGCGATTAGTAATATCCACATTGGTACGGTGGTTAAATAGATTAAGTGAGCCTGTTACATAGATTTCAAGAGCAGCTCTTATATGCTGTGCCTCTTTTTCCTGCTGATTTTCAAGGGCATTATATAAATCTTCCAAAATAGGCATCTTTTCTGGTACAGGGTCAGCAAGGTAATCGGTATAAATAAGACGGACACAGCGGTCTATGATACTTTTCTCCACAGGCTGTAATCCTTCTTTACCACCTACAATAAGCTCACATAAAGACAATATAAAGTCCGATTTTAAGGATAAAGGACTTTCATCATCGGAATAATTAAGGTTAATATCCATAGGGTTTATATAGTCTCCAGATGTAGGGGAAATCTTAATTACCTGCCCTCCTAATCGGTCTACAAGGGGATAATACTCCGCCTCTGGGTCACAGATGATAATATCATCGGTAGTAATAAGAAAGATATTGGTAATCTCACGTTTTGCAGAGAAAGACTTACCACTGCCGGGGGTTCCTAAAATTAAACCATTGGGGTTTTTAAGCCTTTTACGGTCTACCATGATGAGATTGTTGCTTAGGGCATTCAGACCGTAATACAATGGCTCTCCACTTGATTGAAATAATTCTTGCGTAGTAAAGGGAACGAAAATTGCTGTAGCGGAAGTTGTGAGAGTTCGCTGTATGCTTATCTGATTTAATCCAAGGGGCAGAGAGGACATAAATCCCTGTTCTTGTTGAAAGTCCAACCTTATCAATGAGCAGTTATGCTTTTGTGCAATTCCTGATGCCTGAAATGCAATATTTTCAAGCTGTTGTTTGTTATCAGCTGTGTTCATCACAAGAAATGTCATAAGAAACATTCTCTCGTTTCGGCTCTGCAAATCTGCAAGGAGTTTTTTAGCCTCCCCGCCATAAGTAGCAAGGTCCGAGGGGAGAATATCCATATCATAGCCGGAGCGGACTGCCTTTTTCTGTTCCTCGATTTTCATTTTATCAAGGTCGGTAATTTTTCGCTTAATGGTCTTAATTGCCTTTACTTGGTCAACGGATTGAATGTGCATGGTAATTAACAGATTGCTTTCCATATCAAGAAAATCGGCAAGTACCCTGTCATTGAGTTCGGAAGCCAGTATCTGCAAAAATGAAATCGCTCCAAACTTATTACCTGTTTTAAATGTCCTCCCCTCACGAAATTCAAAAGATGATGGTGCAATGAAATCTTTAGTAGATAATCCTGATGGCACAAGCCATTTCCAATCAAAGCGAAAGGTTTCATTTCCGTCCATTCTAATAATGTTATGGCAAAGCTTTAATCGTTCTTTTCCGTCAAGGGATTCCACCGATACACCCATTCGTTTTAGTCCGTTCCATAGATCATTTTCAATTCTCTCTAATCTTGGTTTTGCAATTTTAATATTATCAGCCTCAATACCAAAGGTCAGATACTTAGTTTTCATCAAACCGTTGTTTCCCTTTGCAAGCTGATTATGGAGCATCTGTGCATATTCGGTACGGATACCGTCAAAATCGTCCTGCTGTGGCTTGATAGCAATGCTGCTCTCATAGTCCTTTGTATTGGCAGTCATATTGAGAAAGGAAAACTGAAAGTAAATAGAACTATCAAAGTAGTTTAAGAAGTCGCACCAACTTTCAAAGATAGCTGTCTTATCTTCATTTTGAGCCAGCTGATAGTTGATGTCTTGAAAACCTATAGTCTTTGTATAGAGCTTATCCGTAACATGACAGATGCCATCAGGAAACATACGAAGATAAGGAATACTTTCCTGTGCAGATTTCTCCTTTTTATTGGTATTTCTTGCCTGTAAAATAGCGGCATTAATTTCTTTCCTATCTGCTTTTGTCAGTTTTGGACGGTTTGTTTTGTTTGCCTGTGACAATTTGCTTTACCTCCTTATCCAGCCTTGCTTGCCGCATGATAACGGCATAGAAGTTATTTGTTTTATAGGGTCTTTGTTTTGGATTTAAGAAACGCACAGCAAAGTAATGTTTTAAAATATCCTCAAGTGGCTGCCCATGTTTTTCATACATAGCAAACATGAAAAAAGGCAACATAGAAAAAATCATCATAAGAGATGCGATACTTGTATTCGTTCTGTCCTTTAACAGAAAGAACAAAGGCAGTCCAACCACAAGAGCAATGGAAAAACAGATGAGCTGCCTTTTAGTCAGGTTAAACACAACCTTTGTTTTTACATTACTTAAATCCTTTGGTACGGGTACATAAGCCATAAAATTCTCCTTTCATTTTGTTAATGAGCATTGAAAATACTCTTTGCCAGTGAACCTGTCTTAAATAGGGTAAAGCATAGGAGTACCGTATATCCTACACAAGTCCAAATCGCAGCCATGATGTCGCTATCTGTGGCAATGGATTGTACTAATACTGCATAGATGCCTACACACACCATAATGAGAAAGGCTTGAAATCCAAGAGCCAGCATTGATTTCAGATAATTTTGTCCCATGCTGCCCCATTCACGGTTTGTCATAGTTGCAAATGGAATAGCTCCAAGGGAAGTCATGATGTAAATCTCAATCATACGCCCATAAATAACCACAAAAATGCAGATGGTTAGAGCGTTCATGGTCATTCCTATAAACATACTTTGCAGCCATATCCCAAGCAGTGAGCCAAGTTCCATTTCCATAAGTCGGGTTTCCATATCAGCTATAGAGGCAGTAATATCAATACTGGCATCTGAAATAATTACGCCTGCGGCATTGGATACAACATGATGTGATACATCAAAAATCCCCATAATGATGTTAAAGGTATTGGTTATTATCATCACAGCCACAAAGGTTTTGAAAATCCACTTGAAGAACATAAAGGTTTCAATGTCATGAAGATTGTTTTTCTCAATGACCATTTGTATCAGTTCGTAGCACATCACAAAGGTCAGGATAATGCCGGCAATGGGAATAATTACGGTTTCAGAAAGGGATTGTATCATAGAGAAGACACCGCCATTCCACGCTGACGGTGTCATTCCTACTTCACCTGCGATTTCGCCAACCTTTTGATTGACGTTATCAAACATCCCCGACAAATTTTCCGTAATACCGCCGACTAATAGCTCCTTGAGCCATTCAGTAATACTGTCGATGATGCTTTGCATAAAATATTACCTTTTAACCGAACAATCCGGAAAGAAGAGGTACTAATGTCATGCCGATCAGTGCTACGCCACCGCCAGCCATAAGTTGTTTCATACCTTGTGATTTTGCACCTGGATTATCATTTCCATAGCCTTCAAGTAAATTAATAACCCCCCAAATTCCAAGTCCTGCTCCAAGGGCAATAACAAGTGTCTGTAATACATCTACTGCTGAATTAAAAAATGCCATAATCAAATCCTCCTAATTTATTTATTTTGTTTTGTTTTTAGGTAAAAAAATAACCGCCTAATTTGCGGTTTCAGTTTCCTCTGTGAGGTCGATTTCATAAACATCGTATACCTCATCAGGCTTTGGTTTTAATTTTGTGGACAGATATTTTTCAATATCAAAGGTGTTTCTTTTATCAAAATCCGATAAGTATTTGTAATTGGGGTGCTGTGTAATGTCATACTTTTCGGAGAGAAACGGGCGAACACCTCTTAGCTGTAAAATGCACTTGCCACCATCCATTACAGCAAGCTCATCCATACTCATAAGCTCCTTTCCCAGCTTTTGATAATTAAGCCCGTAACTTCTTTGTGAACCTCTGGTGTCGGAAGTGTTAAACATATCAATGGTTTCTTTACCAAGGGTTTCTGATAAATCCTTGAGGGTAGTTTTTTCTTTTCCTCCAAGAAAAATCATACTGTCGCAATTGCCGATAATGGTATCCGCATTGTCTTTATACAAAGCCTTTAACTGACTTTGTGCCTGTAAAACAAGGCAAGCAGAAATTTCACGGCTACGGATTGTAGCCATCAGTTTTTCCAATTTTGGTATCTGCCCGATGTTTGCAGCCTCGTCAATTAAACAGCGTACATGAACAGGTAATCTACCTCCATAGACATCATCTGCCTTATCGCAGAGAAGATTGAAAAGCTGTGTGTATGCCATAGATACTAAGAAATTAAAAGTATCATCTGTGTCGCTGATAATAATAAATAGGGCAGTTTTTCTATCTCCCAAAGTATTCAGTTCCATTTCATCGTAGGCAGTCAACTCCCTAAGTTCTCTAATATCAAAGGGGGCAAGCCTTGCACCGCAGGAGATAAGAATGGATTTTGCAGTTTTCCCTGCTGCTAATTTGTACTTTTTGTACTGTCTTACTGCAAAATGCTGTGAATCTTTTTTCTCTAAGGCATCAAACATTAAGTCCACAGGGTTTTTAAAGTCCTCATCATCTTCCCGTACCTCAGAGGCATTGATGAACTCAATAAGAGTGGAGAAATTTTGCTCATGTTCGGGAGCCTCAAAATAGATGTATCCCATGAGAGCCGTATAGAGTAAGGTTTCTGCCTTTACCCAAAAGTCATCACCAGCCTTTCCTTCTCCTTTGGTATTTGCAATAAGGGTAGTAACTAATTTCAAAATGTCTTTTTCGCTTTTGATGTAGGCAAAAGGGTTATAGTGCATAGATTTTTTAAAGTTGATGGTATTAAGAATTTTAATTTTATATCCCTCTCGCTGTAATAACTTCCCGCATTCCACAATAATGCTGCCTTTTGGGTCAGTGACAACATAAGAGCTGTGGCACTGCATCAGATTAGGCTTTAACCAAAATCTTGTTTTACCAGAACCGGAGCCCCCTATAACCAGAACATTTTTATTTCTTGCGTTTTTTGGATTTTTGGGACGGTTTGACATCATAAGGCGTTCTGTCTGTGTCAGTATCACGTTGTTTTGGAATACGGGGTCTACAAAAGGGCGAATATCTCCAGCATTACCCCAACGTGCAGAGCCATACTCTATTCCTTTTCTATATTTCTTTGCATTTTTGCCTTTTATATAAACAACAAGACGGAGAATGATTCCCACAGCTATTCCAAAAATTAAATCTTTTGGATATATACTTGGTAGAGGGTTTTCAAAAGCCAATTCAAAACCATCCATAAGGTTTAAAATCTTTCCACCAATTTCATGTCCTATGGCTAACCTCCATGCTTGTGATGCTTTAGTAAACAATAGGGCAAGTAGCAGATAAGGAATGTTCAAGATAAGGAGCTTTTTTAGTTTTGAATTCATAGGCTTTGCTCCTTGCTTTTTGTTTTTACTCTGTCTGTAATAGAGTTTTTTACAAGCTCAGTAAACTTTTTAAGCTGTGCCAACACAGAGAGTCTTTCTGCTTTCCTCATGGTTTTTGCTGTAAATTCAGTAAAAGCAGAAGTAATGGCATCTGCATCTCTCCCTTTGAAAAAAACGAGGTACTTTGGCGGTGTTACGGACTTATCTTTTTTGATGGCAAAGTCCACACCGTATTTCTTTGCCACACGTTCAAAACTCTTGATATTTTTATCCGTTACCTCAATATTACTCAATCCTTGATTTTGTTTGGCAAGGTCTTTAACGCTTTGCTTACCATGTGGTATTACAGGTTCTTTTGCTTTTTTGTTTTTTCTTGACGCTAAATATTTTAGAATAGCTGCCCTTAATACACGGGCAGTCAATTTAGTGGTGTTAATTGCAAGTGCTACCGACCTGTTTTCTACTTCTTCTTGCATAAAAAATGCCTCCTTTCATGGATTCCTATATGGCTGTTACGGTGGAACAACCAACCGTCTAATCAGATAGTCAGCCATTGTTTTTTTCCCTCCCATGTCCCTTGACTGTCAAAATTCCCTCAAGGGTAGTAGCTGTAATCCGAAGCCGCTCGGCAGTGGCAATATCATTTTTTACATTTTCATCTATCACATCGCTGCAAACTACAAGGACACGGGAACGTCGTAACATATCCCTTGCCATATCAATTCCGTCCTTATGCTCCTCTGGGATTTCATCGTTTAGATAAAGTGGGAGAAACAGCAGGGGACACATGGGAGTAAATCCTGCATCATAAATTTTTCTGCAATATTTGGCGGCAGTTTCCGTATTTTCAAACTCGTTCTTTCCCCAAGCCGCCGTAATATATGCCATTGGTCTTTTCATCGTTCAAAACTCCTTTCTGGTTTTTCGCATAAAAAAAGGCGTTCTGTCATTCCTGCTAAACAGGTACAAAACGCCTTAATATTTTCCGTAAAAATCGTGATTTACAAGTGCCGAATAATAGTTATCTATGGTTGATGGGGCATTAAAGAGTGTTGCCAGCAGATATCTCTTGATGTTTCGGATATAGGTGGTGGTCTTTTTCAGGCATTCAAACACATAATCAATATGCAAACTGTTAATCCGCAACAGCTTTTCTTTGACAAGCTGTGCTGGGTAATCATCTCCTGAAACATTTATAGTGTCCTTTGTGGAGCAAAGGGTTTCTACCATAAGCTCTACTATTTCATCTAAACGCCCACGGTCATGGTGATCCTTGATATATTCATATTCAAGATTTTTTAATACCAGTTCTCTGACTTTTTCTACGCTATCACATCGAATCGAATCATATCCCATCTTTTTTTGTTGTGGTTCTTTATTTGCTGGATATTGATTTGATTGATAAGGATTTGATACCTCCATACTTAATAAATCAGTATTTGATATATTAGTATTTAATTGGTGGGGATTTCCCAAGATAGGTTTCTCCTGTTTAGGTTTTTCCAAGATTGGGTTTTCCAGTATTGGCTTTTCCAACATTGGATTATCCAAGATTGGATTTTCCCCTTTAGCTGGAACATCAGCAGTATCAAGGGGTTGTGGCTGTTCAAGAATTGTATACTCCGTTGTGGTTAACTGTCCTTTTTCATTTCGGACACGTCTGCGGATTACATAGCCATTTGCCTCAAGTTCTTTTACAGTAGAATTGATACTGTCTATTCCGTCCTTGCAGATAAAAGAAAGTCCTTTCGTGGTGTAATCCCAGTTCTCAGGCAGAGAAAGCATAAGTGATAGTAAACCTTTTGCCTTAAGAGATAAATTAGTGTTCCGCAAGTGATGGTTTGCCATAACTGTATAATCCTTCGTCTTTTCTACTCTAAAAACTGCCATAAGTATCACTTCCTTTCTCACTTATTTTCATTTCATCGCTCCTGCTGTTGAGTACGTTTTTTATGCCATCCTTCAAGCAATTTTATAATGGTATCCTCCATTTGCTTAGGAGTATATGACTTTGGAAAATATTTTTTTAACTTATCCCCCGTAAGTGTAACTTTATCTAAATCACTTTTCTTTTCCTCACTCATAATGGCACTCATTACCTCAAGGGTTAGCTTTCCTTCATTGCTAAATTTCTTTAAACGCTGTGCCTGTGAAAGTGAGGGAGTAGCCTGTTCCATATCCATTGCCTCAAGCAAATCAGTCTGTTCATCATTTTTAAGGAATGATAGTTCTACAGCAGGGTTAAATGCTATCTTCTTTTCATCTACCATTGAAAGTATTTCGGGAATAAGGTGGGTAAGACGGATATAGCGTTGTACCTGTCTACCGCTATCCCCACTTTCTTTACCTACTAGGTCTGCTGTTTCCAACTTTCCGACAACTTGTCGGGAAGTTAAATCATTCCTTGCACCCTGATTTTTTACAGCATCTAATTTCATTTTATATGCAAAAGCTCGTTCACTTGGCAAGATATTTTCTCTTTGTAAATTGCTGTCAACCATAATAATAACGGCTTCATCATCGTCAAGGTTACGAATAATGACGGGTATTGTTTCAAGTTCTGCAAGCTCACAGGCTCTTTTACGACGATGTCCTGCTACAAGTTCATAACCTCCCTCTTCACGTGGCCTTGCAATGGCAGGAACAAGAATGCCATATTTCTTTACACTTTCAGCCGTTTCAAACATGGCTTCATCATCAATTACTTTAAATGGGTGGTCTTTAAAGGGAAATAATTCCGTTAAGGGTAGTTCAACTATCTTTTCTCGGTTTTCATCAGCTCTGCTTTCCTCTGTAGAAAACAAATCATCGACTGATGCCAGCTTTATGTTTTTGGCGGAGCTTTTCAATTTTTAGTACCTCCTTTGTCAGATTTTTATACTCTTCAGCAACCTTTCCTTTTGGGTCATGGGCAAAAATGCTTTTTCCCTCTGCACTTATTTCTGCAGCTCTTACAGAGTGTGAAATATTTGTGGCAAATACCTTAATACTGCCTCCATATGTTTCTCTTACTAAGGCACTGATTTCCTTTGCAAAGTTGGTACGATTATCTACCATAGTCAGCAAAATACCGTCAATCTTTAGTTTAGGGTTAATCTGCTTTCGCACCTTGCCGATGGTGTGTAAAAGCTGTTCCAATCCTTTTGCGGGCAAATATTGTGCCTGCACTGGTATAATTACACCATCAGCAGCAGCAAGAGCGTTGACCGTCAACATACCCAAAGAGGGCATACAGTCTAAAAGAATATAGTCATATTGATTTTTTATGGTATCAAGGTATTGTTTTAAGATGGTTTCTCTGCTCATAGCATTAACTAAGGATATTTCCATGCCTGATAACTCAATGTTTGCAGGGAGTAAATCTACTCCCTCATAGTGATGTAAAATACCCTCTTTAGGTTCAATGGCTGTGTCGGTAATTACCTTACCCATAACCGTAGCAAGAGTAGTATCTATGCTGTCCGGTTGTGAGTGTCCCAAACTAATGGATAAGCTGCCTTGAGGGTCTGCATCCACAAGCAAAACTTTCTTATTTTCCATAGCTAAACCTATACCTAAATTGGCACAGGTAGTTGTTTTGCCAACGCCGCCTTTTTGGTTAGCTATGGCAATGATTTTTCCATTCAATTCTGTTCCTCCTTTCGATTTTGGGCACAAAAAAACCGCTTACTTTATCTTTCAATAAAGAAAACGGCTTTATCGTGACACATCTTGATTTTTAATTTTTTTCTGCATCATTTCTTCTAATGCAGTTACCTTTTCAAGATTCAATGCACCATCTTTCATTTTATATATCCCAATTGCTGGTTTCCCTTTGTCATTAATCAGATACACGGAATCATCAAACCGCAACCTCCCTCCAGAAACAATTATTTTTATATCTTCTGGAATAGCATATATACCAGCAACATCGCATTCATTTTCTGTACAATACCTACCGTCATTTAAAATAGGTTCAAGCGAGAAGTTTTGTCCGTCCTTTGTTTTATATATTTTTACATTCAATTTCGTTCCTCCTTTCAATTTTGGGCACAAAAAAAGAGCTAGTCATATAAACTAACCCCTTGTTAAAATGGAACTATTAAATTTTTATCTATATAAAAAAGTTGCCTACTCTAAATAACGAGTAAACAACTTTTAGTTTTCATATTTGGCTTATTTTATGATTCAAAAGCCTTCATATATACATTAGTTAAATCTTTAAGATACTTATGATATTTCTATTAAAGGCGAGAAGTCAAAAAAGATATGTAATAATTGTAAGGCTTTATCTGACAAAACATAGCCACTCATATACTCATACAATCCTATTGATAAATCTGCCTTGATTACATTTAAGTCTCCTTGTGCCTTAGACTCAAATTTTTTATTATTAAGAACTGACAATTTTTTTGAGTTATCTTGAATATCAATATCTTTCACAACAAAACCAAACATAATATTTTTATTATGGTGAGTCGGATATTTAGGAGGTTCATCTACAAACCTACTAACTCCTTCATTAATATACTTATTGTTAAGGCTTGAACTTCCATCAATTCTTTTACACTCTATAATATAATAATCTTCTTTATTTTTATTTACCCAAAAATCATTTGATGTTACTCTAATGTCACTTCTTCCTATAAATGTATCTGTGTCATCATCAAATGTTTCTGGTGTTTCAATTTGAAATGAAATTGGAAACATATCACATTCCAATTTTTCTAACACAGAGACATTATCTAGATAATAGTGAAACAAATGGTTCTGTATGTTTATCTCATGGTTTTTAACTTTACGTCCCGAAGAAATACAATTTTGCTTCATTAGGTTACAACATTTTTCTATTGTTTCAACAATATAATCATAAAACCCTTTTTTAAAATCCTCATTTAAGGATTGTTGTTTGAAACCTCCCATCAATCTTCACCCCCCGAATCATTCATTATTTGTTCCATAACATCGGAAAGGTCAAGTTCTGCAATTGCAGGATGCCAGTACTTGTATAAATTAGGTTTAATAATAAAAAATGAATTTTCGCTAAAATGAATGACATCTCTTATTTGATGAAACTTATCATTGTGAGAGAACACAGAGAATTTTGATAATAGTGTTTTATCACTATCGATATCTTCAACAAAATCTATGGTATTATCCGATATGCCATTTAATACCGAAAGTTCAAATATCGCAAATTTATTTAATACATTTTGATAAAATTTAATGCTAATATGCTTTTCTGCACGTTGATAAATAGCAGTAAATTGCTTAGTAAAGCACTCGCTATATGCAATCAATTCCTCATTAGATACTTTTTTGTAGATACTCTCAATATCTGTATTGGTTAATTCCGGTATCTGAATATTAATTGCATAATCAATAAATTTATTGTTTTTTAACTCAAACTCTTGTAAAACTAAATTATCAAGTTCCTCTATTTCTAAATCTAAATCCATATCTGAAAAGTTAAAAAAGTTATCTTTATTTTTCTCTCTATGAATATTCTCAGTTTTATTTACAATATCCTCAGAAAAAATATAAGGATACTCTAATACTTCTCCCATAAAACGTTGCTCCCGTTCAATTCCTATAGAAGATCCTAGCATGAGATTTAAATAGGCATATAATGATGAATTTAGCAGACCAACTAAATTCATTAAAAATGGCCTTTGTTTCTCAGATCCCTTAATAATATACATAGTCTTTTTACAAACAAATTCCTCATCACTAAAAGCAGCCCTCAATTTGTAATTATTGCAGTTGACTCCAGTCGGTGTCAACACATATGGGGGAACAAATAATTTTCTTTCCCGAGGACGATGTACTTTGCTTTTTGAAAAAAGAGTAGTATTGCTTGTGTTTACAAAAAAATGATCTACTCCTTTTTGTGAATCAAGTAATTTTTTGTTAAGTAAATGAGAAGCATCCTTCTTGTCACCATCTTGATATTCTACTCCCGCTCCCATAAGAATAGGAGTGTCCTGTTTTTTGATTGCGTCTGAGATAGTACAAAAGTGATTCTTCAACTTCATTATTAAGTTTATATCATTTGAAAATCCGTATACAATAGTTTTCCAAGCCCAATCAAATTTTAATAACATATCCTGTTGTATATATTTTATATCATTTTTCTCAATAACAATAATATTAAATAATTTAAAGAAAATATTGGGCTTTATAGATGTATAATTGAAAATATTGTCCAAGTTGTTTCCTTCTTCATAGCTAAAAGAAATTATTACCGCAGGAGCATCAGCGTTTTCAAAGACTAATTTTCTAACAGATGACATTTCAATTATACTATGAATTTTTGTTTTCTCTAATAAGAAGCTTCTAAATCTTTTAGAAGGCTGTTTTTGATTGTATAGTAATTTGGAATGTAAAATAAAACAGCACGTCGTATCAGCATGACTAAAATCTTTTGCTCTGAAAACAAAACTTCTACAAATTTCATTATTCTGTTGTTTATCTTTGTATCCATTTTTTTTACAATATTCTAAATGAAGACCTGTTTTTACATTACCCCATGGTGGATTACCGATAATAAAATCGAATTTGCAGTTTTTTAATCCTTTAAGTTTTTCATCATCAAAGAAATCGCAGACAAATAGATTAGTTCCTTTTAAATTTGGTAATGTAAAAGTTGATAATGATTTTGGATCTTTATAATCCAGAACAGTTAAATAAAGCGAGAATATTGTCACATCAATCGCTTCTTCATTAATATCTATACCATAAATATTATTAGTTAAAAGAGACTTAAGCAAATCATCATCGTCGCAATACATTTTCCCATCTAAATTTTCTTCTACCATACGGCGATAGCTATCAACCAAAAAAACACCAGAACCACATGCTGGATCTAAAATAGTGTATTCCAAATGTTCTTTTAAGAACCCTAATGTTGTTTTATCTAAAATGTACTCAACAAGATAATTGGGAGTATAAAAAGAATTGTCTTTATCCCTAGCTTCCCGTCCAAGTAAAATTTCATAAATATTACTTATTAACTCTACTGGAATAATATTAAAATCATACATTGCAAATAATGATAGTTGACCATCCTCCATTGAAATTGTTCCAGATAAGAAGTCTGCAAGCAAATTAAATACATCCTGTGTTAATTCAGGACATTCAATTTCATCACCCAATTCAAAAAGATTGCCATTAAATTTTGATTTGAGATATTCAAACAGTGTATATATAGAATCTTTATTTCTCAAACATTTCAGAAGTTCATTCTTCGACTGCTCAATATTACTTGAAAAATTTCCATACCCTAAATCAACACCTCTGTCAATCAAAAACCTAATAAAAATAAGTCTTAAAACTAATTTTGTAGCAAACCCTATATGATAAGTATTTTTTAGTTGCTCAGTTAAATAAGTAATATTTGATAGTAAGAACTTATTTAAATTGGGAGTAGAAAATCTTTTTGAAAACTTTTCCCAAAACACAGGATTAGTTATTTCAATATATGAAAAATCTGAATTAATAGAGCAATTATCCACAGAATACTCTGTAGCTTTCTCTAACACATAAGATGACAAATTCAAGGACATTCCATTGTAAATTTTGACTGTTTGATCATCACAAAAGATAGTAACGGGAACTTGAGCGTTCCAGACTTTTTTACTAATCAATCTAAAAGAAGCATTATCAAAAAGACTGTCAAAAAAAAGTATAAATGGCTTTTCATCTACAAAATAGATTGCATATGGCTTAATCTCGGAAACTACTTTAGCTATATGATTAGTATAATTAGAACTTTTAAATTCACTATAATAAATAAGATTTTTTGAATTTTTATAACCAAGCCTTTCAATAACAGTTTCTATTGGCAGTTCATAGTTTCTCATTTTCCAATATTCCTCCTTTCTTTTTTTTCTTTTCCGTTTCAATATCAATAAATAATAAATATGTCTCTATTTCTAAAGCATCTGCTATTTTTTGAACATTATCTAGTGCTATACTTCTCTTTTCACGCTCAATTGCACTAATATAGGTTCTATGTAAGCCGGCCTTCTCAGCAAAAGCTTCTTGCGATAATCCTTTTTTAGTTCTATATTTTTTTACGTTACTCGCAAAAACACTTTTTATATCCATAAATTCATGACACCTCTATATTGATTTTAAGCATTTGAACACAATAAGTCAACATACAATAAGTTACATCTTAGAGTATTTTTTAAAGTTTACTACTTTAATTAATACCTATGTTCACCTAATAATAATCAACAAACCTTATATAACCTTAAAATTCCCATAAGCACGTAAAAATGCCTCTTGTACTATGGCCTTGGCATCGATACCTATATTATAAATTGTCAAATTTTAAGTAAACCTATAAATAAACTCCTTGTTAAAAACGGTGCTATTCAATTTTTATCTATATAAAAAAGTTGCCTACTCTAAATAAGAGCAAACAACTTTTTATTTTCATATTCAGTTTTAATTATTGGATAACTTCAAAATGTCTTAAGAAATCTTTAATTGTTTCTCCAACCATCTCTTAAACACTTTAATTAAAACGACGTGCAAACATGTCTACACACTCAATGTCCAACACAACGGAAACATCAATTTTATTTCTCAAAACCTTATTTCTGAAATCATCACCATCCGTTGTGAAAGTAGTGTATTTCGCAAAGTGTTGAAAACACAGGATTTCTACGTATCTTTCCTTTGCATTCCTATTACGCACTCCACATGCCCCGTCTGCGGAAACATATCCACACACTGAACCTTAACAACCTTATACCCATTTTCCAAAAACACCGGCAAATCGTTTTTTAGAGATGTTGGTTTACATGAAATGTAGATGAAGGTTTCCGGTCTGTAGTTTATTATTTTTTGGATTGCTTTTGGATGGATGCCTTCGCGGGGCGGGTCGAGAACTATTATGTCCGGCTTTTCATTTAATTCATCTATTTTCTTTAGAACATCACCTGCTATGAAGGTGCAGTTGGTTAAATTGTTAAGTTTTGCATTTTCGTTTGCTTTTTCTACCGCTTCCGCAACTATTTCTATGCCTATTACTTTTTTTGCTGTGGGGGCTAATATTTGTCCGATG
>ENA-UOOI01002280-UOOI01002280.1-fermentation-metagenome-genome-assembly--contig:-NODE-2280-length-17127-cov-2.852741_pt1 | contig 17127 bp, 31 predicted proteins | sample MGYA00245779_ERZ724027 | MGnify/ENA primary metagenome ERZ724027 (study PRJEB28704, sample SAMN03018318) | fermentation metagenome | biome: anthropogenic terrestrial biome; feature: soil; material...
ACGCAGGACCACGACCTTTATCAGCTGTTTCTTATGATTCCGCCGCTATCCATTCCTGCAAACCAAGGTAGATGGCCCAAACAATTTTCTGGCGGTACTCTGCATCCATAAGTAAGGCTGCTTCCTCGGGGTTACTGATAAAGCCGACCTCCACCAGCACTGCAGGACAATTAGAATCGTTTAGAACCCGATAATCTCCGGCCGTAGCGACCCGATTAGTATTTTTGAGCACCCGGGCGAAGGCACTCTGAATTGCTTTGGCTAGTGCTTCGGCCTCGGGATCATCGGCCCGGTAGAACACTTGCGCCCCCCGCCAACGGCTGGACCCAATGGCGTTAACATGTAGGGACAGAGCTACTGTCGGCTGCCATTCATTAATTAACTCCACCCGCCGCAGGATATCCCGGCGCTTACGCCCGCCCGGCAACGCCTGATTCTGATCGGCCAAGTCAGCGTCACTTTCTCGCGTCAAGTAGGTAACAGCTCCCGCACTCGCCAACAGATCGCGCAGCCTAAAACCCAGGTCCAAGACGATATCCTTTTCCAGCAGCTCTCCCCGAGTTGCACCTGGGTCGGGGCCGCCGTGCCCAGGATCAACGACAATCACCTGACGATAAAGGGGCAAGCTACTACCCTGCACTGCCTCGGCCGACTGCTGGCCGATGATCAGTAAAAAACATAATACGACTGCGCTAGCAGCTCTAAACCTCACTAAACCACCTCCCACATCAGACACCTCTAGTTTGCGCCACGGAAGGGGAAAGCATGACTGGTAACCAACAGGCAAAAGAAAGGCTGTCGCATATGCCTAAGAAAACATTTTGCGACAGCCCCTTTTTGCGAACTTTAAAATTAACGCTTGGAGAATTGAGGTGCGCGACGCGCTTTCTTCAAGCCGTATTTCTTACGTTCTTTCATGCGCTGGTCACGAGTCAAAAGACCAGCCGGCTTCAAAATCGGACGCATTTGGTCATCCACCTGCAAAAGAGCGCGAGAAATGCCGTGCCTAATTGCTCCGGCTTGCCCTGAGAAGCCGCCACCATGAACGTTGGCGTAAACATCAAACCGGTTCAAAGAATCGGTAAGATGCAGCGGCTGACGCACGATAAGCTTCAGTGTTTCTAAACCAAAGTATTCATCAATGGTGCGGCCGTTGACGTAGATGTTACCAGCGCCCGGAAGCAAGCGCACGCGGGCCACAGCTTCTTTGCGTCGTCCGGTACCATAGTAGAAAACCTTTGCCATTGCTTTTACTCCTCCTTCCCAGGTTAGCCCCGGAGAACCCAGGTCTCGGGCTTCTGAGCTTGATGGGGATGTTCGGGTCCGCTATATACTTTAAGCTTCTTAGCCATGGCACGGCCCAAACGATTATGGGGCAACATGCCCTTGATTGCCTTTTCAATGACAAACTCAGGCTTCTTCTCCAGCAAAGTACGATAATCAGTTGACTTAATACCGCCCGGATAACCGGTATGGCGATAGTATTTCTTCTGATCAAGCTTATTACCGGTAAGCACAATTTGCTCGGCGTTAATAACTATGACAAAATCGCCTGCATCAACGTGAGGTGTGAATGTCGGCTTATGCTTACCACGCAAAATGCTGGCAACCTCGCTAGCTAGACGACCTAATGTTTGGCCGGCAGCATCAACAACGTACCATTGGCGCGTAATGTTCTGCGCGTTGGCCATGAAGGTTGTGCGCATGGTGATTCCCTCCAATATATGAGAATTATTAAGGCGGCCAGCCACGTCGGTCTCGTTGTTGCTGATCGCTAAGTTATCAGCACAAGACGTAAAGCGCACGGCCTACACGGTCGACCTGGGGGGCTAACCAGGCCAACCATTATTTTATCTTAGCTTTTTTCCAGTGTCAAGAACGGGTGCGGTGCGTAAAAAACCTTTTCCAAACAGAGCCCGTGCGCCGGTGCAGTGGGGCCGGCCTGGCTGCGGTCTTTGCTAGCGAGAATGGCTTCCATTTCAGCTGGCACTCGCCGGCCCAGTCCTACCTCTAGTAAGGTGCCCACTAGAATACGCACCATGTTATACAGAAAGCCGTCGCCTTCTGCCCAGATAAAAATCCGACCTGCCTCCCGCTCCTGAACGACCAGCCGGTGCAGGTGCCGCACCGTGGTTTTGACGGAGCTGCCTGCTGCCTGAAAAGCCTTGAAATCATGCTGCCCTTGCAGCAGGTTGGCTGCCAGCTGCATCGCCCCCAAGTCAAGCGGTTGCGCCACATGATAACTAAAGTGGCGACGCAAAGCACTTGGCATATTGCGGTTGCTAATCTCGTAGAGATAACGCTTACCAGTAGCATGGTAGCGGGCATGAAACTCTGGTGGAACCTCGCACGCTGTGAGCACAACTATGCTCGCTGGCAAATTAGCGTTAAGAGCATAGGGTACGCGCTCGAGCGGGATGCGACTAGCCGTGTAAAAATTACAGGCTTGTCCTCTGGCATGCACGCCGGCATCAGTGCGGGAGGCACCGGTAACGCGAATAGACTCATTGGTGATTTTCGCCAAAGCTGCCTCCAAGGCACCTTGGATGGTGGCGGCGTTATCCTGTACCTGCCAACCGTGCCAATCAGTCCCGTCATATTCTAGGGTGAGCTTGAGGTTCCGCTTCATGCCCAGCGCCCTAGATAATAGGCCGCAACGAAAGCCAGCCCGGATAAACAATACGCCCAAAAATCACTGCTAGTATACTGCAGTTCCTTCAGGCGGGTCCGACCTTTACCTCCCCGATAAGCGCGCGCTTCCATGGCCATGGCCAGTTCATCGGCCCGGCGAAAAGCGCTGACAAATAGGGGGACTAATAGGGGTAAGAGGTTTTTAGCCCGCTTGATCAGGCCACCCGTTTCAAAATCGGCGCCGCGCGCCAGCTGGGCTCGCATAATCTTGTCCGCTTCATCGATCAGCGTAGGGATAAAGCGCAAGGCAATAGTCATCATCATCGCCAGTTCGTGAGCAGGTAGGCCTAGTTTGGCCCCAGGGCTCAAAATATGCTCTAAGCCATCTGTTAATGCTATCGGCGAGGTAGTCAGGGTCAACAAGGACGTGGCCACCACTAGCATGATCAGACGGATAGACAGAAAAGCCCCCTGAGCTAGCCCATGGCTATCTATCCGCAAAAAACCTAACTGCCACAGGGTGACCCCACCCCGAGTAGTAAATACGTGCAGCAGGAAGGTTAAGCCAATAATGAAAGTAAGGGGTTTTAGCCCGCGCATCATTACTTTGAGTGGCACACTAGCTATCTGTGCTACTAAAAGGACTAGCGCGGCCAACCAGACATAAGGCAAAAAACCTTTTACCACGAAGAGCATCACGATGAAAGCAACGCTCAGGCCGAGCTTAGTACGGGGGTCGAGACGATGCACAACGGAATCACCGGGGTAATACTGACCGATGGTGACGTTTTTTAACATGCTCATCGTTGCTCACCTCTGTAGCTTAGCTCAAGAATAGTGGCGCAGGCTTCTTCTACGGATAGGGCAACAGCGGGAACATCGTAGCCGCGCTCGCGCAAAGCGAGCATTAATTCGGTTACTTGGGGCACGCCGAGGCCTATATCGGTTAGCATTTTGGCCTGGGTAAATACGGTGCGAGGTGGGCCGTCAGCTACTAGCTTGCCGCCTGCCAAAACGATCAGCCGCGTAGCTACTCGGGCTATATCCTCCATGCTATGGGAAACCAGAATCACTGTCATGCCGCTTCCGCTGTGCAGCTGTCCTAGCTGCGCTAGGAGTTCGTCCCGGCCCTCGGGGTCCAGTCCAGCCGTCGGTTCGTCCAAAACTAGCACCTGCGGACGCATGGCCAAAACCCCGGCAATAGCAACTCGCCGCATCTGGCCACCACTGAGTTCAAAGGGAGAGCGGTCTACGATGCCCTCGGGCTCTAGCCCCACTAGGGCCAGCGCTTCATGCACCCGTTCGCGCAGTTCGGCTTCCGGCACCCCCTGATTCTTGGGGCCGAAAGCAACATCGGCAAAGACCGTCTCTTCAAAGAGCTGATGCTCTGGGTACTGAAAAACCAACCCTACATTTTGGCGTACTGCCCGTAAGTCGGTCGTTTTGTCAGCCAGATCGCGCCCATCAACCAGCACCTGACCCTGCGTAGGCCGAATCAGACCGTTAAAATGTTGCACCAAGGTAGATTTACCACTGCCAGTGGGGCCAATGATCCCGATAAATTCGCCTGCGCCGATGTCTAGGCTGATCCCATCTAAGGCGCGCACTTCAAAAGGGGTATCGGCGCTGTAAATGCAGCTCAAGTTTTTTATATTGATTGGCATAGTTGCTCAACCATTTCCTGAACGGTCAAAATATCTGCCGGTAGCTCAAAGCCCTGTTTGCGCAACAACTCTGTCAAACTGGTGACCTGGGGCACATCTAGCCCCAGCTCGCGCAGACGGCCTACCTGCTTAAATACCTCGCGGTTGCTACCATCTAAAACTACTCGCCCTCTATCCATAACAATAACCCGCTCTGCCAGCACCGCCTCGTCCATATGGTGAGTAATCAGCACCACTGTCATGCCTCTGGTCTGGTTTAGACGCAGGGCAGTGTCTATTACTTCTTTACGGCCGATCGGGTCCAGCATAGCAGTGGACTCATCTAAGATCAGTATCTTAGGATGCATCGCCAAGACCCCGGCTATGGCCACCCGCTGCTTTTGTCCCCCAGACAACAGGTGCGGTGGATGTAGGGCATAGTCACTCATACGTACCAGCTGCAACGCTTCATCGACGCGTTGGCGAATTTCTAACGGGGGGACCCCTAAATTCTCAGGCCCAAAGGCGACATCCTCCTCCACAATTGTAGCCACTATCTGGTTATCTGGGTTCTGAAAAACCATGCCGGCTACCTGCCTGATGGCAAAAACGGAAGCCTCGTCTTTAGTGCTAATGCCATCCACCCATACCTCGCCTGAGGTAGGGGTTAGGATGGCATTAATTTGCTTCGCCAAAGTAGATTTTCCAGACCCGTTACGGCCAACAATGGCCACAAATTCACCCGGCTCAATGGATAAGGAGACGCCCTGTAACGCCTGAGTCTGCTGGGAGTCCGAATCAGCTTCGTTGCTATAGCTGAAGTAGACCCCCTCCATACGGATGATAGCGGACACGGCGATCCCTCCTATCGACTACTCTACTAGTTCTAGGATTGCCATTGACGCACCATCACCTTGACGAATACTCGTCTTAATAATGCGTGTATAGCCACCTGGTCGATCGGCGTAACGCGGGGCTAGTTCGTCAAATACCTTTGTTACCACCGTCTCATCCCAAATATAAGCCAAGGCACGACGGCGAGCATGTAGATCACCCCGCTTGCCTAGGGTGATCATTCTTTCAGCGATTGGTTGCACCGTTTTGGCACGGGTCTCCGTCGTTTCAATGCGCCCATTAGCCAGAAAAGTGGTGACTAAGTTGCGGAGCATAGAACGACGATGGTTGGTCGGGCGACCAAGTTTACGATATGGCACGGAGAACACCTCCCCCTTAGTCTTCCGCTTTGCGCAAGCTCAGCCCTAGTTCAGCTAACTTTTGCGTCACTTCCTCTAGAGACTTCTTGCCCAGATTGCGGACTTTCATCATGTCTTCTTCCGTTTTCTCAATGAGCTCAGACACCATATTGATGCTGGCTCGCTTTAGACAGTTGTAAGACCGAACCGACAAATCCAGTTCTTCGATAGTCATATCTAGAACTCTGTCGCGCTCTTCGTCTTCCTCAGAAATTAAGATCTGCTCATGCTTGGCACGATCCGTCAAACCTATGAACATGTCCAAGTGTCGCGAGAGAATTTTAGCCCCGACGCTAACAGCCTCTTCTGGGCTAAGGCCGCCATCGGTCCATACCTCTAAAATCAGCTTATCGAGGTCAGTAACGTCTCCCCGACGAGTGTTTTCCACCTCATAGTTAACCTTGCTGATTGGGGTGAAAACTGAGTCTATCGGGACTACTCCGATGGCCTGGTTGGGGCGCTTATTGCGATCTGCCGAAACATAGCCGCGGCCTCTTTCAGCAGTCATTTCCATAAACAAGCGCGCTTGATCCGCTAGGTTTGCAATCACCAATTCCGGATTCAGTATCGTTACATCGGCATCACAGATAATATCTGCGGCTGTAACAATGCCCGGCCCTACTTTTTCAATCCGTAGCGTCTTTGTCTCTTCACTTGAGATGCGCAGCCGGAGTTCTTTTAGGTTGAGGATCATCTCGGTCGTGTCTTCTACCACCCCTGGGACGGTAGAAAACTCATGGAGAACACCTTCTATCCGCACCGAAGTAATTGCCGCGCCCGGTAACGAAGAAAGCAATACCCGACGCAGAGCGTTACCAAGTGTAATGCCATATCCTCGTTCTAAAGGCTCAACAACAAAACGCCCGTAAGTTTTTTCTTCGTTAATTTCAGCGCACTCGATCTTCGGTCTTTCTATTTCGATCATATTGGCGTTAACCCTCCTTACTTCCCCATCTCCGCTCCGGTAGACTACACGAGGGTGCCGTTATCTGGAGTACATCTCAACGATGTGGTGCTCCTGCACCGGAATATCAATTTCTTCACGCTCAGGCAAGCGCACTACTCGACCGGCCAAATTAGCCGCGTCCAGCGTTAGCCAGGCAGGAATGCGGCGGTCGCCTAAAACCTCGCTCAAATTCTTGAAGTAGGCACCACTTCGGCTGTTTTCACGCACAGCTATTTCGTCATTCTCCTTAACGGAGTAAGAAGGAATATCTACCTTCTGGCCGTTTATAGAGAAATGACCATGATTAACTAGCTGGCGGGCCTGGTTACGAGAATCAGCAAACCCTAAGCGATAAACTACGTTATCTAAGCGCAGCTCTAGGATCTGCAGCAAGCGCTCACCCGTAACACCCTTAGCGCGGTTTGCTGCTTTAAAGTATCTGCGGAATTGCTTTTCCATGACACCGTAAATGCGGCGAGCCTTCTGCTTCTCACGCAACTGCAGGCCATAATCAGAGACTTTGCCGCGGCGTCGCTGCCCATGTTGGCCAGGCGGGAAAGTACGTTTAGCAACCGAACACTTATCGGAATAGCAGCGTTCACCTTTAAGGAACAACTTGGTGCCTTCGCGACGGCAAAGACGACAGACTGGCCCGTTATAATTAGCCACTTATGCATACACCTCCGATCTTCTAAACCCTACGACGTTTGGGCGGCCGACAACCGTTATGCGGCACCGGAGTAACGTCTTTAATCATGCTTACTTCTAAGCCGGTTGCTTGCAGGGAACGGATGGCTGCCTCGCGACCGCCGCCAGGCCCCTTAACGTGAACTTCTACTTCCCTCATGCCGTGATCCATGGCAACTTTGGCGGCCGTCTCGGCCGCGATGCCGGCGGCAAAGGGAGTACTCTTACGGGAGCCCTTGTAACCAACGTTACCAGCGCTCGACCAAGAGATGGTAGCACCGGCTTTATCGGTAATGGTGATGATCGTGTTGTTGAATGTGGAACGAATATGAGCGATGCCAAACTCGACGTTTTTGCGTTCGCGACGCCTGGTTTTGGCAACTGCTTTCCTCTTAGCCATTAGCTACGTTTACCCCCTTCCTATTTGCGACGGACGCCAACCGTACGGGCTTTGCCCTTACGAGTGCGTGCATTCGTCTTTGTGCGCTGCCCGCGCAGAGGCAGGCCGCGGCGGTGACGCAAGCCCCGGTAGGAGCCAATTTCGATTAAGCGCTTAATATTGGAGTTAACCTCACGCCGCAGGTCGCCCTCGACATGATAGTCCTTATCAATAACTTCGCGCAGACGATTAACTTCGTCTTCAGTCAAGTCTCGCACACGGGTGTTAGGGTTAACGCCGCTCTTTTGCAAAATCTCTTGCGAACGGCTGAGACCAACACCGTAGATATAAGTGAGGGCTATTTCCACCCGCTTGTCGCGTGGTAAGTCTACGCCGGAAATACGAGCCATGCTTTGCTCTACACCTCCTAAGAATTTAGATCAAATGCCCAGCCTTGCTAATGCGAAGCTTAGCCTTGCTTTTGTTTGTGTTTTGGGTTCTCGCAAATGACCATCACACGGCCTTTGCGGCGAATTAGTTTGCACTTCTCACACATCGGTTTGACCGAGGGCCTAACCTTCATGATGGCACCTCCTTCACCACTATTTGTGCCGGTAGCGTATGCGCCCCCGGGTTAAATCATATGGGGAAAGCTCGACAGTAACTGAATCGCCCGGCAGAATACGGATGAAGTTAATGCGAATTTTGCCGGAAATATGGGCTATAATCTTATGCCCGTTTTCAAGCTCCACCCGAAACATTGCATTGGGCAAAGCCTCGATTACTTTTCCTTTGACCTCTATGGCGTCACCTTTTGCCAAATGTTCAACCCTCCCTCAATCTCTTGCGCGCAGCCAATTTCACCCCTACGCAGCAAGACAAGCGTTCCTCAGCTCGTTTCGTATCTAGCACCCTTAAATCTTGGTGAGGATTAAGGGGCCGTCTTCTAGTAATGCAACTGTATGCTCGGCATGGGCAGATAGGCTACCGTCAGCTGTGACCACGGTCCATTGATCGGGCATGAAATCGATATTGTAAGTTCCGATGTTCACCATCGGTTCTATGGCTAGGACCAAGCCGGGGGTAAGTCTAGTTCCCCTCCCTGGCCGGCCAAAGTTAGGAACCTGCGGCGCTTCATGCATCTTGCGCCCGATGCCATGGCCCACTAAATCACGAACCACTGAAAATCCTGCGGCTTCCACATAGGATTGAACCGCATAGGAAATGTCGGTTAGCCTACCGCCAGACTTAAAAGCGGCAATACCTTCAGCTAGTGCTGCTTCGGTTGTAGCAATCAAGCGCTCGGCCAACGGGGATACATTACCAACAGGTAATGTCCTAGCCGCGTCCCCGTGATATCCATTTATTTCTGCGCCGATGTCAACACTAATAATATCGCCATCTCGTAACCGTTTCAAACCAGGAATGCCATGCACAACTTCTTCGTTAACAGAAGTGCAGATGTTAGCTGGGAAACCGTTATAGCCTTTAAAAGATGGTCTGGCACCGCAATCAACAATAGTCTTCTCCGCTATTGCATCTAGTTCGGCAGTGGTAATGCCGGGGGTGATAGCTTTAGCCACCGCATCTAGCGCCAAAGCTACGATGCGCCCGGCCTCCTGCATAAGCTTGAGTTCCCGCTCTGTTTTGAGGGTGATCATTGTCGGACCCCCAGATGACGAGTAATGTCCTGAAAGACTTGATCAATCGCCTGGCTGCCATCTATGCTTACCAGCTTCTCTTGTTCGCGATAGTAAGCTATTAGAGGCTCGGTCTGCCGGTTATAAACCTCAAGGCGATTCTTCACGGTAGTAATAGTGTCGTCCACCCGCTGATGCAATTCCTGGCCACACTGATCACAAATTCCTTCCGCCTGGGGCGGGTTGAAATGTATGTGAAAAGTGGCTCCACAGTTCTGGCAAACCCGCCTGCCAGTGAGGCGTTTGATCAGTTCCTCATCGGGTACCTCGATGCTGATCACCAAGTCAATTGGTTTAGCACCTAACGTCTTGTCTAGGGCTATAGCCTGTTCTATAGTGCGTGGGAAACCATCCAGTAAAAACCCAGATGCACAATCAGGTTGTTGCAGGCGATCGTGCACTATTTGGATGGTAATCTCATCAGGCACTAAGAGCCCCTGGCTCATATACTGCTGTAGCTGGGCGCCTAACGCGGTGCCGGCCTTAACAGTGGCCCTAAAGATATCTCCAGTGGAGATATGCGGAATACCGTAAGTTTCTGCTATCCTCACCGCCTGCGTCCCTTTGCCGGCTCCCGGCGGTCCCATCAGGACGATGTTCAATGCTGCCACCTCCGGTTGTTTTAGCGCATGAAGCCGCCATAGTGGCGAACTGCCATCTGCGCTTCAATCTCTTTCATAGTCTCAAGGGCTACACCAACAATAATTAGAAGAGCATTACCACCTAAGCTGATGTTGTACTTAAAGATGGAGCTCAACACTAACGGTAACAAAACGATGGCTGTCAGGAATAAAGCACCTACCAGAGTCAGCCTGTTAACAACCTTATAAAGATAATCGGTTGTCGGTTTCCCTGGACGCAAGCCAGGAATAAAGCCACCCGACTTCTTCAGGTTATCGGAAATGTCGCGCGGGTTAAACTGCATGAACGTGTAGAAATACGCAAAGATGATGATGAAAGCTATATACAAGACGATGTGCAAGGGTGAACCGAATTCAAACCATCTTGCAATTGTCTTGGCCCATGGTTTGTTGACGAACTGGGTCAGCATCTGCGGCAACATCAACAAAGACGAGGCGAAAATAACTGGAATAACGCCTGCTTGGTTAACGCGCAATGGGATATGGGTAGCCTGACCACCATACATCTTGCGTCCCACTATCCGCTTGGCATATTGCACGGGAATACGGCGTTGGCCTTCCTGCACAATTACTACCCCAGCCACAACGACAAGGCCTAGTATAGCCAAAGCAATCACGGCAAAAACGTTCAAGGTCCCAACTTTCACGGCTGTGTATATAGAGACAAGACCGCTTGGCACCCGCGAAACGATGTTAGCGAAAATGATAAGCGAGATACCGTTACCGATACCCTTGTTCGTAATCAAGTCGCCTATCCACATGAGAACCGCAGTGCCGGCCGTAAAGGATAAGGCGATCAGGAGCAAACTGATGACCGAGGTATTGAGCACAGCGCCTGTATTGCGCAGCCCCCAAGAAGTAGCGAACCCTTGGGTGAAAGCCAAAATGATGGTGCCAATACGGGTATACTTCTCTATCTTCCTGCGCCCTTCATCGCCTTCCTTGGCTAGGTTTTCCCAGCTAGGGATGATCACCATCAACAAGTTAACGATGATCGAGGCCGTAATGTAGGGCCCAATACTTAAGGCGAAAATTGACAACTGTTTCAAGGCACCGCCAGAGATCAAGTCTACAAAGCCAAACAGCCCTTGACTAAATAGTTGTTGCACCGCCTCGGCATCTAACCCAGGTACGGTGATGTGGGCCCCGACCCTGAAGACTAAGAACATGGCAAGAGTAAAAAGGATCTTCTTACGTAGGTCAGCAATCTTCCAGACATTACGGACCGATTCAAACATCCTAGACCACCTCAGCTTTGCCGCCAGCGGCTATAATCTTCTCCTCTGCCGACTTGCTGAAAGCATTAGCCTGCACTGTTAGGCTTTTGCTTAGTTCTCCGTTGCCTAAAATCTTTACGCCATCTCTAAGTGCCTTAACCATTCCAGCCTCACGCAAAGCTGCGATACTGACTACGGTGCCAGCCTCAAAGAGTTCCAGATCAGCGATGTTGACAACCGCATATTCTGTCTTGTAGCGGGCATTGCTAAAGCCACGCTTGGGCACACGGCGCTGAATGGGTAGCTGGCCGCCTTCAAAGCCCGGGCGCACTCCGCCACCGGAACGCGAATTCTGGCCGTTTGAGCCACGAGTTGAAGTCTTGCCATGACGAGAGCCAGTACCACGGCCAACTCGTTTCCGATTTTTTCTGGAGCCTGGTGCTGGCCTTAATTCGGATAAGTTCACTTTCGCACCTCCTCGCTTGATTTACTCCCTATACTTCAACGACTTTGAGCAGATGAATTACCTTGTTCACCATGCCCCGAATGGCAGGGCTGTCATCGTGCTCCACTGTTTGGTGTAACTTACGCAACCCCAAGGCTTCTACAGTCTTACGTTGCTCTGCAGCATAACCGATAGGGCTTTTGACCAAGGTGATGTGTAACTTTGTCACGTCCATCCCTCCTTAGCCTAAAAGCTCTTCCACGGACTTACCACGTAAACGGGCAACCTCTTCTGCCCGTTTCAGCCGCGAAATTCCTTCAATTGTGGCGCGAGCCGTGTTAATGGCGTTGGCAGAGCCAAGCGACTTCGTTAGCACATCTCGCACACCAGCTAGCTCCAGAATGGGTCGCACCGCACCACCAGCGATAACGCCCGTACCTTCGGAAGCTGGCTTCAGCAAAACTCTAGCAGCTCCGAAGCATCCGATAACCTCATGCGGAATGGTGGTATTAACGATCGGCACTTTAATCAGATTCTTAATGGCGTCTTCTTTGCCTTTACGCACCGCATCCACAACTTCCTTGGCCTTACCCAGCCCCACGCCCACATGTCCGGCATGATCACCGACAACGACTAGGGCGCTAAAGCTGATATCGCGGCCACCCTTACGGGTCTTGGCGACGCGGTTAATCTTGATGACTTGATCGGCTAGATCAAGACTATTTACATCAATGCGCTCCATGGTGTTTCCCTCCTTCTTGCCTGTTAGAATTCCAGGCCAGCCGCACGGGCTGCGTCGGCTAATGCTGCAATTCTTCCATGATAGAGGTAGCCCCCGCGATCGAAAACTACCTGGCGGATGCCTTGCTCTAGCGCCTTCTTAGCAACTAATTCACCAACCCGCTTAGCCGCTTCTATGTTACCACCACTGGACCGAATGTCAGCCAGCTCGGGACTTAATGTAGAAGCACTAAACAGTGTAGTACCTGTCAGGTCATCAACGGCCTGAACGTAAATGTGATTGGAACTACGGTAAACATTAAGCCTAGGGCGCTCCGGAGTGCCATGCACCTTCCTGCGCACGCGCGCGTGCCGCACCTGGCGGACCGCGTTCCTATCTTGCTTCTTGATCAACCCTCATTCACTCCTTCCTAGGCCGCATTATTTAGCAGTTTTGCCAGCTTTCCGGCGAATGACTTCTCCCTGATACTGAATCCCTTTGCCTAAGTAAGGCTCGGGCTTCCGGATGGAACGAATGGATGCTGCCACCTGACCAACCAGCTCTTTATCAATACCAGATACGGTAATCAGAGGCACCATGCCGTAAGGCGGATGAGCTACAGTTTCAGCTGTAAACTCAATGCCAGCTGGCGGTTCAATTTCAATCGGGTGTGAAAAACCGACGTTAAGCACCAGTTTGCGACCCTGCAATGTAGCACGCCAACCAACTGATACGGCTCGTAGCTTCTTCTCATAGCCCTTGGTAACACCCTCGACCATGTTGGCCAAGAGGGTACGTGTCAGGCCATGTAAAGACCGGTGTTCTTTACCGTCGGTGGGCCTTTGCACTAGGAGAACGTCGCCCTCCCGAACTATTTGCATATCTGGGTTGAAGTCTCTAACCAGGGTGCCTTTCGGGCCCTTAACTGTTACTTTGTTATTTTCGTCAACAATTACGTCCACGCCACTGGGTACCGTAATTGGGTTCCTACCTATCCGAGACATCAGTGCACCTCCTTTACAGGCCTACCAGACGTAGCAGATGACTTCGCCGCCGACACCTGCTTGACGAGCCTGCTTGTCAGTCATCAAACCACGAGATGTCGAAAGAACAGCGATTCCAAGACCACCTAGAACTCGTGGCACTTCGTCCTTGCGAGCGTATACCCGTAAGCCAGGGCGACTGATGCGCTTGAGGCCGGTAATTACCCGCTCTTTGTTAGGACCATACTTTAGCTGCAGGCGTATAATTCCCTGCTTGTCATCGGCGATATATACATAATCACGGATATACCCTTCTGCCTTTAAGATCTCTACCAAGCTTAATTTCATCTTGGAGGCAGGTACATCAAGTGTTTCATGATAAGCAATGTTGGCATTGCGAATCCGCGTTAACAGATCTGCAATAGGATCAGTCATCACCATTTACCATAACGACCTCCTTCCCGTCTGCTGGGGCATTACCAGCTAGCCTTTTTGACTCCCGGAATCTGGCCTTCATGAGCTAGTTCACGGAAGCAAATTCGGCAGATGCCAAATTTACGCATGTAAGCATGGGGGCGACCGCAAATTCTGCAGCGGTTATAACTACGCACAGAAAACTTGGGTTCGCGCTGTTGCTTCAGAATCATCGACTTCTTAGCCACAATTGTCCCTCCCTTGTTTTACTGGCGGAATGGCATGCCGAAGAACTCTAGAAGAGCCTTGGCTTCTTCGTCAGTGCGAGCAGTAGTCACAATTGTGATGTCCATGCCCTGGATTTGCTCAACCTTATCGTAATCAATCTCAGGGAAAACCAACTGTTCCTTGACGCTTAACGAATAGTTGCCCCTACCATCAAAAGACTTGGGTGAGACTCCGCGGAAATCGCGGACACGTGGCAGGTTAATGTTCATCAATTTATCGAGGAACTCATACATTCGGTCTCCACGCAAAGTGACCTTGGTACCAATAGCCATTCCTTCGCGCAACTTAAAGTTAGAGACTGACTTACGGGCACGGGTAATTACCGGCTTTTGCCCGGCAATGATTGCTAGATCGCCGGCTGCTGCATCAAGTATCTTAGAATTGGCAATCGCCTTACCTACGCCCATGTTGATAACAACTTTCTCTAGGCGTGGTATCTCCATGATGTTCGTATAGCCGAACTTCTGCTGCATTGCAGGTATGACTTCGCTCTGAAATTTGTCTTTTAACCGCGGCATAGCCTAACCCTCCCTTCTAACCTACTTATCAATATTCTCATTGCACTTCTTGCAAACGCGTACCTTGGCACCATTCCCCAGAATCTGGCTGGCAACGCGGGTAGGCTGCTTGCAAGCAGGACAAACCAACATCACTTTGGCAGCAAAAACGGGAGCTTCCTGTTTCAACAGCCCGCCTTGCTGCATAGTGGGGCTCGGTTTCTTGTGCTTGGTGACGACATTTACGTCTTCTACCAGTACTTTCCCCTCTGATGGAAAAGCTACCAGCACTTTGCCTTTCTTGCCCTTGTCCTTACCAGACAAAACGATGACCGTGTCACCTTTGCGAACGTGCAGCTTATGCTGACTCATTACTTAAGCCTCCTCCCTGACTGGGCCTTACAGTACTTCGGGAGCTAGAGAAACTATCTTCATGAAGTTCTTCTCTCGTAGCTCACGGGCGACTGGGCCGAAGATGCGGGTTCCGCGAGGATTGCCCTGGGTGTCAATAATCACGGCTGCATTGTCGTCAAACTTAATATGGGAACCATCTCGACGATGAACTCCAAATGCGGAACGAACGACTACTGCCCGGATGACGTCTCCTTTTTTAACAACTCCGCCGGGTGTGGCTACCTTGACACTAGCGGTGATGATATCTCCAACGTTTGCGTAACGATGCTTATGTCCGCCAACCACATTAATGCACAAGATCTCTTTTGCTCCTGAGTTATCAGCCACACGTAAACGGCTCTCCTTTTGGATCATGCTCTGGGCCTCCCTTCTAGTGACAAATTGAGCTACTCAGCTTTTCTAACAATCTCAACCACGCGCCAACGCTTGGTTTTGCTGAGAGGACGGGTCTCCATGATCCGTACCACATCACCAACGCGACTCTGGTTATCTTCACAATGGGCTTTGAACTTGGTCGTCTTCTTCACTGTGCGACCGTATAAAGGATGCTGGGTTAGCGTTTCGACAGCTACGACGACAGTCTTATCCATCGTATCGCTGACTACAACACCCTGACGTACCTTACGTAAGTTGCGGTGCAACATCATACGCCTCCTTCCCCTTAGCTAATATGGAGTTCGCGCTCCCGCAAGACAGTCTTAATGCGGGCAATAGCTGTGCGCACTTCACCGATGCGCATCGGGTTATCAAGCTGACCAGTAACGGACCGGAAACGAAGGTTGAATAATTCATCCTTTAGCGCAACAAGCTTTTGCTCTAGTTCTGCTTCGGACATTTCCCGAATTTCTTTAACCTTCATTATGCTCACCACCCGTATCCTTGCGTGTTATAAACTTCGTCTTAATCGGTAGCTTATGAGCTGCTAAGCGCATTGCTTCCCGAGCCACATCTTCCTCGATGCCGGCCATTTCAAACAACACTCTACCGGGTTTAACAACGGCTACCCAATACTCTGGGGAACCTTTACCGCTACCCATACGCGTTTCGGCCGGTTTCTGGGTGATCGGGCGATCTGGGAAGATCTTGATCCATACCTTACCGCCGCGCCGAGCAAAACGCGTCATCGCAATACGAGCAGCTTCGATCTGACGGCTGGTAACCCATGCCGCTTCTAGCGCCTGCAAACCGTATTCACCAAAGGCAATTTCAGTGCCTCTTTGGGCCTTTCCCTTAAGCGAAGGCCGATGGGGTCTGCGGTACTTAACACGTTTTGGCATCAACATTGATTACTCGCCCCCTTCCGCCGCTTTAGCTTTCGGTTGCGGCAGAACTTCTCCTTTGTAAATCCAGACTTTAACACCAATCTGGCCATAGGTGGTATGGGCAGTTGCGATTGCATAATCGATATCCGCTCGCAAAGTGTGCAAAGGAATAGTTCCCTCACGTGTCCACTCGGAACGGGCAATTTCTGCTCCATTTAGTCGTCCCGCCACATTAATTCTGATCCCTTTGGCACCAGCACGCATCGTGCGCATCATAGCCTGACGCATAGCGCGGCGATGATGGGTGCGACGTTCTAGCTGGGCGGCAATATTTTCAGCGACCAGCTGAGCGCTGAGCTCAGGCACGCGGATCTCGATAACGTTAACGTAAACTTGCTTACCAGTCATGCTCTCTAGTGCTTTCCGCAAATCTTCAACACCGGAACCACCACGCCCGATAACCATACCAGGTTTTGCAGCATGGATGAAAGTGCGGATCACGTTACCAGCACGTTCGATCACGATATGATCAATGCCAGCGTTAAAGAGCCTCTCTTTGAGGTACTCGCGAATCTGATGATCCTCTAGGAGGAAATCAGCGTAGTTCTTTTCTGCGTACCACTTGGAGTCCCAATCTCGGATAATACCTACTCGCAACCCCTTGGGGTGAATCTTTTGACCCACTTGCTAGATCCCTCCTCCTATCGTTCTTTGACTACAATCGTAATGTGGCAGGAACGTTTTAAAACTGGGTAAATGCGCCCTTGCGCCCGGGGACGATAGCGTTTGATCGTCGGCCCAGCATCAACCCGTGCTTCCGCCACATATAATTCATCGGCGTTCATGTCATAGTTGTGTTCGGCATTTGCCACGGCCGAACGGATGACCTTTTCAATCGGCTGAGAAGCAACCTTGGGGGTGTAGCGAAGAATACTAACTGCTTCGTCTACGCTCTTGCCGCGAATGAGGTCAATGACAATCCGCGCCTTACGGGGGGCAATGCGGA
>ENA-UOOI01002284-UOOI01002284.1-fermentation-metagenome-genome-assembly--contig:-NODE-2284-length-17110-cov-4.080387_pt1 | contig 17110 bp, 13 predicted proteins | sample MGYA00245779_ERZ724027 | MGnify/ENA primary metagenome ERZ724027 (study PRJEB28704, sample SAMN03018318) | fermentation metagenome | biome: anthropogenic terrestrial biome; feature: soil; material...
CAGGAATTTTTAAAAATCAAAGATTTCAGTTCAGCCAATTATTTCGACAGTAAGGACAATGCCAATGATACATTATCAAGTATCGTTAATATGCACTCTGATCTAAACTTCATCGCTATAGTGGGAAACCAGACCGATGACTATCTATATAAAGGTGAACAGAATATCTACTACAGTAACTTTATCCAGACATACCAGAAAGACTATGAATCCTGTAAGCCTATAAGCTCCGGTACCATGCGTGTTTCCTTTAATAATTCGTATTTTAAAGGAAATAAATATTCCATGAATATCTATTTCCCTGTATATGATACAAGCAATTTAATGGGAGAACTTGGTCTTTTATGTATGAACTTTACAGATCCCAGTTTACAGCAAATAACTGAAAACAACCCCTCATCCAATCTGAATACAGTGGTAATTGACTCCGACGGTGTTCTGCTTGCAACAAACCACAAAGAAAAGATTGGTTCACACACAAATTACAGTTCAAATATTTTAGAAGATTCAGGCCAGTTTAGAAAAAACAAGAGAATATACTTTTTCCAAAAAATAGATAAATGGGACTTCTATATTGTAAGCAGTGTTTCTGCCATGTATCTCTATAACGGAATTATAACCGATATTCTATTCCTGTGTTTTATTACACTACTCATGGTTGCCGCCAATATGTACATTGTGAAAAGAATCATAAAAAAGCTATACAGACCGTTGGAAAATGTTCTCTGTAAAATGGACTCTGTTGCCTCTGGTTCTTTAAAAACTCGTATTAATATTGATCACATGGGTTTAGATTTTATGAAATTAGCAGAAGGTTTTAATTCTATGATGAACAAAATTCAGGAACTCATGGAACAGGTAAAGTTGGAGCAGCACCAAATAGAGCAGATAAGATTTAATGCTCTGCAATCCCAAATACAACCACATTTTCTTTATAACACTCTTGACTGTATTCACTGGCAGGCAATGGCAGACGGAAACACAGAAATATCCACTTTGGTAAAGGCACTGGCCAAATACTATAGAATCTGCCTCAGTGAGGGGCATGATATCATATCTTTACAAAAGGAATTAGAACACGTTAAAAATTATCTAATCATACAAAATATGCGATATGATCATATTGTTAACAGTAAATTCGAGATTGATCAAACGATATTAGATTCCAAAATTCCGAAACTGACTTTGCAGCCGCTTGTGGAGAATTCTATATACCATGGTATAAAAATAAAAGAAGGAAAAACCGGAACAATTTATATAAAAGCACAACGGGCCCGTCAAAATATCATTATAAGCTTAGCTGACACAGGTGCTGGAATGTCACAAAAAGAAGTTAATAATATAAATGACCAACTCTCTCAGTACGATGACTCGTTTGGGTACGGTATAAAAAATGTCAATAAGAGAATTCAGCTTCTTTACGGTGAGGAATATGGTTTACAGTATTTCAAAAACATGTCAGGTGGGGTAACTGTTACAATCACGTATCCCTATTTAACAGAGATCAAAAAAGATGCAATGAGAGGAGATATGATTTATGTATAAAATTTTGATTGTTGATGATGAAAAGATGATACGTATGGGTATGAAAAATGCAATTTGCTGGGATAAGTTAAGTATTGGTGAGGTATTTACCGCTGCTTCCGGCACTGGTGCACTGAATTGTATTAAAAAACACTCTCCGGAAATTATGATCACCGACATAAGAATGACAGAAATGACAGGACTTGAGCTTATTGAATCCGCCAAAAAGATAGCTCCCGATATTCGTGTTCTCGTTGTAACCGGCTACAACGATTTCGAATATGCAAGGAAAAGTCTGCGGCTGAACGTTCAGGATCTCTTTTTAAAACCGATCGATGAGGATGATTTAACCGATGCAATCAGGGAACAAGTAGGCTATCTGGAAAATACCAGGAACATAAAGAAGAACCAATTGCTAATTGAGCGAACGCAAGGATCTGCCCAGCAAAATAAACTGGAAGAAATTATGCGCAGCCTAATTCATACTCAAAAGCCAAGAAAAGATTCCCTGGAACAGCTACAAAATATATATCACTTTGATATCAATACAATGCTTAGGTTAGCTTTAATTGTACCGGAATTATCTATGGATTCTCAACCGGTTGGTAACGAATTAAGGTCTTTGTCGATTAAAAACACATGTATCGGTATGGTTGACGCAGAAGGCTCCGGAATAACCTTTGTTGATGGTAAGGGAATGGTAGCCATCGCATTTTTTGAATGCCAGGAAGATAAAGTTGTTTCGGAAGAAATTCAGCAATTATCAGCTATTCTAAAAGATGAAACCGATATAAAACCTAAAATTATAGTAGGCAGTGCGGTTCAGGGATTTCGCAATCTACATATTTCTTATAATGATGCAGCATATCTCCTCAGTAATGAAAAGAATGATGTCCGAGACATTATTCAAAATCTGGGAGCTGAAAGCAAAAGCAATTTATTTCTCGATGTCTTTTCAGAACTTAAAAACATCATGTGTACAAATATCGGGAATACAGACTATGTGTTAAAATCATTCGATACATTTACAAAAGCCTCTAAATCTTACAATCTTTCAAAAGCAATGACCAGAAGATGTTGTTTTGAATTAGCATCCTGTACTTACTATTCCTACCTGGAAAATTCGGGCGATACAGAAGTAAGCAGGTTAGATGCCTTTTTAAAGAATTTACTCACCTCAGACAAAGAAGAAGCCTGCGAAATAACCCGAATCTATATTTCACAGTTTCTGATGAAAAGCGAGGAAAATGGACATGAACTTATAATTGCTGCAAAACATTATATTACGGAGCACCTGACAGAGGATTTATCGGTATACAATATTGCACTGCATTTATATGTCACGCCCAGTTATCTGTCACATATTTTTAAGAGAAACTCTAAACAAGGGTGCAACGAATACATTACACGAAAACGTATAGAAAAGGCCAAATATCTGCTTGAAAACACGAATATGAAAGTCGGTAAAATAGCTATAATGATTGGATATCATGACACCAATTATTTTTCGCTTGCTTTTAAAAAACAGACGGGGAAATCCCCCAGCAAATATAGAGAAACTTTGCAGTAATAAGTCCTACTTACAATTTTCTCTATTCATCAGGAAACATTTTCTTATACTCGGGTGTTCCATCTAAAGTGGCAAAGTAGTCCTTCGGTGTCTCCGCACGTCGTATCACTTCAAAGCTCTGGTCTTCTTTCAGCAGGACTTCAGCTGATTTCAGCTTACCATTGTAGTTATAGCCCATGGAATACCCGTGCGCACCGGTATCGTGAATCACAAGGAGATCCCCCAGATCTATCCTGGGAAGCATACGGTCAATGGCAAACTTGTCATTGTTCTCGCATAGCGAACCCGTTATATCATATTTGTGATCACATGGCTGATCTTCTTTTCCCATCACTGTGATGTGGTGATAGGCTCCATACATCGCCGGCCGCAGCAGATCTACCGCAGAGGCATCACAGCCGATATATTCTTTATATATATGCTTTTCATGGATAGCCTTTGTGACAAGGCATCCATAAGGTCCCGTCATAAAGCGTCCCATCTCTGTGTAGAGACTGACATCTCCCATGCCGGCCGGAACCAGGATCTCATCATATACTTTGTGAACGCCCTTGCCGATGGTGAGGATATCGTTCGGAGTCTCATCCGGCTCATAAGGAATCCCCACACCGCCGGAGAGATTGATAAACTTGATGTGACATCCGGTCTCTTTCTGAAGCTTTACAGCCAGTTCGAACATGATTTTCGCAAGCATCGGATAATACTCGTTGGTCACGGTATTTGATGCCAGGAATGCATGAATTCCAAATTCCCCGGCACCCTTCGCTTTTAATATCTTAAATGCCTCGAAAAGCTGCTCTGTCGTCATTCCATATTTAGAATCTCCCGGGTTGTCCATGATTCCGTTACTCATCTTGAACAGTCCGCCCGGATTAAATCTACAGCTGATCACCTCAGGAATATGTCCGAGCGTTTTTTCAAGGAAATCTATGTGGGTAAAATCATCGAGATTAATAATCCCACCGATTTTGTCCGCATAAAGGTACTCGTCAGCCGGTGTCACATTCGATGAAAACATGATCTGATCTCCGGAAAATCCCATGGCATCCGCCAGCATCAGTTCTGTCAGAGAGGAACAGTCGCAGCCGCATCCATATTCACCCATGATTTTAATCAGTGTAGGGTTAGGGTTCGCCTTCACTGCAAAATATTCCTGAAACCCGGGATTCCAGGAAAAAGCCTGTTTGACAGCTTTGGCATTCTCTCGGATCCCCTTTTCATCATATAGATGAAAGGGGGTTGGAATTACTGCTGTGATCTCTTTCAGTTTCTCTTCTGTAACAAACGGCTTTTTCATCGAGTCATATCTCCTATCATTATGTTGTTATGGTATGTTATTTTGCCTGAACAATGTGAAGCATATTCGTAGCTTTGGTTTCACCCTTTACATCGTTTGTAGACGGATCTCCTGCTGTAAATATAATTTTCTCATCTTTCTTTACGTATCCTTCTCTTGTAACCAGATAAAGTGCGTGGGAGATAATATTCTCAGTTGTGTCTTCCAGATATCCTTCCACTGGTTTTACACCCCAGTACAGCTGCATCTTTCTTCTTGCCCACTCGTGAGGCGTGACAGCGTAAATCGATACACTCGGGCGCAGATTGGAAATCAGGCGCGCTGTCTTTCCGGTCATCGTTGGTGTGACAATACATGCAGCTCCTATATGCTCTACCATCTCGACTGCGGCGAATCCAACTGCACTTGACACGCTGGAACCTTCAATCACGGCTTTTCTGTCTCTGTATGTCTCGAACTTCAGATATTTCTCAGTTTCTTCGGCAACCTGTACCATCATTTCTACAGACTCAACGGGATATTTCCCCATAGCAGTCTCACCGGAAAGCATGACCGCGTCAGTCCCGTCATAGATGGCATTAGCGACATCCGCCACTTCCGCACGAGTTGGACGGGGGTTGCGCATCATTGAATCCAGCATCTGCGTCGCAGTGATCACCGGAACATATTTATGATTACATTTTTCAATAATTGTTTTCTGAAGATGCGGCACATGATAAGGAGGAATCTCAACACCCAAATCTCCTCTGGCCACCATGATACCATCAACCACATCGATGATTTCGTCAATATTTTTGACTGCCTCTGCACATTCGATCTTGGCGATGACATCAATGTGAGAGCCATTATGCTCTTTCAGAAAGTCCTTTATTTCCATGATATCTTCCGGTTTTCTGACGAAAGAAGCCGCAATAAAATCGATTCCCTGCTCTATTCCGAACAGAATATCCTCTTTGTCCTTTTGTGTGATAGCAGGAAGATTGACGGAAACATTCGGAACATTAATTCCTTTTCTTTCGCCAAGTTCTCCGCCGTTTTCAACTGAACAGACGATATCACTGCCGGATACTTCTTCAACTCTAAGTGCAATCAGACCATCATCGATCAGAATCGTAGCATCTTTTTTCACATCAGCGGGCAGTTCTTTATAGCTGACGGATACTTTATCGCTATTTCCGACAACATCCTCAGTTGTGAGAATAACTTTATGACCTTCCTTTAGTACTACACTTTTTCCATCTTCCAGTACACCTGTACGAATTTCCGGCCCCTTTGTATCTAAAAGAATTGCGATCGGTAGTTTATACTCCTTGCGAAGCCTCTTTAACATATCCATGCGGCTTTTATGCTCCTCGTAATCTCCATGTGAAAAATTAAAACGAGCAACATCCATTCCTGTCTTGATTAAAGCACTCATCACTTTTTCGTCATTCAGGTTTGGTCCCATAGTACAAACAATCTTTGTTCTCTTCATCTAGTTAGTCTCTCTTTCTTTAATATCATTTGACATGCTCATGAGTAAACAGGTGATCCTGGCAGTACTCGTAGTTTCCTTTGCATTTCGAGCAAAAACGGAACTCCAGATTTGGATCATCTTTTTCTGTTCTTCCACAGACAGCACACTTATGCGTTGCGCCCCCGTTTTTTGCCGGTCCTCTGGATACTGATTTTTTAAACCTGTTTTTCCGGTGTACTTCCCGTGGATTAATACGAGAATAATTTCTGGTCAGGAGGAAGAATACGATTACGTTCATCAGGGAACAGATAATCACGATTCTGGTCGCCCAGTTTCCTCTTATGACTGAATACAATAAATAAACTACGTCAACGACTGCAAGATACTTAATCTTAATCGGTATGAGAAAATAAAGCATCATCTGCAAATCGGGATATGTGAGCGCGAATCCGAGGAAAATGGAAAGACTGACATAATAGGTGCTGAACTGTGCCCCATAACCCATCAATGTATAGGCATCACCCACAACTGCATAAAGAATAAATGCCCCTATGACTGTCATGATCAGACCAAAGAATATATAAACGTTATAGAGAAATGACCCCCATGTTTTTTCCAGGACAGTGCCAAGCTGATAATAAGTGAACAACATAATCAGCGTAATCAGATTAAACCTGCCCGGGGGTATTAAAACCCAGCTCACCAGACGCCAGATCTGCCCGTGAAGGATCAGTCCCGGATCCAATGCCAGGTACCTTAAGACCGGCACACCTGTCTGCCCCAGAAGCTGCAGAACATACCCAATAACATACGTGATAATAATATACTGTGTTAAATTCCGGATCGCGTACTTTCCAAATTTGCGTTCCATCTTCCCTAGAAAATTCATATTAGTTTTCCACTTTCTTATGATTGATGTGATAACAAGGAGCTTTTTCAGGATACCACGGATTGCTCCGCACTTCGTGCTCCCGCAATCCTGGTATCATTTAAACATGTTTTTCTTTGAAAACCACAATGCAACAACCAGACTGAACACGATAGAAAGTACAATAACTATCGTGAATCCATACGGATTTTCAGCCAGAGGCATTCCTTTCATATTCATATTCATACCATAGGCAGAATAGATAATCGTGGGAATTGACATCACAATCGTGATGACAGAGAGCGCTTTCATGACGATATTCTGATTGTTTGATATTACCGAGGCAAATGCATCCATCATGCCGCTCAAAATTCCACTGTAAATATTGGCCATCTCAATTGCCTGCTTATTCTCTATGATGACATCCTCGAGAAGATCCTCATCTTCCGGATATTTTTTAATTGCATCCACCTTCAGCATCTTCTCCAGCACCACCTCATTTGACCGGAGAGAGGTCGTAAAATAAACTAACGATTTCTCCAACTCCAAAAGCTCAATTAATTCCTTATTCCTCTGAGATTTTTGCAGATTCTGTTCAACCAGATCACTCTTTTTATCTATAATACGCAGGTACTTCAGATACACGCTGGCATTTTTGTAAAGTATCTGGAAAATAAAACGTGTTTTCATATGAGTATAAAAGTTTCTCACTTTTCCCTCCATGAAGTCTGTGAGTATCGGCGTATCTTCCAGACATACTGTTATGATAACCTTATCACCGACTATAATACTTAAAGGAATCGTGCCATACCAATCTTTGTCATTACGCTCTTCGATTACGGGAATGTCCACCAATATCAGCGTATAATGATCTTCAATTTCAATTCGAGAACGCTCTTCTTCATCCAGAGATGCCCGCAGATCCTCCTGGGCGATCCCATATCGGCGTGATACCTCGGAAAGTTCATCGTCCTTTGGATTCGTCAGCGCAATCCAGCTGCCGTCATCAGGTGTCTCTCGTGTCATAATCCGTGTCTCTTCTGATTTAAAAATCCTAATCATGTTATGTGTCTCCTCTCACCACTTGTAAAAGGGCAAAAAGGATCGCACGTACCCTGCCCTTTTATCTACTCTATATAGTTAAATTTATTCCACCATCGCGACTCAGGGGAAGGCCCGCTTTCCATAACAACACATCCTTTCAAAAAATACACCCATCATAGCATGTAACTTATTTACCTTTGTCCATTATAATCGTTGAAAATATGTTTGTCAAACCTTATAATCTAACTAGCAGAAGAAAAGGAGGGCTATAAGATGGCCGGTTCAACATACGGAACTATTTTTAAGATTACAACATGGGGTGAATCTCACGGAAAGGGAATTGGGGTTGTGATAGATGGATGTCCCGCAGGACTACCACTTGAGCGAAAAGATATTCAACTATTTTTAGACCGCAGAAAACCGGGCCGGGATCGGTATTCCACAACGCGAAAAGAAGGGGATGCGGTTGAAATACTCTCTGGAGTTTTTGATGGCTGCACCACGGGAACGCCGATCGCACTGATGATTAAAAATACGGATCAGCATTCTGAGGATTACAGTAAAATTTCCGATTATTACCGCCCGGGGCACGCCGATTACACATATAGTGAAAAGTACGGTTTCCGTGACTACAGAGGAGGCGGACGATCCTCGGGAAGAGAAACTGCAGGACGTGTTGCAGCAGGTGCCATTGCTTCCAAGCTGCTTGGTGAACTGGGCATCACCCTGACCACTTATGTCCGCTCGATCGGTCCTGTTGAAATTGAAAAATTTAATCCCGGGGAAATAAACAGGAATCCGCTGAACATGCCGGATCTAAAGGCGGCTGCACGTGCATCTGAGTATCTGGAAAAATGTCTTAAAAATCAGGATTCCTCCGGTGGGAGTGTAGAATGTATCGTACAGAATCTTCCCGCCGGAATCGGAGATCCTGTGTTTGAAAAACTGGATGCCAGGCTGGCGAAAGCCCTGATGTCTATCGGTGCCGTAAAAGCCGTTGAAATCGGCGACGGTACAAAAGTTTCCTCTGCGACCGGAAGCAGAAATAACGATGCATTTACCACAGACGAAAACGGCACGATAAAAAAGAAGACAAATCATGCGGGAGGAGTTCTCGGGGGGATCAGTGACGGAAGCGATCTGGTTTTAAGAGCCTCTTTTAAGCCGACTCCTTCCATCTTCTCTACACAGCAGACGGTTAATTCAAAAGGTGAAAATATTGATATCAGTATAAAAGGGCGCCATGACCCTGTCATAGCACCCCGTGCTGTAGTTGTTGTTGAATCCATGGCTGCAGTCACACTGATCGACAGCCTTATGACCGGCATGAGTTCCAGACTGTCCAGCCTGAAAAAGATATGGCGGTAATCACTGTATTCCCATTGGTGTAATCAGAATGCAGTTTGGTGTTTCCACTTTCATGGGCTTCCCCTTCTGAACCAAAACCTTTTTCTCGTAGTCGATCCTGAATGTGGTGATACTGTTTGATTCGTTGTTGACGACTGCTATGTGCTTATCATCTGGAAACATAGCGATATCTTTTGGATATTCACCGCTGATGGGCAGTGCAAATTCTTTGTCGAGCATGCCGCTTTCCGGATCGATGCTATACATAGCAACCGTATCATCACCCGCTGTGGATGTAAACAGATATTTACCATCATTCGAAAAACAGATGCCCGACGCCGCGTCATGTGCCCGATCGACATTGTCGGAAGTGGTGCTGATCGTCTGCAGCTTCTCAAACTCAGGCGAATTGTCACCCTCTTTATAGCTGAATACATCCACTACATTTGTCAGCTCAGAAATCAGGTAGGCAAAATTACCGCTTTTCGAAAAAACCAGGCGTTTCGGGCCCGATTCACGCTCGCATCTTAAGATATCCACCAGTTGAAGTTTATTCTTCTGCTTATTAATCCGATAGATCTTAACCTGATCGATTCCATTGTCTACCGCGCATAGATATTTGTTATCCGGTGTGGGAATCACACAGCTCACATGTGGGTGGAAGCTCCGCTCCGCCACACTGCCGAGGCCTTTGTGAAATACTCCATCCATCAGCCTGCCGAGACGCCCGTTTTGATGCGTTTGTACCACGGTCACCTTTCCATCATGATAGCCGGCCACATACAGGTAGCATCCATCCTGATCTACGGACAGGTAACATCCACGCATTCCATCAATATCCACCTTGTTGATCAGATCCAGGTCCCCATTGTTTTTATCGATTGAGAACACCGCGACACCCTCATCCGCTATAGAATACAGATACTTTCCATTTAAAGAGCGACAGATATGTGACGAATTTCTCACCGGTATCACTTTACGTTCTGTCAGGGTACCCCCTTCTACATCCACATCATACAGATGAATTCCTATACTGTTACCATGTGTATACGTTCCCACATATGCTACATATTTTTCAGCTGCGTCCTTCATTTGATATAACCCGCCTTTCCATTTATTCTGGATACACAAGCCGATCCGGTTTTATATCATACAATACTTCACTCAGGTATCTGTTGGCGACATATTTAGCCATGGACAGATTCTGGTCCAGATAGTTTCCGCAGTCTTTCGCCTTCGCTCCCGGAATTTCACCCTCGAAATCACGGATAAACTCAAATGTGTGAATAACCAGATCTACGATATCTTTCGACTCATAATCACCTGCAAGAATCAGATAGCATCCTGTCCTGCATCCCATAGGTCCAAAATAAATCATCTTGTCCTGCCAGTCGGGATCATTTCGAAGATACGTGGCCGCAAGATGTTCGATTGTATGAAGTTCAGCGGTATTCATAACCGGTTCATCATTTGGAGCAGTGATTCTAAGATCAAAAGTAGTGATCGTCTCCGCTTTAATGTGATCTTTTCTGGATACATAGATTCCCGGCTGCAATTTCAGATGATTTACTGTAAAGCTCGATATTTTTTCCATATTTCGTAGTCCTTTCTATTCTGTGATACAATCAACGGTAAACTTTAATCAGACGCAAAAATGATGTAATCTTCGTTCCCAGTGGAAAGTTTTTCATTTCTTCCTCTTTCGTCCCCGTGACAATCACAAAGAGCACCATGTATACCACAATTGCGACTACAATGGATATGATCAATGCTATGGACGGACGCCTCGTCAGTATAAAAAGTCCATGGTAAATGATCCATGTAATCAATCCCATACCGGCAGCTGCCAGAAATGGCTTTCCATAAGAATCTTCTATTTCATTTTTATAACCCAGGTAATTGCGAATTGCCCTGCCGTTTAGAATACACATGCTGACTCCAAATGCGATATTGACTATCAGCATTGCATAAATTCCGACTCCCGGAGCAATGAAAAGGATCAGCGCCAACATAACAAGATTGATCACCAGCGAAGCTGCCGCATTGTGAAGCGCTGTTTTCTGTTCCCCAATCGACTGCAGTACACTGTTCGTGATTGTCGACAATGCTGAAAATATCACGGATACTGCTCCAAATCTCAGGAGATTGCTTGCAAGGCGTGTGGACCCCGGGAAAAGGACACCCATAATCGGATGAGCCAGTACAGCTAATCCTACAGCGGCGGGAATACAGATAAACATGGTCAGTTTTATCGTCTCGCTGATCTGGCTATTAGCATCCTCTTTTTGTCCGGTCGCATAATTCCCGGATACAACCGGCATCATGGCAGAAGCACTGGCGGATGCCAGTGACAGAGGGACATTGATCAGCGTAATAAAGTAGTTGCTGAATTCTCCGTACTGTTCTGAAATCACTTTACTGCTGATTCCGTGAAATCCCTGGATACTGGAAAAGATATAGCTGTCCAGATAGGCACTTGCATTATAGATAAATGTAGTAAAAATAACGGGAGTTACCAACTGAAAGATAATCCGGAAAATTTCTCCAAAACTCTCCTCTGTTTCATTCTCATCTCTCTGCATCTGTTTATCAATCGTCTTTTTATTTACCAGATAAACAAAAATCATGAAGATTAAACCGACAAGCACACCTGCCCCGGTTCCCATCGTTCCGCCGGCTGCTCCATAGACGGCATGCGTTGTCTCATCTTTCGCAAATCCTTTGATCAGCAGATAACCTGCCAGAACACTGATCACGGCATTCATGATCTGTTCTGCAATCTGCGAAATCGAGGTGGGCATCATCGTGTTATGGGCCTGAAAGTATCCGCGGAAAACCCCAAGTATAGCCGACAGGAGAATAGTAGGAGCCAGAATCCTGAGAGCCAGAACTGCGTTCTGCTGATTTCTTGGAAGTAAAAATCTTCCGCCGAAAAAAGCAAGCAGTGCTGCGAGTCCGCCGACGAGCAGTGCGTAAAGAAGGGCTCCCTTAAACACCTTATGTGCATTTTTATATTGTTTCAGTGCCAGACGTTCCGATACGACTTTGGAGACTGCCATCGGTATACTATAGGATGATACCAAAAGCAATATGGCATACAGATTACTTGCATATGCATAATATCCAAGCCCTTCTCTTCCAAGTACCTGTCCCAGGGGGCGCCGATACAGCAATCCTATGATTCTGGAAACTATCGATGCCACCATGAGCAGTGAAGCATTTTTCATCAGCGTATTTTTCTTACTCATTGTCTAACTCCGTATCTATTGTATTTTTTAACCCTCACATCTTGATGTTCTCTATCTGCCAGTCTATGGGCGTAAGTCCATTCTCCTCGAGATACCGGTTTGTTTTGGAAAAGGGCCTGCTTCCAAAGAATCCTCTGTATGCTGCAAGAGGACTGGGGTGCGGCGCTTCCAAAATCAGATGTTTGGGATTATAAAGCATGGATTTTTTAGCCTGCGCCGGTTTCCCCCAGAGTATGAATACTATGGGCCGGTCCTGATCTGCGAGCAGTTTTATCGCCGCATCGGTAAACTGTTCCCATCCGATCCCGCGATGTGAATTCGCCTGATGAGCGCGCACAGTCAAAACTGTGTTCAGCATCAGAACTCCCTGCCGCGCCCATTTCTCCAGATAGCCGTTATTGGGTATGTAACAGCCAAGATCGTCTTCCAGTTCTTTATATATGTTTTCCAATGAAGGCGGAATCTCGACATTCGGTTTCACAGAAAAGGAAAGTCCGTGTGCCTGTCCATTTCCATGATAAGGGTCCTGCCCCAATATTACCACTTTCACCTGATCTAGCGGTGTTAAGTGAAACGCATTAAAAATATCGTCCGGAGGCGGAAAAACCCTATGTGTCTGATACTCTTTACCCACCTTGGTAAAAAGTTCTTTATAATATGGTTTCCTAAATTCTCCTTTAAGTCCCTTGGCCCAGGCTCCGCTTATCGGTGGCATAGTCTTCCTCTCCTTTGTTATTTCAATTCCGTCCTATCGGGCTGCATTCTCATACCCAATATCTAATTGTATCACAAGTAGCTCTATTTGTCATCGCCGGTCAGGCGAAGTACATCTTTTATTTCATCCACGCTCATGTCTAAAAGTGCAGATAGTTCCTCTACGCTGAATTTATCTTCGGATTCATCGGTAAGCGACTTGACTGCAGATTCAAGCTTTTGTACCTGTCCTACCAGAGCACCGTCTTCCAGGTCCTGTTGTTCCTGTGCCTGTATGGACGAAAGTACTGCCCTGTCAATTGAATCCAGAATCCATTTGCGGGCGTCCGGTTCATCGTGATCAGAAAGGCCTTCCATCGCCGATATCAGACCCAGATTTCCCTCCTGAAGCATATCGCCGACAGGAATTTCACTGCGATGAAATTTTCTCACCGAAGATATCACTTCCGGAACATAGGCTTCAATCAACCGCTTTTCGGCATCTTTGTTTCCGTCTGCTGCATCTTTAAGCAATTGTTTTTCTTCATTTTCAGACGCAAACCCATCTTTGGCCCCTTCCTGATAATCCTTTAGATACTCTTCTTCCTCTTCCGTAAGAGGGTCAGGAGACTTCTCCGCCACATATGGTACGGGGTTTTCCGGCTCAGTATCGATATCCTCTGGTCCGTTTTTTATATGAACGCCCTGTGACTGTAAGTACTCAAAGATGCTCACAATCTGATCTTTGTTCAGATTGTCTTTCCCAAAGAATTGCTTTATTAGATCATGATCTAAAATATTGTTGTTGTATTTCGCAAGTTTAATAATCTCGCCTAGTTTTTTTTGAAAGCTTTCTATGTTCATTAAAATATAATCCTTTCAAAACAGCTGATAAGCAAAGGCATATTACCGAATCATCCAAATGGTAATATGCCTCTGCCAAAAAATATTTATCCGGGTCTCAGTTATAGTTCACAATCTTTCCGAAGTCTTCTTTTAAAGAAGCACCTCCCACAAGGCCTCCGTCAATATCAGGCTGTGCAAACAGTTCTGCTGCGTTTTTCGCATTGACAGAACCGCCATACTGGATTCTGATCTTTTCTGCAGTTTCATCATCATAGATCTCAGACACGCAGGCACGGATTCCTCTGCAGACTTCCTCAGCCTGATCTGTGGTTGCTGTCTTTCCGGTACCAATAGCCCAGATCGGCTCATATGCAATCACCGCTGTTTTGGCCTGATCAGCGGTTACATTTAACAGTCCGACTTTTACCTGCTGACGTATGAAATCCATCGTCACACCCTGTTCTCTCTGTTCCAGCGTCTCACCGCAGCACATTATCGGTGTGATCTTGTGTTCAAAGGCTTTTAAGACTTTTTTATTCACATTTTCATTCGTCTCGCCAAAATATTCTCTTCTCTCAGAATGCCCCAGGACCACATATTTAATACCGGCATCGGTCAACATCTCCGGCGAAATCTCACCGGTATAGGCACCGCTTTCCTCAAAATACATATTCTCTGCGCCCACCTGGATATTCGTGCCGGCGGCTGCTTTTACAACAGGAACAATATCAATAGCCGGCACACAGAAAACGACATCAGCCTCGTCATTTGCAACCAGCGGCTTTAATGTATTTGTAAGCTCTACAGCCTGACTCGGGGTCATATTCATCTTCCAGTTTCCGGCAATAATCTTCTTTCTCATCTTTTCCTCCTTAAACTACCTCGCTAAGTGCCTGACGGGTTTGTTCGCACTTCCCAGGCTCGAAAACACCTCGCTAAGTGCCTGACGGGTTTGTTCGCACTTCCTAGGCTCGAAAATACCTCGCCAAGAGCGGCGAACTAAGTGAGCACTAAGCTCGAAAACACCTCGCTAAGTGCTTCACTTATCATCTGCTGCTGCGACACCGGGGAGTTCTTTTCCTTCCAGAAACTCCATGGATGCTCCGCCGCCGGTTGAAATGTGTGTCATCTTGTCCCCATATCCAAGGCTGTTGATGGCTGCCGCCGAATCCCCGCCGCCAATGATTGTAACTGCATCTGTATCGGCAAGAGCTTTTGCAACCGCTTCGGTTCCGACAGCGAACCTGGGCATCTCGAACGCTCCCATCGGTCCGTTCCATACAACGGTCTTTGCGTCTTTTACTGCATCTGCAAACAGATCACAGGTCTTCGGTCCGATGTCCAGTCCCTCCCAATCCTGTGGTATCTTACCGGCAGCAACAACTTTTGTATTAGCATCATTGGAAAAATTGTCCGCAATTATTGTGTCCACGGGAAGTAAGAGTTTTACTCCGTTATCTTTTGCCTTCTGAATCATCTTTAATGCATAATCGCAGTAATCCTCTTCCAGAAGAGAATTTCCGACTGTGCCGCCCTCTGCCTTGCTGAATGTATATGACATTCCACCTCCGATGATCAGCACATCCACTTTGTCCAGGAGGTTTTCGATCACGGAAAGCTTACTGGAGACTTTCGCACCGCCTAAGATTGCCACAAAGGGCCGTTTTGGATCATCTACTGCATTTCCAAGAAAATCAATCTCTTTCTGCATCAGATAGCCAACCACGTTGGTCTTCATATATTTGGTAACTCCGACATTTGAGCAATGTGCTCTGTGTGCTGTTCCGAATGCGTCATCTACGAAAACATCTGCAAGAGATGCGAGATCCCTGCTGAATGAATCCTCATTCTTTGTCTCCTCCGCTCTGTAGCGGGTATTCTCAAGCAGAACAATATCACCGTCTTTCATAGCCCCGACTGCTGCCTTTGCATTTGGCCCAACTACCTCATGATCGGCTGCAAATTTCACTTCCTGTCCCAGAAGTTCACTCAGACGAGCAGCGACCGGTGCCAGTGACATCTCCGGCAGAGGCTGTCCCTTCGGTTTTCCAAGATGAGAACAAAGGATTACTCTTCCGCCGTCTGAAACCAGTTTTTTGATTGTCGGAAGCGCAGCTGACAGCCGCGTTTCATCTGTGATTTTTCCGTCTTCAAGCGGTACATTAAAATCACAGCGAACCAGTACTTTCTGCCCTTTTACATTAATATCATCTACACTTTTTTTGTTCAGCATAATAATTCTCCTGTTCAATAAAATAAAGGTCCGGTCCTAAGAGAACCGGACCCCCTATGGATCTGTTTTTTGTTTATGATAACTCTGAGAAGTACTTAATTGTGCGAACCATCTGGCTTGTATAAGAGTTCTCATTGTCATACCAGGATACTACCTGTACCTGAGTTGTTCCATTCTCAAGAGGAAGAACCATGGTCTGTGTAGCATCAAACAATGATCCGTATGTCATGCCGAGAACGTCACTGGATACGATCTCATCTGTATTGTATCCAAAAGACTCATCTGTAGATGCTTTCATCTTTTCGTTGACTTCATCAACAGTCACGTCTCCATCTACTACCGCATTCAGAATCGTGGTAGATCCTGCAGGAACCGGTACACGCTGAGCAGCTCCGATCAGTTTTCCATTTAATTCCGGAATTACAAGACCAATCGCTTTTGCGGCACCTGAGCTTGCCGGAACGATATTTACCGCAGCTGCACGTGATCTTCTCAGATCACCTTTTCTCTGAGGTCCGTCAAGGGTCATCTGGTCACCGGTGTAAGCATGGATTGTGCACATGATACCAGACTTAATCTCTGCTAAATCGTTCAATGCCTTTGCCATAGGAGCCAGGCAGTTTGTTGTGCATGATGCCGCTGAGATAATTGTATCTTCAGGTTTTAAGATCTCGTGGTTTACATTGTAAACAATTGTCGGAAGGTCATTTCCTGCCGGGGCAGAGATAACAACTTTGCGGGCACCGGCATTGATATGTGCCTGAGCCTTTTCTTTTGAAGTATAGAATCCTGAGCACTCCAGAACTACATCTACTCCAAGTTCGCCCCATGGGCAGTTGTTTGCATCCGGGAACGCATAGATCTTGATGTTCTTTCCGTCTACCGTGATGGAATCATCATCTGATTCTACTTTGTCAGCCAACGCATACTTTCCCTGTGATGAATCATATTTTAACAAATGAGCCAACATCTTTGGTGATGTCA
>ENA-UOOI01002285-UOOI01002285.1-fermentation-metagenome-genome-assembly--contig:-NODE-2285-length-17100-cov-3.428630_pt1 | contig 17100 bp, 19 predicted proteins | sample MGYA00245779_ERZ724027 | MGnify/ENA primary metagenome ERZ724027 (study PRJEB28704, sample SAMN03018318) | fermentation metagenome | biome: anthropogenic terrestrial biome; feature: soil; material...
CATGTTGATCATTTTCCGCAGCCGCCGTGCTTGACCATGCTTCATCCGCCCCCAGGCGAACATGCCAGACCCTACGCCAGTGCAGATAAAGGGCACGATGGATTCCTTAATGGCGATCCACAGGGAGCCGGGCATCCAGGTGAAGAAATGATTACAGGTGGTGATGCAGCAGCAGATGGCCAGAATCCCACCCAGTACGGTCCAGAGTTTGCCACTTGGAATGCTGGAGGGGGGCTTGCGGTCGTAACGGGCGGCGTCGCCGCGGGTGGGGAAGGAGGGACGGCGGGTTTGCCGCTGCTCCTGACGGGGCTGTCGATTGGTTGCCTGAGCCTTGGTCTGTTCAGGGGGACGGTAAGCCGCCCCCTGACCTTGGTGGTGCTGTTGGAGTCCGTCCAGAGCATCCTGCCAGTTGTGCTGTGCCTCCCGGATTTTAGCGGACTGGGAGAGCTTATAGAGCAACAGTCCCACGCCTACCGGCCAGAACACGGCAAAGGCAATGATAATGAAGAGCCAGGAAGGGTCAAAGGAACTGTTGTTGCGATTATGGTTATAGTCTGACATGGTATCCTCCTGCGTACCGATACATTGGTAAAAAAGATCCCTACTAGTATACTATAAAACGAGAAAAGTGCAAAGTTTTTTTCAATTTGGCGAAAGGAGAAGTCTGGGAAAAGGGAATGAAAAAACACATTTGGAAAGGTGAAAGAAAAATTGAAATTTGGTAAGTGGATTTTTTAAGCAGATGTAGCACAGATAAAGGGAAAACCCCCGGAACGAATCCCAGTAGGAATCACGTTCCGGAGGTTTTTGCTTATCTTAAATCAGTGGAATGGCACACCGTGGCCGGGAGGCTCACGCCTTCCAGAGTCCGTGGAGGTTGCAGTAGGTGTAAACCGCCTCCACTGCGTCGCCCTCGCAGATCGTGAAACAGACCTGAGGTGCCTGACCGGGCTGGAGGTGCTTGATCTGGCTGCCCTGCTTGGTTGCCAGGCAGACCCATTCGATAAAGTGTTCCGGTACCATGGGATGGGCGGCACTGCCCACGTCCACAACGACCTTACCAGAGTCGGATGCTTTTACCACGGGAACGTGCTTTTCGTGAGCGCCATCGGTGGTGTTGGGAACCAGCTCCTGCATTTTTTCGCCGCAGCAGACAACCGGTACGCCAGAGCTTGTGGCAAAGGTGATGATGTTGCCACAGTGATTACAGCGATAGAATTTCAGTTCCATACTAATTTCCTCCTAACAGGTGACTACAATGAGATTAATGGGTGGGTTCTGATCAATAATTTTCTGCTTTGACCTGGAAATATGCCTGAGGATGCTTGCAAACGGGGCAGAGTTTGGGGGCCTGCTTGCCGATGACGATGTGTCCGCAGTTCCGGCACTGCCAGATCATATCTCCGTCCCGGGAGAATACCAGACCGTCCTTGAGGTTGGCCAGCAGTTTCCGGTAGCGTTCTTCGTGCTCTTTTTCGATCTTGGCTACGCCCTCGAAGAGCACGGCGATATCATCCAGTCCCTCAGCCCGCGCCTCTTTTGCGAAGGTATCATACATATCGGTCCATTCGTAGTGCTCGCCAGCAGCCGCGTCCAGCAGATTGGTTGCGGTGTCGGGGATTGCTCCGCCCTGAAGCAGCTTAAACCACATTTTGGCGTGTTCCTTTTCGTTGGCGGCCGTCTCCTCAAAGATGGCGGCGATCTGTTCATAGCCGTCCTTTTTTGCTTGGGAGGCGTAGTAAGAATACTTATTTCTGGCCTGAGATTCTCCGGCAAAGGCAGCCTGGAGATTTTGTTCGGTTTTCGTTCCCTTTAGATTCACAGTATTTACCTCCTGTATGTGATAACGATGCTCGTTGCTGTATGTTGGGGTGCACCCCAAGATGGGTGTGACGTGGGTCACAGGAACGGTTGCGTTATTAGGAATAGTTTCTATTAAGAACATAGCAAACTTTGATTGTTTTGTCAAGAGGGAAGTTCCTATTTTATAAAAAGTTTTTCTGGAGCGGGCGTTGTGCCGGATGGAGGAGATGGAATTGGGCAAGTTCCTTATTTTAAGGGGAGGAGTTTGTGCGACATGCCGAAAAGGGGCGGAGGGGAAAAAGGCGGTTGACAAAACTGGTTGACGGTGGTAAACTGACGGCGGTTAGGAAAAGCTAACCGTTGATTTTCAACTGTGGTTAGCGAATGCTACCCGTTCAAAAGGAGGCATATCTATGATGCCGTTGACACTGGCCAATATCGGCGAAAAAGCGATCATCCGGAAAGTCGGCGGGAAACCGGAGGTGAAGAAACACCTGGAAGATTTGGGACTTGTAGCCGGCAGCGACGTTACCGTGGTCACAACTCTGGGTGGTAACGTCATTGTAAACGTAAAGGAAGCACGGGTGGCCATCAGCAAAGAGATGGCTCAGAAGATTATGGTATAGTTGAGAGAAGGGAAGGAAAGTACCATGAAAACCTTAAGACAGGCAAAGATCGGCGACACCGCCTGGGTGGTGAAGCTCCACGGAGCGGGAGCAATAAAACGGCGGATCATGGACATGGGGATTACCCGGGGCGTCGAGGTGCACATCCGTAAAGTAGCGCCTTTGGGAGACCCCATTGAGGTGACGGTACGTGGGTACCAGTTGTCCATCCGGAAGACGGACGCGGAAATGATCGAAGTAGAATAAGGAAAATTGGGGGGGCAATCCCCAGTTTTTTCAAGACAATGGTTAGCTTAAGCTAACTTCAAGAGAGGAGCAGTACCATGGAGTTAAGAATCGCCTTGGCTGGCAATCCCAACAGCGGGAAGACCACCCTATTCAATGCCCTTACCGGTTCCAATCAGTTTGTCGGCAACTGGCCGGGGGTGACGGTAGAGAAAAAAGAGGGGAAGCTAAAAAAACACAGTGATGTGATCCTGACAGATTTGCCGGGCATCTACTCCCTGTCTCCCTACACCCTGGAAGAGGTGGTAGCACGGGACTATCTGATCGGGGAGCGTCCCGATGCGATTTTGAACATCGTGGACGGCACCAATCTGGAGCGGAACCTGTACTTAACCACCCAGCTGACGGAATTAGGGATTCCGGTGGTCATTGCCATCAATATGATGGATGTGGTGCGGCGGAACGGCGACCAGATCAATGTGGCGGAGCTGTCCAGAGCGTTGGGATGCAGGATTGTGGAGATCTCTGCCCTAAAGGGAATGGGGATCGCTGAGGCGGCAGATGCGGCCATCGAAGTGGCGCACAGTGGTAAAACCATCCCCATGCACACCTTCTCCGGCGTGGTGGAGCACGCCCTGGCACACATTGAAGAGGCGGCAGTCCACAATCTGCCTCCGGAGCAGCAGCGCTGGTACGCAGTGAAGCTCTTCGAGCGGGACGAAAAGGTGCTGACTCAGCTGGAGCTGGATGCTTCCGTGTTGGGTCATATGGAGGCGGACATCAAGGCTGCGGAAGCGGAGTGGGACGACGATGCGGAGAGCATCATTACCAATGAGCGCTACGTCTATATCGCCTCCCTGCTGAAAGGCTGCTACAAAAAGCATCACACGGGAAAGCTGTCCACGTCGGATAAAATCGACAAAGTGATGACCAACCGGTGGCTGGCCCTGCCTATCTTTGCAGTGGTTATGTTTATCGTGTACTTTGTTTCGGTGTCCACCGTAGGTACCTGGGCCACGGACTGGGCCAACGACGGCGTGTTCGGAGAAGGGTGGTATCTGTTTGGGATAGGCTCTGCCGACTACCAGGAGGCCACCAATGCCTACACGGAAACGGGGGCGGTAAAGGACGCCTTTGAAGTGGCTGCCGCACAGGCGGGACTGGAGCCGGATCAGGCCGAGTATGTGACTGCCACCGCCTACCTCTACGATGACGACGGCAATGTAGCAGAGGAGATTCCGGTGACCTATACCAGCTATCTGGCGGTGGCAGAGCAGGAGGAACCGGTTCCCGGTGACTACGGCGTTTGGATTCCTGGTGTCCCCGTACTGCTGGGAGAGTGGCTGGAGCAGGTACACTGTGCTGATTGGCTCCAGGGACTGCTCCTGGATGGGATTGTAGCCGGTGTGGGCGCGGTACTGGGGTTTGTCCCCCAGATGCTGGTGCTGTTTCTCTTCCTGGCCTTTCTGGAGCGCTGCGGCTATATGGCGCGGATCGCCTTTGTCATGGATCGCATCTTTCGTAAATTTGGCCTGTCCGGCAAATCCTTTATTCCGATGTTGGTGGGAACCGGCTGCGGCGTCCCCGGCATCATGGCGTCCCGTACCATCGAAAATGAGCGGGATCGTCGGATGACCATTATGACCACCACCTTTATCCCCTGCGGCGCCAAGCTGCCCATCATTGCGCTGATTGCCGGTGCCATGTTCAGCGGCGCACCCTGGGTGGCGCCCAGCGCCTACTTTGTGGGGATTTTGGCCATTGTCCTCTCCGGTATCCTGCTGAAAAAGACAAAACTCTTGTCCGGTGATCCGGCGCCCTTTGTCATGGAACTGCCTGCCTACCATCTGCCTACTATGGGCAGCTTGCTCCACTCCATGTGGGAGCGAGCCTGGTCCTTTATCAAGAAGGCGGGTACCATTATCCTCCTCGCAACCATCCTCATTTATGTTACCTCTAACTTTGGCTGGGCAGGCGGTTCCTTTGGCATGGTGGAGGAGTCCCAGAGCATTCTGGTTGCCATCGGCAACGCCATCTGCGTAATCTTCGCGCCTTTGGGCTGGGGGAACTGGCAGGGCGCTGTGGCCACCATCACCGGCCTCATTGCAAAGGAAAACGTTGTGGGTACCTTTGGGGTTCTCTTCGGCGGTTTCGATGAGGTAGCAGAAAACGGCTGGCAGGTCTGGAGCAATATGCGGGAGGTCTTTACGCCCCTGGCAGCTTACTCCTTCCTGGTGTTTAATTTGCTCTGTGCCCCCTGCTTTGCCGCCATGGGTGCCATCAAGCGGGAGATGAACAGTGCCAAGTGGACTGCCATCGCCATTGCGTACCAGTGTGCGTTCGCCTATGTCGTGTCCCTGGTGATCTACCAGCTGGGTATGCTCGTTACCGGTTCCGGCAATGTCATTGGTTCCATTGCTGCCTTCCTGCTGGTGGCGGTGATACTCTACCTGCTGGCACGCCCCGAAAGGGATGGCGTATCTCGCAAAGATAGGCTGGGTGCCAGAGTTTAACTTCCGATCAAATTCAGATGTAAAAGGAGGAATCTATATGAGTTCCTGGATGAGCGTCAATCTGTCCACCATTCTTATTAGCGCTGTGCTGCTTGTAGTGGCTGCAGTCATTATCCTGCGACTGGTAGGCAACCGAAGGAAGGGAAAGTCCTCCTGCGGCTGTGGCTGTGCCAACTGTGCCATGCACGATGCCTGTCACGCCCAAAAGAGAAAATAGACAACAACCATCTATCCTAATTAATGCCATTGAAGAAAAGAGCACCCCCGGGTGCTCTTTTCGCCCCCTCCCCATATGCGACAGTGGCATAAGAGGTTGGCCAACGACGTCAAGGGCGTAACCGTCAAATGGGATGCCCTCGAGGGGGCAGACAGCTACCAGATCTACCGGAAAACTGCGGATACTGGGTGGACGCTACTGGAAACGACCCAGGATGCTAACACCAGCTATACTGAACCCACCGACTACGATCAGATGGGTCTGGGGATCAAGTACCTGAGCTGCGTGAGTCCCAGCATTTTCAGCCTGGAGAACGTGTCTGGTAAGAAACTGACCGTTTACTACAGTGGTCGGAGCAGCGCAAAGCATGTGAAAATCCCCCTGCTGCAATCGAAAAACTGCAGCAGGGGGAGAATCAGGGTGATAGGAATGAGTTGGATCAGACCACAACGCCTTTTGCGGAGCAGGACATTTTCAGGTCAACGGTTCTCTTCAGTCCCATATAGGAGAAGGTACCCGTGCCATAAGCGGTATTCCGGGAAAGGCGGGTAGAACCAGATCGGAAAGACCACGCGTTGTCATAAATAGCGTAGCGATAGGAGGCAGAGGTGGCCGAAGCTGTAGAGCCGCTATAGGAGAAGGTAGCGGTTAAAGTGAAGGAATAGGATTGGTCACCAGAAGCGTCGTACTTAGTGATCCGCTTGGATTTGGTGACGGTAGAGATGGCACTGAAGGTGCTGATGCCTTCGAAAGAAGCGTTGGATGGTGTAGAGGAAATCAATTCAGTGACTTCGTAGCTGCCATCGTCCTCATAGACGATTTTGCGATTTTCGCTTCCACGATCGGTGGATACGCCGTCAGTGACGGCATAACAGGGAAACAGGGTGCATGAGATTGTCATCACACCGGCGACAAGTGCAGATAGTAATTTTTTCATTTGCGTTGCTCCTCTCTTTGTTCATGGATGGTTGTTACTCACTACTTTGAATGTAGGATACGGCCAAACAGCCGGAATCCGCGTTGGAAATACGGTTGATCTGAAACAGCAGGATGCCGCAAACGCAAAGAAGCGCCAACGCTGCGGTCAGAAGCTGGCGAATCTTTCTGCGGACAAATTGTAGCCGTCGCAGGTATGTAAAATGTGTCATTAGCGCATCGGCAAAATCGATTGGCTGACCAAACTTTAGCTTTAACTCGCGCAGATCCACATGAGGCAGCTGTGTACAGTAGGCATTTATCTCCTGTTTGGCTTGCTGCAACAGACGATTGCGCTCTTTCCTGGGACAGGTGAGATGAGCGGCAACATGCTTCAAATAGAGATACTCAGGGCAGCCATTCATAAGATTCCTCCTCAGGCGTGAAAAGACAGAAAGCGGAAGCGCTTAGATAGATCATAGGTGGTGAGTAGTAGGCGACCAAGTAGAGAACCGCGATGAGGAGGAAAAGGGCAACTACTGCCAAGCAGGCTATGGTGATTCGGAGCTTGGAGCACAGACGGGTGTGCTGAAACAGCTCGTCCTCCAAGGGGAGGCTTTCAGACAATTCCTCTGCCATTTCCTCCGGGGAGCCGAAGGCGGCGATTACATCAGAAAGGGATGCAAAGGACTGCAGATCCGCTGCCTCCAGGAGAGACTGCTCCAAACCCTGGAGGCGTGCCTGTTTTTCCTCTTTGGAACAGTATAACAGTCTGGAGACCTTTCCGATATAGGTGTGCACGGGATCATGCTTTTTCATGGACACCCCCCCAACGGTAGATCAACAATGTGGGATACATGCTGGAACAGCCGGACAAATTCCACTCGCATTTCATCTAGCTTAGCAATCCCATTTGGCGTCACCCGGTAGTAGTTCCGAACCCGGTTGTTTTTAGAGATCACTCTTTCCGATTCCTCGATAAAACCTTGATCTTGCAGACGGTAGAGAACAGGATAAAGCAGCGGCATATTGTATTCGCCGTTGGTTCGTTCCTTGAGTTCCTGGGTCATTTCGTATGCGTATTTCGGTCGTTCCTGAAGGAGGGACAGGATCAGCATGGGATTGACTGCCCGCTTGAAATAGTCCTCAAAGGAATGCCCATAATCACGTTTTCCAGTAGCTATGCTAACACCCACCTTTTCATTATTATAATATTATAGCAATGTTAAATTGAAAATTCAATATATGTCATTGGATTGCATGTTCTATGGTTTTGATGCAAAGCATGATGTTGAACGCAATTTTTGGTTCCGGAATGGAGGGAGTTCGATCCTTTGCGAAAACCAACGTTACTGCTGCTGATTTTTGGATGCTTTTGGTCTATACCTATGCGGCTGCCTGCTGGCGTTTTTCCATGAACTCGGCGTTCGCTCTTCCATGCCAGCACCCACCAATTGGCTTGTTGGCACACAAAGCGTTCCACCTGCGCCCACAGCTGAGACAGTAGGCCGTCAGGCCTGACTGAATCAGCATGGCAAGCGCTTCAATTGTATCTCTCCCAAATCGGCTCATACTTTTTGTAAATATAATATCTAACTGATTAGCTTGGCAGTCATCTAACATTCGATTAAATTCTCTGCGTGATGAGCCTGTTTTACCTGATACAACATCTAAATAAACATCTACAAGTAGCCACTGATGTGTTACTGCACTTACTTGTATAAGATGAGATACCTATGTTGAAAGGCTTTTGAGTTGGTCTGCACGATTTGTACTAACACGGCAGTCAATACCCACTCGCTTATCTCTCTTTGAGGTTTTGCTGGTATGTAATGAACTTTCGAATTCTCTAACATATGATACCTCCTTGAGAAAATTTCATCTGGTTATCTTACAAATCGGGATTGCACAAGTATTAACTATGCTCATTAGCTTAATAATTGAAACTACAGCTATGTTTTTGATTGTTGTTTACGTTTCCCTAATAAAAGAGAGAGTGCATATCCAATAAAGGTTCCCAATGTGTTCATAAGGATATCATCCACCTGGACAAATCTACCGGTAAATGTTTGCAAGAGTTCAATAATCAAAGAAAAGCTAAAGCCAAACAAAATTCCGTAAAACCACTTATTTTTTAATTGCTTAAAAATGAGTGGAATAAAAAATCCAAAAGGCATAAATAATATAATGTTAAGTATGATTGCCATGGATAAACCTTCTCCAAAAAGGCTGAAATCCAGTACTGCTGTATCGCTAAGCAATGAGGTAGTCCCGAAATTCCCACCGATAATTCCTGTGATTTTCAAAATTGCTAGGATAGTTAAAATCCACAAAAATTCACATAATGCAATCGGTATGTGCACAATAAGTTTTCTTTTTGATAAAAAATAAAACAGATATTTCACTCCATAACATATTACAAATATAATAATTGCAATTGGTATTAAAGTTATAAATGTGCCTATTCCGATCCTTACATAATTCATTAGCATCGACATCTTATGTTTTCCTTTCTCATTTACGCCTAATAAAAATAATCTCTGTTACACCTTCAAGTAGTAGTGGAATAATTACCTTTCGGTGGATTCTTATTCTATGTTGATTAGCCTATATCCATCTTAACAATTCTACTCACAAATGACAATCCTATCCACTCAACCCTACCATAATTTAATAGTGGATATGTTCACATCCTATGCGAATTGTGAGTTTTTCAGAGAATCAGAATCCTCATCCTAAATCTCGCAACTTCCTATATATCAAACCGTTTCTACACCTTATCAGCCCTTGTTTTGAATGCATCCAGGTCAGACGCATCGATCACGTCCAACAGCTCAGCTGGGTAATTGTTCCGCATGCAGTGTGTCAATGGCAATCAGCTTTACCGCTGGATGCTCCGCTACGTATGTGTCTGCGGCCATTGCGAACGTCTTGTCCGTCATGATTGAGGTAAACAATGCACAAAATAAGACCGTTTTCAACATCACAAGTACGTTGAAAACGGTCTTACGTAAAATTGGTTGCGGGGAAGGGATTTGAACCCCCGACCTCCGGGTTATGAGCCCGACGAGCTACCGAGCTGCTCTACCCCGCGATATAGAAGAAAAATTGGTACCGGAGACCGGGATCGAACCGGCACGGGATCGCTCCCACGGGATTTTAAGTCCCGGGCGTCTACCAATTCCGCCACTCCGGCATACCTTGTCTCTCAAGTGCTTTACTAGAATAACACGAAGCATTCGGTATGTCAAGGGGGGATTGAGAAAAAACACCAAAAAGTTTTTGAAGAGGCTGAGCATGGGAGACGGGCTAGGGTTTTCCGGAGCGTGTGGGGGTGGCAGGTAACGCCGCAGACGCTGAGAATCATCACCAGGACGCCGATGACTTGGGGGAGGGTAAAGGACTTGTAAAGGAGAAAGACCCGACCTAGAATGAGACCGGCTACCCCCACCAGTCCCGGTAGGAGCAGCATACCGATGGGCTTTCCCTTGAGGGAGAAGCGGGGCAGGGGAAAGCGGTTTTATCATAGTATTTTTAGAAAAGTATGCTATAATGGCGAAAAAGGGAAAACGGCGGGTGTCATGATCAGGCATCCTGCTGTTTCGAAAGAGGTGGAAGAAGTGGGAATGTTGTATATGATTATTGCGTCCCTGCTGTACGGGATTGCACCCAGCGTACAAAAGGTGCTGCTGCTGGAGGGATTGACGCCCGTATCCATGGTAGTGGTGTGCAACGGATTTGCTGTGGTTTTCTCCCTGATCTTCTGCCTGGTACGCCACCAGTCCCTACGGGTCAGCGGGATGCAGTTGCTCCAGTTGGCAATGGTCGGTGGCATAGGGATGGGAGTGACTGCGGTATTGCTGAATCTAGCCTATCTCTATTTGCCGGTGGGCTTTGTTACCATGATCCACTTTATGTTTCCGGCGATTATCTGCTTTGTGATGGCGGCGTTCTTCCGGGAGCGGCTGACGCTGCTCAAGGTCGGCGGGGTAGTGCTCTCCATTGCCGGACTGGCGTTGATTTCCGGTGGTAGCTTTGAGGGCGGAATTTTGGGGATCTTGCTGGCCTTGGCCTCTAGCTTTACATACAGCTTTTTCCTGATCGCCAACGAAAAGTGGTCGATTCGCACCCTGCCGCAGATGACTCTGACTTTTTATATCAATCTATTTGTGGTTGTGGTGAACTTCCTGCTCTCTCAGGCTACGGTCAACGTTTATCCCCAGCAGGTGGGGCACTGGCTGCTCTGTGCGCTGATAGGTGCTATGTTCTGCAGCGGAATTACCATGATTGAAAAAGGCGTATCCAAGCTGGGGGCTGGCACCAGCTCTTTCTTCAACATGCTGGAGCCGGTGGTCAGTCTCATTGTCAGCACTGTGGCCTATCAATATGCCATTTCCTGCGGCAGTGCGTTTGGCTGCCTGCTCATTCTGGGGTCTATGCTGTTGGTGGCCCTCAACGACAGACGCCGGGGCGCTGCCACTGAACCCCGCCAGACTGTGTAAAGGCTGGATCCAACCCTTTTTTGCGCTGCGCGCCTATTGATGGTAAGGTGCAGGAAAGTCGATATTCATCGGCTTAGGGATATTAAAATAGAAAGAAAAAGGAACCATTCTGCCGTAGAGTGGTTCCTTTGTTTTTTAATGTGAAAGATAATTCCCCATAGCCGATGTAGATCGGCTCTTTCTCCCGTTGCAGGCCATGAGCGCATACCACAAAGAAGTTTTCAGTCCAGCCTTTTTGAAAAGCTGGCGGGGGATCCAGGGGGCAGTGCCCTTGGCGCTTAGTCCCGGCTAGAGTAACCCAAGAGCCGGATCAGATAGAGGAATACGTTGATAAAATCCAGGTAGAGCTGGAGCGCAGCAAAAATGGAGTAGCGTTCAGCCAGTTCAGTGCCGGCAGCCTGATCGTACATCATGCTAAGCTTCCGGGTGTCGTAGGCAGCCATGCCCAGGAAGACCAGCAGACCCAGAACGCAAATAAACAGATCCAGCATGGGGAAGCGGAAGAAGAAAGAGACTACCGTAAGCACCAGCAGACCGATGAGACCACCGAACAGAGTGCCACCCCAGGTGCTGATATTTTTCTTGCTGCGCATTCCGTAGAGCGCCATGGCGCCAAAGGAGACGGCAGTAGCCAGGAAGCAGAGAAAAATGCTGGAAATATCGAAGCAAAGAAATACGCTGCTGAGAGAGACACCGGTGAGACCGGAGTAGAGCAGGAACATCCCCAACGCACTGCTGGTGGAGACCCGGTTCAAAACCCGGGAGAAGGAGATGACCAAAATCAGCTCTGCGACGCACAAACCGATGATCACCGGCGTGTAGTAAACGATCTGAGGAAAGAAGCGGGCAGTGACCCAAGCCGCAGCAAAGGTCAGTGCCAGTGCAGCGGCCATCAGCCCATAGGTCTGAGCAAAATAAGCACGTTTTTCCGCCAGCCGGGTATCGGAGTTGTAGGAGTCAAAAGAATCGAAAGAATGATAATCGTTGTACATAGGGATCCTTCCTTTAATTGTGGTTGATAGTGATATCCTATCCTGAGAATGTGAAATCATGCTGAAGAAATTGTGAACGGAACGGAAAGTTACACCGCTATCTCTATCATAACGGGAAGTGTGGCCGGTGACAAGTTATAATTGAATTAAAATAGAATCCATCCACTTTGAGGCGATCGGGAAGCGGGAAAAGGTATAGCTCGGCTGTCGTTGAAACGGTGCCTGGAGAGAGAAAAGGTTAGCCGGGAGATTCTATTGACAAAGAGGTTCGGGTCTGGTACAGTGAATAAGATTGATCATGTAGGTGATCAGTGATAACTTGAAAATCAAATTGCCATTTAATAGAATGTTGAGGAGCAATTTATGAAGTATTATACGATTGTCACCGATTCCTCCTGCGACCTGCCGGCCTCGCTGGCTGAGAAGCTGGGGATTCGGGTGGTACCCCTGTCCCTGTTCGTGGATGGGAAACAGTACTATAACTACCTGGACGGTCGTGACATCTCCTATGAAGAGTTCTATGGGCAGCTGGTGAAGGGCAAAATGGTCACCACCAGTGCCATTAACGTGGAACAGTTCAAGCTGGTCATGGAGAGCGAACTGCTCACCGGTCACGACGTCCTATATATCGGCTTCTCCTCTGGTCTCAGCGGTACCTATAACGCAGGCCGCATAGCAGCAGAAGAGCTGCAGGAGGAGTATCCCAACAGTACCGTGCTGACGGTTGACTCCCTCTGCGCCTCCTTGGGTCAGGGTATGCTGGTGTATCAGGCTGCCCTCCAGAAGGCTCGCGGAAAGTCCATTGAGGAAGTGCGAGATTTCTGCGAGGCGACCAAGGAGAAGGTCTGCCATTGGTTCACCGTGGAGGATCTCCACCAGCTCAAGCGGGGCGGACGGATCAGCGGCGCCACTGCCCTCATTGGTACCATGCTGAACATCAAGCCGGTGCTCCATATGGATGAGAACGGCAAGCTGATCAATATGTCCAAGACCCGGGGGCGCAACGGCGCCATCCAGGCTTTGGTGGATCGGATGGAGAAAACTGCCATCGATCCGGAAAAACAGACTATTTTTATCAGTCACGGCAACTGTTACGATGAGGCCAAGAAGCTGGCAGAACTGATCCATGAGCGGTTCGGCTGCAAGAGCGTCATCAACTTCGTGGGCCCGGTTATCGCCGCCCACTCCGGTCAGGGGACCATTGCGCTGTTTTACATCGGCACAGAACGATAATAACTCATAACACCGGACCCTGTCTGAAACACAGCGGAACTGCAGAGGATTTGCCCTGTGGTTGTTTCAGATGGGGGTTTTCCTTTTTTAAGTGATGAATTGTGAGGTAACATAGGATGAAGTCTTTAACGTCTCAAAAATACTACGCCATGCTTCTTCATGCAGCTGAGCTTCTGGAGGCACACAGCGAGACCATTAACAACATGAATGTATTCCCAGTTCCCGATGGGGATACCGGCTCCAATATGACTATGACGATCCAGGGCGTGTTTCAGGTGCCGTTTACCCCGGAGATGCCTCTGGACGACTGCGCCAACAAGGTGGCGGAGCATATGCTTCGATCCGCCCGGGGGAATTCCGGCGTAATCCTGTCGGTGTTTTTCCGCGGCCTCAGCCGCTCCCTCAAGGGAAAGGCTACCGCCTCCGCGGCAGATCTGGCAGCAGCCTTCTCCGCCGGGGTGGAGAGCGCTTACGGTGCGGTGATGAATCCCACCGAAGGCACCATCCTCACCGTGATGCGGGGGGCGACAGAGTGTGGACAGCAGTTGACGGAGCTGGATAAAGACTGCGACCTGGAGACCTTCTTTGTCGCCATTTTGGCGGCGGCTGACGCGGCGCTCCAGAAGACCCCGGATCTGCTGCCCAAGCTCAAGGAGGCCGGGGTAGTAGATGCCGGCGGCTACGGGTTCCTGGGCATCCTCTCCGCCATGGACGAGGCCCTCAATCGAGCCGAAGATAATTTGGACGTGAAACCGGGCAGCGTTGCAGTTCCCGCAGACGCGATTCCTATGGGTTCCGCTGCGGCGCAGGATACGGCGGAAATTGTGTACCCCTACTGTACTGAGTGCATCATTGAGAAAGCGTTGGACTATCATGGCGAGGGCGGCGCAAAAGAGCTTCACCAGTTTGTAGAGCAGGCAGGGGACAGCGCAGTCTTTGTGGATGACGACTCCCTGGTGAAACTCCACGTCCACACCGCAGACCCCGGTAAGGTACTGTCCGAGGCAGTGCGCTATGGCACTTTGTTGGCGGTAAAGGTGGAGAACATGCGTCAGCAGCACTCTGAACTGGTGCAACAGCCGGAACTGGAAGCGGCACCGGCAATCCGGGAAAAGAGCAACGAAACCGGGTTTGTTGCCGTGGCAAACGGGGATGGAATCTGTGCGGTACTCCAGGACCTGGGAGTGACCCAGCTGGTGACTGGCGGGCAGACCATGAATCCCAGCACCGAGGATTTGCTCAACGCTATCCGGAAGACGGACAGCAAAACGGTATTTGTCCTGCCCAACAACTCCAACATCATCATGGCGGCGGAGCAGGCAGCGGCCATCGGGGAAGAGGAGGGCATACATGTGATCGTCCTGCCCACCCGCTCCATTCAGCAAGGGGTCACGGCGCTGTATGCCTATCAGCCCCACGCCCTGCCGGCAGAGAACGAAGAGGCTATGACGGAGGCGCTGAAAACCGTCCACTCCATGGCGGTGACCTACGCTGTGCGGGATTCAGAATATGACGGAAAGGCCATCCGAAAAGGTCAGATTCTGGGCCTGTTTGAGAATAAGGTGACGGTAGTTGCCGACACCAAAGAGGACTGCATCCACACCCTGTTGGAACAGGTGCAGGACGTCACCTGCGTCACCGTGTTCTACGGAAGCGATGTGTCCGCGGCGGAAGCCGAAGCCATGCAGAAGCGGATGGCGGAGCAGCTGGGCGGCGGTACGGATTTGGTAATGGTATGTGGTGGACAGCCGGTTTACACCTACCTGATCGCTATGGAATAGCGGTGTTTCACCATGAGGATTCCGTCCAAAACCAAGGTAGAACTGATTTTAGCCGGCATCCGGGAGATTCGCGTCCATGGGATTCAGAATTTTTCCGTCCGGCGGATTGCGGCGGACTGTGGTGTGTCCTGCTCCGCTCCGTACAAGCACTTTAAGAACAAAAACGACTACATTCTGGCCATCCTGCACTATATCAACGATCAGTGGCATCAGGTGGAGCGACAGATACTGGCCGAGTCCCCACCCAGTATCCGGGAACGGCTGGTGCGGATCAGCGTAGCCTATATCCGCTTCCTTCAGGAGAATCCTCACTACCGAGCCATTATCATGCAGCGGGATGAAAATCTGAATCCGGCTCAAATTCGGGAGAAATCCAGCCTCAGCGCCTGTTCCCACCGGCTGGTACTCCGGTACTGTCGAGCAGTGGGGATGCCGGAAGGGGATCGGCTGCGCAAAACCTTCGTGGTACGCTCTGCCATCTATGGGGCGGCACTGATGATGGACAGCGGGGAGATCGAGTGTACCGAGGAGACCTACGAGATGATCCGAGGGGTCATTCAGCGGGAGTTTGACCTGCCCTAATCAATCAAAGGAAAACGGACCGATTGCAGCGGAAGTGCAGTCGGTCCGTTTTTGGTATCATTCAGATTCTGGGCAGCAATTAAAATGGTTCCGGCTGCTCCTGACCGTCTAGGAATTGGAAGGCTCTGGCCGTGATTTGCCCTGCGGCAAAGGTGTCCAATTCCTGGCTCAGGAACTGGATCAGCTCATCTCGGCGCGCCAAGTCATATCGGCTCAGCCGTACCGGCTCCCCTAGAAACCCCTGATAGTAGAACAGGTCGTCTTCTTCGTACTTAGAGGTGTAGAGTGCCAGCTTGCCCACCCGAGCACCCTGTTGATTGTGGAGGTAAACGCCCCGAATCAGTTCCTTTGCGCTCAGCTCCAGAATCAGTTCCGCCTCCACATCCAGGTGCTGGGGCAGCCATGTGATCTGATCCTGAAATGTGCCGTAAAAGAAATCCGCTGTCTGCTCCGCCTGCTGGCATACCCCTTCTTTCGTGGCGTACAGCGCTTGCAAGCGGGAATCCCGACCCGATTCCCGGCAGAAAAGCTCCTGATAGCTCTCCGAACAGAGGTTCATATGGCAGTCGCTGAGGGCCAGGCAGTAGCCTAGGAAGAGTCGATCCCGTTCCAGCCGCTCAATGGTCACCAGATGGCCACCCGGCTTCACATGGCTGGTCAAACGTTCTGCATACTGTTGAAACATCTGGGCACAAAGCTTGCCCTGCTGGGTTAGCAGAAGAAATTGTGTGGTTCCCTCCAGCTGGTCATGGTTTTCATTCACGGTGCGGGAGGAGAACACGGTATCGTATTCCTCCGGGGGCAGCGCCTCAATGGAGCTGTGGAGAAAGGTGACGTTGTGGATGCCCAGCCGCTCCGCCAGTTCCCGGGCTACGGCGATGGCGTTTTTGCTCAGGTCGATGGAGGTAATGTGGGACTGGGGAAAGGATTTCGCCAGGAAACAGGAGATAATCCCGCAATCACAGCCCACATCCAGTATGGTTTGACCAAAGGCTTCCCGATGCCCGTCAATCCAGTTACAGGTTTTGCGAAAGATGTCTCCATCGTGGGCGCCGGACAGGGTGATGCTGCTCTCAAAGTCCTGGTTTTTTAAATCGTAAAAGTTCATGTTGTCCGCAGCGCTTTTCTGACCCAGGGCGGAGCGATCCCGCCGGTCAAATATGGCTTCTGCCAGCTCTTCTGCTCGGGTGTTCCCTACGCGTTCCCGGAGCTGACGCAAAATGCCATCTGCATTTTTTGCCGGCTTGATCCCCAGCTCCATCATGTATTGCAAGCCGACATCCGGTGTTTGTTTCATTGTGGTGGTCTCCTTGTCCAATATTCTGCCCTACAGTATACCATATAACCGCAAATAAGAGGTAGTAAATTCCCACTCAACCCAGGTGGCAAGAAAATGCCCTGCCGGGTCAGGAACCCGACCAATGCGCCTACGGCTTCCGTGAGGAGGATCATAAGCAGATATGGGCTCCAGCGTACTCATTTCATTTAAAATTTCCCCGATTAGGATACACAGTGGGGCGGAAATTATAAGCGGTCACACCGTCAGGTGTGACCGCTGCCCATTAGAAAAATTGTAGACAGCTACGTTATCAGCCACATGGCAGACACGCCCCACATTACCGGTATGGGGACTAAGCCATAATTCCCGTTATCCCATATCACTATGGCAGAGAGGATCGAGACTGTGTGGAAGGGGGGATTCGCCAGATCG
>ENA-UOOI01002286-UOOI01002286.1-fermentation-metagenome-genome-assembly--contig:-NODE-2286-length-17096-cov-34.958981_pt1 | contig 17096 bp, 16 predicted proteins | sample MGYA00245779_ERZ724027 | MGnify/ENA primary metagenome ERZ724027 (study PRJEB28704, sample SAMN03018318) | fermentation metagenome | biome: anthropogenic terrestrial biome; feature: soil...
GCAATTTCGCCAAGAACTTAACAAAAGCGTTCACACCACTCACCCGGATTGCTCAAAAAATTACCACTTCTGTTTAATAAAACCTAAATATGGCGGCCTGATTTTTTTGCATATCTTGCATTGACAGTTTTAGGCAGCAAAGTATATTTCCAAAATTCACAAAATTGTTATAATTTTAATAAAGTATTACTGGAAATTGACGAAGTAATATATGAATGGATATTTTCATATCTGATAGTCATGCGAAAATACAGCATAGAGAAGTTTAAATTGATGGAATACTAAAGTGGATTAATTATAAGGAGTGCTGTTATGTCGACGACAAAAATGAGTGGCTGTAACAACAGATCTGAAACGTTTGCAAACACGGCCAGCATTGTATTCAGCTGTCTGACTGAAACATTGATCATGATCAATTTTGCTGCCATAGGGACCTTATTGAAATTCGATTTAAGCTCGAGTACTTTTCTAATGCTTGCCGGAGCATCGCTTGTTCACTTTGTGATATCAGTCGTTTCAGGTAATATCACATTTAAAGCGAGCAAAACCTTTGATTTTGCAGCAAGCATACTGCTGGCTGTATGCTGCGGAATAATATTGTATTGTCATAAAAGTTATATTTCCATGTCCATTTTCCTTACGAGCATAGTGGCAGTATCCCTGCGCATGCCTTTGCTCAAATCTTCAATAATTTCATCTCTTTATTATATTGTCTTTATACTTTCTATAAAATATGGCTCTGATGAAAATTTTGACACTCTGTTTACAGGCATGGGTGCCATGTTTTTATTTTGTGCGGCAGTTTACATATGCCATTGCTTTTCAAATATTGAGAGTGAAAAGATTGGGCAGGACGAGACCATAATAGAATTTTTGGATGAAAAGATCAAGCTTACGCATAAGCTTGCAAGCAAGGATGAGGAACTTAAAGAAACATACTGGGATATGGTTGAAACATTGATGGGCGTGATCGAGGCAAGGGATAATTTTACAGGCGGCCATTCGGTAAAGGTATGCGAGTATTCTGTGAAGTTGGCAAAAAAGATAGGGTTGAGCGATGATGAAATTTCAAATATAATGAAAGCATCGATACTCCATGATATAGGTAAGATGGGAATACCTGATAACATATTGCTAAAGCCTGGTTCACTTTCAAAGGATGAGTACAATACGATAATGACCCATCCTGAAATAGGATGCAGCATACTGTCGAGAGTAAGGGGCCTTGAAGATATACTTCCTCTGATACTGTATCACCACGAGAGAGTCGACGGCACAGGCTATCCATACGGAATTAAGGGCGACAAGATACCAATAGGAGCCAGGATAATCGCAATAGCCGATGCATATGATGCCATGACATCAAACAGGCCTTACAGGAAGGCGCTTGTCAAGAAGGAAGCCAAAAAAAGGCTTCTGGAAGCATCGGGAACTCAGTTTGATCCGGAGCTTGTCAATAAATTTATGGAGATAATAGAAGAAGACAATATAGATACCATGGACAATTACAGGCATGTTGATGAAATCAAGAAACATGTCGGCATTGGATAAGGTTCTTATAAAAACCGGTATGGCAAAGTGATATACTATGGATATAATAAATATATCCTAAAAGGGGAGAATGTGATGGTACATTATGTTAAAACGATAGATGAACTTGTTGAACTGGTAGATAAGGAATTCAGCGGGATTAATGCATTCTGCCCTATTTGCAAAAGCAGCATAGGTACGGTAAACATTCCGGATGTTGAGCTTGGGCTGCCCGCTTTGAAATTTACGCAGTTTAAATCCTCAGGGGTGTTTTGTACACAAGGGCATTGTATAATCTCTATGGAAGAAGAAAAAAAGCACAAGATTAGAGAGCAGCATGAAGATAATGAGGGTTTGTACAAATTGCATATCGATGATTTGGGAATAAAGGTCTTTGAAGTGATGAAGGCGATAAAGCCGTATCTTAACATGGATGATTCCATACCAAATTCCCAAATATATTGGATGCTTATGAACAATAATAAATCAAATTATATCAAAAGCATGTCTTATAAGGATGCAGTCAAACTTTTAGACAAACTTGAGGAGCTTGGCGCAAGGGTTCAACTGGTAAAATGCTCATAGCATTTTACTAAAATCTGCACCCGGCCTTTTTTTATGCCTTTTTGTTAAGCACAATTATAAATATGTTACAGTGCGGTGGGTATGGCAGGACAGGCAGCCGGCAGAGTGGTGTTGATTATATGCCAAAGCAAGGGTATACTTGATTTGTTAGTTTTTTAAGGAGGTACGTTTAATGGTGAATATAACCAAACAACTTGCTGCAGAACTAAGGGTAAAGGAATGGCAGATAGAAAACACTATAGCTTTGATTGATGAAGGCAATACCATTCCTTTCATAGCAAGGTATAGAAAAGAGAAAACCGGGGAACTTGATGATAATGTATTAAGAAAGCTTGAAGAAAGGCTGACATATTTAAGAAACCTGGAAGGAAGAAAGCAGGAAGTAATAAGGCTGATAGGCGAACAGGGCAAACTTGATGATGAGTTAAAAGCTAAAATAGAGTCTGCCGAAATACTAACCGAAGTGGAAGATCTATATCGCCCGTATAAGCCAAAGAGAAGGACCAAAGCCACTATAGCCAAAGAGAAAGGGCTGGAGCCTTTAGCAGATAAATTGGCAGCCCAGGATATTTATGAGGGAAGCATAGATGATATAGTGCTCCCGTTTGTGGATCCTGATAAAGGCGTGAAAGATAAAGAAGAAGCTCTGCAAGGAGCCATGGATATAATAGCTGAAAACATTTCGGATAATGCCGAATACAGAAAATATATAAGAAATATCACATACAGAGAAGGGGTATTGATCGTAAAGGGGATCAAGGGCAGTCAAAAATCCCCGTATGAGATGTATTATGATTTCAGTGAACCTGTAAAGCATATAGCGCCCCACAGGATACTTGCAATAAACAGGGGCGAGAGAGAGGAATTCCTGTCTGTAAAGATAGATGCACCTGTTGAGGAAATATTGAACAAACTCTATGTATGGGTGCTTTCCAAAGAGATTTCAAAAACATCGGAATATGTAAAAAGAGCGGCTGAAGATGCATACAAAAGGCTCATTGCCCCGTCTATTGAGAGGGAGATAAGGTCTGAACTTACCGACAAAGGTGAAGAACAGGCCATAAAGGTCTTTGCATCCAACCTTCACAGCCTGCTCATGCAGCCGCCTGTAAAAGGAAAGGTCGTTCTTGGATTCGATCCAGGATATAGGACAGGCTGCAAGGTGGCAGTCGTGGATGATACGGGCAAACTTTTGGATACTGCAACCGTATATTCCACTGCTCCCCAAAACGATGTTGAGGGCACCGAGAGGAAACTTAAAGAATTTATCGATAAATATGATGTAGATATCATATCTCTTGGAAACGGAACGGCCTCAAGGGAATCCGAAAAGATAATATCAGAACTTCTGTCTGAAATAGATAAAAAGGTTTACTACGTGATAGTGAGCGAAGCCGGGGCTTCCGTGTACTCTGCATCTGAACTCGGTGCCAAGGAATATCCAGATGTGAATGTATCCTTAAGGGGAGCGATTTCCATTGCGCGAAGGCTTCAAGATCCCCTGTCTGAACTTGTAAAGATAGATCCAAAGTCGATAGGAGTTGGGCAATACCAGCATGATGTCACGCCAAAGAGGCTCGATGAATCCCTAAAAGCTGTGGTGGAGGATGCTGTAAACAGTGTGGGAGTCGACTTGAATACTGCATCGGTATCCCTCCTTCAATATGTTTCAGGCATAAACAGCAGCGTTGCCCAAAATATTGTTGATTACAGGGAAGAAAACGGCAAGTTCAAAAGCAGAAGTGAACTTATGAAAGTAAAAAGGCTTGGAGACAAGGTATTTACACAGTGCGCAGGATTTTTAAGGGTGCCTGAAAGCGATAATGTGCTTGACAATACCGGAGTGCATCCTGAATCATATGAGGCATGCCAGAAATTTCTCAAGAGGCTTGGCTATGACATTGATGATGTTAAAGACAGAAAGCTGTATAACATGGAATCATTTGTAAAACTGTTGGGGGAAGAAAAGCTGTCGGAGGAGATAGGAATAGGCGTTCCAACTATGAGGGATATAATAAAGGAGCTTATGAAGCCCGGAAGGGACCCGAGGGAGGAACTCCCAAAGCCCATACTGATGACGGGCGTAATTGAGATGACCGATTTAAAACCCGGCATGATATTGAATGGAACGGTCAGGAATGTTGCTGATTTCGGAGCCTTTGTGGATATAGGAGTCCACCAGGATGGACTTGTACATATATCTCAGCTTGCCGATAAGTTTGTAAAACATCCCCTTGATGTTGTGAAAGTTGGGGATATTGTAAAGGTAAAAGTCCTTGATGTAGATGTAGAAAGAAAGAGGATATCGCTTTCCATGAAGGATATATAACTTGATTGAATTGATTAGGCCATGTAATTAGTGCCAATTTTTGAGCAATCCAAGTAAGTGATGTGAATGCTCAAAATCAACATCTTTGTTTGATATGGTTATTATAAGGGGGGATTATGGATGATACTTATTAAAAATGGCAAGATACTTACAATGGCAGGTAAAACATATGAAAGCGGCTGCGTACTGATTGACGGCAGCAAGATTGTAGATGTTGCCGAGAATTTAAAGCCGTCGCCAAAAGATGAAGTAATAGACGCTAAGGGAATGGTGGTCATGCCCGGTATAATCGATGCACACTGCCACCTTGGTATGTTTGAAGATTCTATGGGGTTTGAAGGAGATGATGGGAACGAAGATACGGATCCTGTAACTCCCCATTTAAGGGCGATAGATGCTATAAATCCCATGGATAGGAATTTCAAGGAGGCATATGAAGCCGGAGTTACGACGGTTATGACAGGGCCTGGAAGCGCCAATGCTATCGGAGGCCAGTTTGCAATAATAAAAACATACGGCAGACGGGTGGATGATATGATTGTGAAAGCACCTGCTGCGATGAAGATAGCTTTTGGAGAAAATCCAAAGACAGTGTACCATTCTAAAAACAGGATGCCTTCCACCAGGATGGGTACGGCTGCGCTTATAAGGGAAGCACTCATGAAGGCTGTAGACTATAAAGAGAGAAAAGAGAAGGCAAATGGAGATCCCGAAAAAATGCCTGCTTTTGATATGAAGATGGAAGCGCTTTTGCCGGTATTGAGGAAGGAGATTCCTCTTAAAGCTCACGCCCACAGGGCCGATGATATGTTTACCGCAATCAGGATTGCGAAAGAGTTCGGCCTTAAGCTTACGCTTGATCATGTTACGGAAGGCGGACTTATAGTAGACATATTAAAGAAGGAAAATATACCGCTGATTGTTGGTCCAAGCTTTGGGGAAAGATGCAAAATCGAACTTAAGGAACTCTCATTTAAAACTCCGGGCATACTTTCAAACGCCGGCTTGAAAATTGCGTTGATGACAGATCATCCCGTAATACCGATACAACATCTGGTAATGTCTGCTGCATATGCGGTCAAAGATGGAATGAAGCATGAAGAAGCATTGAAGGCCATAACAATAAATCCGGCTGAAATACTTGGAGTTTCAGACAGGCTTGGAAGTATTGAGACTGGAAAAGATGCCGATATAGCTATATTTGACGGTGACCCCTTGGACATAATGTCAAGAACCACCCATGTATTCATAAACGGCAAACAGGTTTATAAGAAATAGTATAATGCATGCATCATCACAAATTACAAATAATGTAAAATGAAAATCGATACTGTAAAATTTTATATAAAAAGTACGAGTTTGGAATTGACCTCCTCCCATTTTTATACTAAAATAGGAACTGTTGCAGGGTATTGGGGGTATGCATAATATGGATAGATTGCTCAACAGGGAAATAATAAATCAAAGAAGACAGCTTGAATATCTGATTCGAAGCAAAAAAAGCCTTCAGAATAAAGATGTTTTAAACTGCAGCAAAAAGTTGGACGTGCTTATTATACAGTACCATGAGATTATTTCACATAAACGCAATCTGAATATAATCAGTTGATACAGTTTATTTTCCCGCAAGTTGCCTATAAATATATTTGATAAAACGACTGCAACAATATTAAATATTGTAGCCTTAACAAGGAAGGCAATTAACTCCACTGTAATCTGGCAGTGGAGTTTTTATTTGAAGTGAAATATCAATATAAACCGGATTGATATCTTGTTATTTATATATGTCAACAAGCAAACCCTCTATATGCTCGATTTTATTTACAACGCTTATGGTTCCCTTTTCCTCAACTAAAACAGCCTGGGTCAGTTCATCCAATTCCTTATTTATGATTTTTACAAAAGCAGAAGGATTTCCGTCATAGAGGCTGCGCAGTTTTTCTACGCGGTAAGCATCCTCTAATACGAGTGAAAGGTATTCCTTTATATTTTTCTTATACTCACGCACGTCGCCTATATTTGGATCCTCTATTATTTGCCTGCCCTTTTTTTTGATGCTGTCGAGGAGCTTCCCAAGATGGTTATCATTTTCACGTTTAGTTGCTGAATTAAACTGTTCGGAAAAACCGGTTTCAACTTTTTTATTGGATATTGGTTTGTTGTAGTTTACTCCGCGTTTTGGATCTGTCTTTGATATCTCCATAAAAATCCTCCTTAAAACAATATTAGAATAGGATTGCTCAAAAAATCAACATTATAATGCATCAGTAGAAAATTTCGATTACCAAGGTTATTTTTTATAAATCGTAATCATATCGTAAAAATAACAAAAGCATTTTCATATTAAAGTATAACATAGGAGTCGGTCATATGCTTATAAAAGCCAAGAACTGCAGTTTGTGCATGAGACCATTTATTTTCGAATCTTCGCAATGCAGCCAGATAATAGTAGGTCAGGGGAAGATAGATTCTAAAATCGTATTTCTTGCAAAATGTCCGTATTGCGGCGCTGAGACATGCGTTGAGATGCCTTGGAGTGAATACAAGGTTATAGATTATTGATTTTTGCGGATTTTAGGAATTGAATATAAAAATCGCTCATATATCCATATGGGTGTGTAAACATATAGAGGAGGGTTTCCCCTCCTCGTGCATTTATCAGGCTTTATTGCTGCATCCTAATACGTCTTTTATTTTGTGGCGTACCATATTTTCGATTGCTTCTCTTCCTGGTCCTAAGTATTTCCTTGGATCGAACTCTTCAGGATGCTCGAAGAATACTTTCCTGATCGAAGCCGTCATAGCCAGCCTTAGATCCGTATCTATGTTTATTTTACATACAGCCATTGTAGCTGCCTTTCTTAACATCTCTTCTGGAACACCTTTTGCTCCTGGAAGATTTCCGCCGTACTTGTTGCACAGAGCAACAAATTCTTGTGGAACCGATGATGATCCGTGAAGCACTATAGGGAATCCTGGAAGAAGTTTTTGAACTTTTTCAAGCCTATCAAAATCAAGCCTTGGTTCGCCCTTGAACTTGTATGCGCCATGGCTTGTTCCGATTGCTATGGCAAGTGAATCTACTCCGGTTCTTTCAACGAATTCTGCAGCCTGGTCTGGGTCCGTGAATAGCGCATCTTTAGCCGATACACTTACAGCATCTTCAATGCCTGCGAGCTTTCCGAGTTCGCCTTCAACGACTATTCCTTTCGAATGAGCATAATCCACAACCTGTTTTGTAAGCCTTACATTCTCTTCAAACGGATATTTTGAACCATCTATCATGACAGATGTGAATCCACCATCAACGCATGATTTGCAAAGCTCAAAGCTGTCGCCGTGATCAAGGTGCAACACTACTGGAAGTCCTGATTCTTCAACCGCAGCTTCAACCAGCTTTTTCAAATATATTGGGCTTGCATACTTTCTTGCTCCTGCAGAGGCCTGTAGAATAACCGGTGCGTTTTCTTTCTTGGCTCCATTGATTATACCCTGAACTATCTCCATATTGTTCACGTTAAAAGCTCCGATAGCATACTTTCCTTCATATGCTTTCTTGAACATTTCTTTAGATGTTACTAGCGGCATAATATCCTCTCCTTTTTTTATAAATGATCATATGTATATAAAGTGTATTGATATGTGATACTGCTAATGGATCACATTCGTCCCAGATGGACTGCCATCTGACAAAACTATTATTAACTATTATTGGTTAATAGTCAATAGTTTAGATGAGGTTGTGATATCAATTTATTTAGCTCTGTTTAACAAGGATGTTGATTTTGAGCATCCTGTTCGCCAGTTCGCACTTTTTAAGTTCTAAGGCTCATTGCCTTGTTCATCAAGAACTTTTGCAAACTCACTTTGTTCAGACAAGCAAAAGTTCTAGGATTCACTTCGGCAATTTTGCCAAGAACTTAGCAAAAGTGTTCGCACCGCTCACCTGGATTGCTCAAAAAATCAACATTATACTTTAGCATAGCCATTTATTTTTCTATATCAAAATATGTTCTTAAGATTGAATTTTTCTTTCTCGTATATGTGTTCTATCATAAACTTCAGGTTTTCAAGTTCAGATAATGATAATGGCAAGTTTTTGGTCCTTATATACTCCTTTGATTTCAGCATGGATACTTCGATATTGTCGATCTCAATGTGATCTGTTAAAAGCGCCCATGATTTTTCAGTATCATCCCATTTGCTATTTATATCATCTATGGCTGATTTTGCCTCGATCCATTTTCCGTTATTTATAAGGGATGACGCATACTCGATCGATTCAACGATTTTGCTTGAGGAGCTATGTATATATCTTACCGTCATAGAACTCGATACTATTATTGCCAATAGTGCAATCAGTGAAATTATAAATTTTTTCATGCGTTTTCACCTGTCTTTTAAATTTTGCTTTTTCTGATAGAAAAATTTTCCCGCTGAGTCCAGTCCTGCAAACAGCACTTGTTTATATGACAGCACGCCGTTTTTATCAAGTACGTTTTTCAAATCGGTTTCACTTATTTTGGCGATTATCAAATTCTGCTTTATCACTTCGCCATCTATTATCAGGGTTATGGGGAGCCTTTCCTGATCAACGCTCAAGTTAAAGTCCTGTGGCGTTGCAGGTCTTTTTAAAGACTTGGGCACCACGCTTAACTGACCCTCGGTTTCAAGTATTGCGAACTCTACATCTTTTATGTCCGGATAGCCTTTTACTCTTAACTGTTCCAACAAATCGTTTATATTGAAATAAAGTTTTGAAAGCTCTTTTTCCATTATCTTTCCGTCTTCGATCAATATGCTTGGCCTGCCGCAGATAAATGCCCTGGCTTTTACGCTTTTCAATGAAATAAATGATAGCATTATCTGGGCCGTCATCAATATCAGAATTGGTACTATTCCATACAACAGAGGTATGCCCGTATTTTGCATTGGCACTGCGGCGAGCTCTGAAATTATTATTGTTATTACAAGTTCAAAAGGCTGAAGCTGTCCAATCTGCCGCTTCCCCATTATTCTCATCACAATAAGCACTACAAAATAGAGTATTACCGAACGCATTATTACGATAATCATTTTTGCGCCTCTTTCTTGTAATTTGTATTTCGATATGGGCCTTATTTAACAAAGATGTTGATTTTAAGCATCTTTATCTTGCTCAGTTGGATTGCTAAAAAATCAACATTAAATTTCAATACAGCTTTAATTTAACCATATCATGGTACTTATATTCGCATGTGATTTAAAAGCTTCTAAAATTGCTAGAGCCATCTCAAAGGATAAATCACGGCAAAGTGATAAGACTATTATTGAATCATTTTAAAAATATGGCCTCTGCAATTAATTGAGCTGGATTTATATTTACTTTACAGATGGCATCGTATATATGATAGAATAATATTATGACATTTAATCGCGGTGCCCTAACATCACCGGATGTGGGGCATCCGCTTGCATAAAGGAGATGTGGCATTTGAGAGTGAGATTTGAAAAGTTTGAAAGGAAATATAATTTTCAGCTTCCTGATTCATATAAATTGTTGATAGCGGAGATGGGCGACGGATATGTGATTGGAAATTGTGAATTCTATTCGGCTTCTGATTTTATCGATAATAATCTGAGAGCAGGAGGAGCGATGGAGGTAGGGCTTTTCCCGTTTGGGGGACTTGGAAACGGTGACTGCTTCTGCTTTTTAAAATATGGAGAAAATCCTGAAGAGTATTATATAGTTCTTTGGCTCAACGAAACATATAACTATGTGATATTGAATTCAACATTTGACAACTTCCTGTATAATTGCATGATACAGGAATATAAAGCCTTGCTCTATCCTGATGAATATATGGCCGAAGGCTCAAAGGATGAATATGAAGAGTGCATCGATAAAATAAACAGCGTATCGTCTTTATTTGATTTTAACCTTGAAGAAGTGGAAATGGCAAAAAACGAGAGCGATTTAAATTCTCTTATATTGAACCGTGATCCTTCTGCGGTACAGCTTTTATGCCAGGAAGGGCGAAAGATGCTGGCATCTGAGAATGAAGAGGGCGTAAAATATTTAAAAAGGGCTATGTGCTTTTCTCCGGACTATACTGCCCATTATTATATACTTTCCAAATATTTGATGAAAGTTGATGCAAAGGAGGCTGTGAAACTACTGTATAAGAGTGCATTGACGCCTGTTGCCGCATCAGGGTACAGCTATTGGGAAGAAGATGATATAGGCGTTCCCGAAAATGTGCTTGATGAAATATTCTCCACATTGTCCTTAAACAGGGAGATGCTTCCGAAGCAATACAGGGAATCACTTTATATGAGTTTTATAATGGAGCAGAGACCGTATGACTCGGATTTCAGGTTTGTATTTGCCAAGAAGCTCTTTGATGATGGCGAGTACTTGCAATCGATAAAAGAATTCAACAATGTCTTGATTTTAACCGAGGATTATAAACTTAAAATAAAAGTGCTCGACATGCTCATCCCGATATATGAAAAGGTGGGTTTGGTTTGGGCTTCGGCAATATGCAGAAAGGATATCAAATATATAAAGGGCCTGAAAGCATGAATCCTATTTGATTTAGGAGGTATTGTGCGATGAAATCAAAAGTTTTCAAAAAGTCTGATTGCATAATGATTGCCGCATTGATACTGCTTATGGTTTTATTTCTATACCACGGCATTGACATCGATTATAAAATTGAAGATGAAAATATAAAAATCAACTGGTTTACAGGTGTGAGCATACCTTTTAAAGATATTGAAAGCGTAAAAATGTTAGACAGCACTCCAAATATGATTAAAATAATGGGCATGGATTTCATGAACATAAGACAGGGCATATATTCTCTTGAAGGCATAGGAAGGGTAAAGATGTATGCCAGGGATATAAGAAGAAAGATGGTGCTGGTCAAAACAAGCAAGATGACATATGCTTTGACTCCAAAGGATCCAATTCAATTCACAAAACTTCTATTAGAGCATAATGAATAAGTCACAATCACAGGAAAGTCCAGCCTTATTTTAAGACCAGCATCTTTGTTTAACATTACCAAAGATAAAAGAGCTTTTTTATGAAAAGCTCATTGAATCAAAAAACAGTCAACTTTGTTGATTATATAATTATATTATTTATAGAGAATATAGAGGATTGATGTATATGGAAACTATAAAAGTTAAAATAGATAATACAAGTGTTATTTGTCCAAAAGGCATAAAGCTGGTTGAACTTGTAAAAAAATTCTATAAGGGCGACCAGAAGGATGTAATAGCCGCAATGGAGGATAATTCGCTTGTCGAACTTGTTGAGCCCATTTATGAGGACTGCAGCGTGGAGTTTTTGACGCTGTCCTCGTATCAGGCAAGAAGGATATATGCAAGAGGGCTTTCTTTTGTGCTTATAAGAGCCGCGATGGAGGTGTTCCCCGGATGCACTGTGTCGATTGAGCATTCCATAAATAAGGGATTGTACGGGGAAATACACAAATCGGACGGACTTAATAAAAAAGATGTTTCGCTTATCGAAAACAGGATGAGGCAGATAATAAGCAAGGACGAACCTTTTGAAAAACATACCATACCCATGAGCCGGGCGCTCGACATGTTCAAAAGGTATAACCAGAAAGATAAACTCAGGCTTTTTAAATACTGGAAGGATGATACGGTAGATGTGTACAAATGCGGCTGGATGTATGACTATTTCTATGGAAAAATGGTGCCGTCCACAGGCTATCTTAAAATATTCCAGCTTGTTTTCTATAAACCCGGTTTTGTACTGAGATATCCTGAAATATATTCTCCATCCACCATTCCGCCGTATGTGGAGCAAAAAAAATTGTTCAATATATTCAGGGAAGCGGAAAAGTGGGCTGATATACTCGACGTTGCGGATGTCGGAGCTTTGAACGATAAAGTCGCATCACACGAAATAGGAGACATGATAAGGGTGTCGGAAGCGCTCCACGAAAAAAAGATAGCAAACATTGCTGACATGATCTCTCAAAAAAAAGATTCGGTAAAGATAGTGCTTATCGCAGGGCCTTCATCATCAGGCAAGACGACATTTTCAAAGAGGCTTGCGATACAGCTTAAGGTTAACGGTCTCAAACCTTTCCCAATATCGCTTGACAATTACTTTTTGGAGCGGGGCTATACCCCGAGGAAATCTTCAGGGGAATATGATTTTGAATCTATTTATGCGCTTGATATAAAACTGTTCAATGAACAGCTTAAAAGTTTGCTAAACGGCGAGGAAATAATGCTTCCTACGTTTAACTTTATTACGGGTAAAAGGGAATACAAGGGTGAGAAACTAAAACTTGATGAGGGAATGATATTGATTGTCGAAGGCATACATGGATTGAATGAGATACTTACAAGCGAAATACCATGGGAGAACAAATTCAAAATATATGTAAGCGCTCTCACTCAACTTAATATAGACAATCATAACCGTATACCGACTACGGACGTCAGGATAATAAGAAGGATTGTAAGGGATAATAGGACCAGGGGCAGAAATGCCGAGGCAACACTTTTAAGCTGGCCTTCCGTAAGAGAAGGGGAGGACAAAAATATATTCCCGTTCCAGGAAGAAGCAGATGTGATGTTCAACTCTACTCTTGTATATGAGCTGGGTGTGCTTAAAAAATATGCCGAGCCTCTTTTAGAGGATATAGGAAAGGAAAGCAAGGCATATTCGGAGGCTGTAAGGCTTTTGAAGTTTTTAAGTTACTTTTTGCCTGTAGGAGAGACTGATATTCCTCAAAATTCAATAATAAGAGAGTTCATAGGTGGAAGCTGCTTTTATACTGAAGAATGAAATAGCGTTTGTATTATTACCTTAAAAAAGGTAAAAAATATATATATGGGAAAAAGATTTATGATTTATGGTTTTGCAGGGTGGTGCGTTGAGGTATTCTGGACTGGGATCGGCTCGTTGCTAAGGGGGAACATAAAGCTTCAGGGTTGGACATATATATGGATGTTCCCTATATACGGGCTGGCTGTTTTCATGGAGCCCATACATGATAAAATGCGGAGCTGGCATTTTGTTTTTAGAGGAGGTGTTTATACAGCTCTTATATTTTTGACTGAATACACGAGCGGCTGGATGTTAAGAGTGATTACAGGATTATGCCCATGGGATTACAGCGGTTCTCCATCATCGGTCAACGGTTTGATACGGCTGGATTATGCACCTGCATGGTTTGTTGCGGGACTGCTTTTTGAAAGGCTCCATGACTGGCTTATGGGAGTTGAAGAATTTCGAAACGCATGAAACATTTTGCCAAGTTGATACTTGTTGATAAAGTAAATATGCTGAATTGCATCAAATCGAAATTTGAGCGGTTATGCAAGGACATATGTTGTCCTGTTAAACACAATATTGTATTTTCAGGTTTAAGTATATAGAACATTCTGCTAATATGGTCTTGCATGTTCTAGTTAGGCTCTGCTCAATTGTAATGTTGATTTTTTTGAGCAGTCCGAGTGAATAGGATATTCAAAAAAATCAACATTTTCGTTTAACGCAGCCTTTAATAATTTGGAGGTGTAAAATGAAAAGGATATTGGTAACCGGTGCGTTAGGCCAGATAGGCACGGAATTGGTACTTAAACTTAGAGATATTTATGGTGAAGGCAATGTGGTCGCAAGCGATATAAAAAGGAAGGATTGTCCTAAAATAGTCGAGTCGGGACCATTTGAAATAGTTGATGTAGTACAAGCACATCAAATCGCAGATGCTGCAAAAAAATATGATGTGGATATGATAATACACCTTGCAGCCCTATTATCGGCAGTGGGAGAAGCAAATCCGGCCAAAGCATGGAAAATAAACATGGGAGGGCTTTTCAATACTCTTGAGGTGGCAAGGGAGCTTAAATGCTCGGTATTTACCCCAAGCTCGATTGGAGCTTTCGGAAATTCCACTCCAAAGGATAACACTCCCCAGGATACCATACAAAGGCCTGATACGATGTACGGCGTAACAAAAGTCGCAGGTGAGTTGCTTTGCGATTATTATTTTCATAAGTATGGCGTGGATACGAAAGGTGTGCGTTTTCCAGGGCTTATATCATATGAAACGCTCCCCGGAGGAGGAACTACCGATTATGCGGTTCATATATACTATGGTGCGGTTAAAGACCGCAGGTATACATGCTACATCAAAAAGGGCACATATATGGATATGATGTATATGCCTGATGCATTGAATGCGGTAGTTACGCTCTGCGAGGCAGACCCGTCAAAGCTCATTCACAGGAATGCGTTCAATATTTCGGCTATGAGTTTTGCACCTGAACATATCTATAATGAGATTAAAAAGAATATTCCTGAATTCGAGATGGATTATGATGTCGACCCGGTAAGGCAGAGGATTGCGGAATCCTGGCCCAATTCGCTCGATGACAGTGCGGCAAGGGCAGAGTGGGGATGGAAGCCACACTATGATTTAACTTCTATGACAAAGGATATGCTTAAAAAGCTGAATGAGAAATTAAAATAAAGGTGATACCACCATTATTTAATGAAAATAGAGATTGCATATTCAGGTATTTTAAGGCACAGTCTGGAAACATTAATGTACAACAATAAATAGACTATTGACATAAGTTTATGCGATATGTAAAATAATAATCGCATATGATATGTTTTCAATGATGGGAATGAGTAGGCATGCTTGCCATAACAGAGAGCCGGTTTTAGGTGTGAGTCCGGTATGAGGAACATGTTGAATGAAGTCCTGGAGAATCCGTTAGGATAATATGTTCGAAGCGGATGGTATCCCTCCATTAAAGGGAATCAAGTGGGCATTGCTAAGTTAGGTGGTACCGCGGAAGATGACCTTCCGTCCTATTTTGGACGGAAGGTTTTTTCATAAAAAGAGGAGGTTTCTATTATGAGCGAAGTAAGAACGAGATTTGCACCCAGTCCGACCGGGTATATGCATATAGGCAATTTGAGGACTGGGCTTTATGCGTACCTGCTTGCTAAAAGGTATGGCGGAAAATTTATATTAAGGATTGAGGATACTGATCAGGAAAGGTATGTTGAAGGCGCGGTCGATGTGATATACAATGTGCTGAAAATAACCGGCCTTAAGCATGACGAAGGACCTGACATAGGAGGGCCTTATGGTCCATATGTGCAGAGCGAACGCAAGGATATATATAAAAAGTATGGAGATAAGCTTGTGGATTTAGGCGGTGCATATTACTGCTTCTGCTCTAAGGAGGAGATTGCAGATGTAAGGGAGCATTATAACAACGGCAGCCAGGGACCTTTCAAATATAATGATCCGTGCAGGTATTTGTCCACAGAGGAAGCAAGAAAAAGGATAGCTGCAGGCGAGTCCTATGTGATAAGGCAGAGGATCCCTGATACCGGAACTACGACATTTGAAGATGCCGTATTTGGCAAGATCACAGTGGAGAACAGCACATTAGACGAGAGTGTGCTTCTAAAATCGGATGGACTTCCCACATACAACTTTGCAAATGTTGTGGATGATCATCTTATGAAAATAACCCATGTTATGCGAGGAGTCGAGTACCTTCCTTCAACTCCTAAGTATAACCTTCTTTATAATGCATTCGGATGGGAGATTCCCACATATATACATCTTCCCCACATTGTAAAGGAAGACGGCAAGAAACTCAGCAAGAGGGAAGGCGATGCTTCATTTGACGATTTTTATAATAAGGGTTATCTTGTAGATGCTATTGTAAACTATATCGCTTTGCTTGGATGGAATCCAGGGACCAAGCAGGAGATTTTTTCACTCAAAGAGCTGGAAGAACAGTTTAGCATAGAAGGTTTGAGTAAATCTCCTGCAATGTTTGACATAAAAAAATTGAACTGGCTTAACGGAGAATATATAAGGAAGATGCCGCTGGAGGATTTCCACAAGATGGCTTATCCATACTACAAAAAAGTTATAACAAGGAAGGACATCGACCTTATGAAAATAAGCAGGCTTCTTCATGATAGGACCGAGGTATTTTATGAAATACCCCAGAATATAGATTTCTTTGAGAAGCTTCCTGAGTACGATATAAATTTGTATGTCCACAAAAAAATGAAGACCAACCTTGTAAATTCCGCAGAGAACCTTAAAGCAGCGTATGAAGCCTTAAAATCATTGGATGTATGGAATGAAGAGAATGTAGAAGCGGCTTTGAAGGGAACTATACAAAAGTTGGGAGTTAAAAACGGACAGGTATTCTGGCCGGTTAGGACCGCATTGTCGGGGAAGCAGTTTACTCCCGGAGGAGCCATTGAGATTGCAGGAGTGCTTGGAAGGGATGAATCGTTAAGAAGGATTGAAATCGGCTTAAAAAAGCTTTCAGATGTATAAAGGGCTTACTTTATATCGGATGTGAAATTGAAATAGGACTTTAAAAATTAGGCTCTGTTTAACAAAGCTGTTGATTTTTGAGCATCCCATTCGCCTGTTCGCACTTTTTAAGTTCTAAGGCTTATTGCTCTCGTTCATCAAGAACTTTTGCAAACTCACTTCGTGAGTCACAAAAGTTCTAGGATTCACTTCGGCAATTTCGCCAAGAACTTATCAAAAGTGTTCACATTGCTCACTTGGATTGCTCAAAAAATCAACATTATACTTTAATATAGCCAAAAATTATCATAATA
>ENA-UOOI01002287-UOOI01002287.1-fermentation-metagenome-genome-assembly--contig:-NODE-2287-length-17094-cov-4.061858_pt1 | contig 17094 bp, 8 predicted proteins | sample MGYA00245779_ERZ724027 | MGnify/ENA primary metagenome ERZ724027 (study PRJEB28704, sample SAMN03018318) | fermentation metagenome | biome: anthropogenic terrestrial biome; feature: soil; material...
GCGGCGGCTGGTTGTACGCCGTATTCTGCCATGCAAGGCCTTCGCGGTAAACCTGGTCTTCCAGCAGGCATGGAACAACATAATCCGTCTGAATTGTGGTAGAATAAATACGGATTTTGCTGTCATCATCGGCACAGCGGAGGATCATCTCTTCTCTCCAGTCACCCAGAAGATCGCCGGAGATTCCAGGATTTCCTTTTGTCCCATTGCTGGTATAGGCTTCTGTTGTCTGCAGAAGGGGAACCTGTTTTCCGTTCTGATAATCCCATTTGTAGATATCTGTGGAAACCGGCACATAGCCATCCTTTTCATTGAATACATGATCTTGTATTTCTCTCAGTAAATCGCCGTCCCAGTACATCAGTCCGTTTGCCGCGGGATTTCCCTGGTTCAGTCTCACAAGATTGTCCAATGTGGACGTCGTCGCATAAACTGCACCTTTTCCGGAATCCCAGGAAGGCTCTCCGTCTTCCGGATTATAATTATCCGCCACAATCGCCCAGAACTCTGATCCCGGTGATGTGGGATCGATGTCATCCGCGGCACCTCTTCCGGTATCTCTTCCGACATAATATCCCATCAGAATCTTGCCTGTTGCGGCATCATGAATCAGCACGTGATATTTCGCATTGTTTTCTTCCTTGACGCTCATAACCTCAAGTCCGTCATTCCATGCGACAAAGTCGCCAAGATGAATGGCATCTCCGTGCCCAAGACCTGTATCATACAGAACAGATCCGTCATCGTCCAATGTCATAGATCCAAAGGAAATCTCATCTTTTCCATCTCGATCTACATCCGCAACCGAGAGGTTGTGATTGCCATGAGGCTCTTTTCCATACTCATCTGTGTCAAACACCCATTTGGTCCGGATACTGTCACCAATTCCGTCGCCATCGGTATCAGCCAGATAATATGCGTTGACTACCATTCTTGTATAATATCCTCTTACGAATACTGCATAAGGCGCTTTTCCATCGAGATATGCAGTTCCGGCAAGAAAACGGTCTACGCGGTTTCCGTATCCGTCACCCCAGTCGCTGACATTTTTACGTGGCGGGTTGTAGTCGGTTGTTCCAATCAGACTACCGTCCTCGCCATTAAAGATGGAGAAGTACTCCGGTCCTGTCAGAACATATCCGTTGCTGCTTCGATAATCATGATTCTTGCTCACCACGTCTGTGGGCAGTACGTCGGCATCGCAGGCTCCGATATAAGCTGTCTCTTCCAGCGTCTTGTCCGTTCCATCTTTGCTCACGTAAGTTGTGCTTCCGTCTGCGGTCTTCATTGCAATTTCGGCCTTGCCGTCTCCGTCATAATCCCATACCTGGAACTGTGTGTAATGGGCACCAGAACGAATGTTGACTCCCAGATTTATTCTCCAGAGTAATTCTACTTTTCCACTTGAAAAGTCGATGTTATAACCATCCAGAATTGTCGTTCCTGTATATCCGCCCTTTGAATTATCCTGAGCATTTGACGGATACCATTTGACAATCAATTCGAGTTGCCCGTCTCCGTCAAGATCTCCCACAGACATATCATTTGCCGTAAAATGACAGATTGTGCCATCTGGCATTGTCTGATCATCTGGTTTGTAAAGCTGAAGTTCCAGATACTTTTTCTCCCACACCTTTGTCTTGTGAGATTTCAGTCCCAGTTCTTTGTCATTGCCTCCAACTACTTTATAAATATCTGACGTATCTCCACCCTCATCAAGTAAATTCGTAGCTGTAATCTTTTCCGCGATTTTCTTATCGCCACGGTAGACATCGTAGGTGTTATCTTTCGGATCTTTCTCAAAGCTTCTCCAAGAAAGATACACTCCGTGGTCGTACTCTTTGCCATCTTTATCTGTGGCAGTGACAACTTTCTCTCCGCCATCTGCTCCTGCAAGGTTTATGGCCACCAGCGCACGGTCTGTCAGTGTCTCGGCTTTCGCCGCAACCGCTTCACCGGTAAGTGGTTTTATCTCGAGTGCATCGGACATCTCACTGGTACCACCGCCGTTTTTCGCCTGTACCCGATAATAATAGGTGTGGTCGGCAAGCAGATTATGGTCCTGATCTGTGAAGGAAGCTTCTTTGCCAGTACCAATATTTTTGAAATTTCCATCTGCGGTTTCGGAACGGTATATCACATACTGTTCTGCCCTGTCATCTGCGTCCCAGGTAATTTTCTTCTCAAAATCGGCTGCTTTTTCTGCTTTCAGGTTCGCCGGTTTCTCTGGAACATTCACATCCGGGTTCAGAACATCGAGTTTTACCAGATTGCTCGGAACCGTCTCCGTCCCATCTTTCATGACCGCAGTCATGTAATATTCATAGCTCTCACCGACATTCGCAGTCATCGCACGGCAGGCAAGCTCATCTCTCTCATATTCTTCTGTTGTGAAAGACTTGAGTTGTCTGAATTCCTGCTCGGTCGAGGTTTTTCCATAGATGTTGTAAGAAACCGCATGTTCCACTGGATTGAATCCGAGTAGGAATGTCATTCGGTCACCTTCATAGCTCTTCTCAGAGATGGAAACACCACTGGGTGCCAGTAACACAGAAGTAATCTCGCAGCCATTGAAATATGGATTTGTACCGCCGATTCCAATATTTAACTGACCGTCTGTCACCTCGACATTGGCAGTCAGCGATCCGAGGGATCTCTTCGCCGATATGCTGCCGACGTCTTTTCCTTCCATCGTAAAAGATGATTTAATCGTAGAAGTGTTCGCAAGCAGGTCTCCGGCATATACCGTCACCTCGTAAGTGCCGTTTGGTACATCGACCATGAATTCACCTGCGGAGAGTGTAAAGTCTTCCGCCATGTCAGATGCATCATCAGCACCGCTGTTATTGCGATAGCGGCCATTTGTCATCGCTTCCTTGAATCCGTATCCACGATCAGCATTGTAAATTGTGTCGTTGTTGACACCAGTCCAACCCTCGAGTGTCGGGGAATTCTTCCAGTTGATATCATAGCTGTACTCAGAGTTCTTCGTCTTCGCCTCTACTTTGCCTGAGAATTCTCCAAGCCCTTTGTCATTGAATCCCCGGACAGTGTAGACATATGTGCTGCCTTTTTTGGCTTTCTTATCCACAAAGGATGTCCCCACAGATACAGAATACTTTTCAGCATTGGTAAAATCAACATCCTCTGCTGTTTCCCCACTCTTTAGTTCCCGGCGATAGACATAGTACAACTCGGATGCCTCTGCCTTTTCCCATGAAAGAGAAATGCTGGTAGATCCCGCTGAAACTACGTTGAGACCACTTACAGCCGCCGGAACATCCGAAACTTCTTCGAATTTCACGCGATTTTTCAGATCTTCGATTGCCGTCTGGTCGGATTTGTCAAGATGACTGGTATCCATATTCACCAGTTCTCTGGCAACGCACTGAGAAAACTTATATGCTCCATAGTACTGCAGATGCGTGTCATCGGTAACACCATTTGCATAGTTTCCTTCATACTCACCTGGTTTTACATGAAGGAACAGTGACTCTGCCCCTTCCACGCCAAATGCGTTGCAAAGTTCAATCGAAGCTTTGCTGAGATCAATGAGAGGAATATTCTGCTCCTGAGCCATCCTGCGCATCGCATCACCATATGCTTTGAAATTCTCCTGGAATCTGCCATCTGCGTCGTAGCTGTATCTTGCCACCGGTGTCACAAGTACACAGGATGCGCCTCTTTGTCTGGCACCGTCCACATACTGTTGCATCCAGTATTCGAAATCATCCGGGGACACATAGCGGTTGGGTCTTACCGCAGTCGCATCGTTATGGCCAAACTGTACGAACATGTAATCACCCGGTTTAATGTCATCGAGAAGCTCATCCAGTTTTCCCTCCTGAAGGAATGATTTTGAACTTCTTCCGCCCATCGCGCGGTTTTCAATGATCGCATTCTCTGCTTCATAGACTTCCGCCTGGTAATAAGAACAGCCTTCTGCTTCTCTCTGCTCTACCTGATCTCCAAAGAAGTTCCAGAGAGTCTCGCCCCATCCTGTCTGTGGCTGAAAATTCTTTTCATAGCTCTGTACCGTTGAATCCGACGCCAGATAAATCGTTGGTTTCTCTCCTGCCTCTTTCTGTTCAGACTCATTGATGTCGACTGTTTTCACATAGACAGAATTCGTTGCGGAATCATCCACGGTTTTGGCATCCGATGGATTGCCAAATTCCAGATCCATCACACCATCGATCAGGCTTGAACTGAAGCTTTGCTGTGCCTCCTGTCCTGCAGGCACCACAAGATCTGATACTTTTGTGATATCTTCTGACTTTACAAATACATGATAATCGCTGTCTGTCGGATTTGTAAATGTCACATCCACGGTGTATTCCATCGGATCCAGACGTGCCGAAAATCCTGTGGTGTTTTCATACTGATAGACTCCATACCCGGTCTCCTCAGTCTCTGTCCACACCTGGTTGTCAAGTTTCAGATAGTTGTCCCCATCTTCGGCATAGGTGGCACCCGGGGCCTTATTCAATTCACGTTCATGGTAGACCTTATCCACCCAGCCGGCTGCCTCTTCCGGATAAGTGTAGTCCATGAGGCCCATCCCCATGTCGTCACTATAGACGTTTCCCGCCGTGACGTCTTCTCCAAACGCATAATGATGAACTTTAGTACTCGCTGTCTCATCATCTGCTGCCGGAGCAGGTGTGCTTTCCGAAGAACTTTTTGGCTGTTCGTCAGTCTTTGACGTCGTATCAGCCATTGCCGGAACTGCTCCCGGCGCAATCATCGATGCACTCAGCAGGACCGCCAGCGCGGATGATCCAATTCCCTTTGATTGTTTCACATGTGTTCCCTCCTTTAGTTTTAATGTTTCTTCTCTTATGATACTAGATAGGAGGGTTATATTCTCGCCGCTTTTCCCGTTAAAATGTGCATTTTTGACCTTTTTGGAAACGTATCTTCCGGTAATATGGTATTATATACAGTAATCCAATAATATATTTGTGTATATCTACCAGTTTCTGGCATATTTATTTTGGAAATCTGGTAGTGTTTCGCTTCAAAGTTAATCAGAGGCTGGTCATCCATTGACCGGCCTCTCTAATTCTTTATCTCTCACTCTCCCCCAGATCTTTCCACGTTCCTTCTGTTGTCCCCGGTTCCTCATTACGGTTCCACCACTGTGCCTCCCAGATGTGTCCCTGGCAGACTACTTTATCACCAGACATATAAATCTGAGAATCTGTCCATGTGCGGTAATCTCCATTTCCTGTCGAAACCTTTTTTCCAAGTTCTGCCCAGGGACCTGCAGGATCATCTCCGGGGATATCTCCTTTCGACCACCACTGTGCTTCGAATACGTTTCCTTGATAACTCACTAGATCTCTTGATCCATAAGTCTGATTTTCATCCCATCTTGCCGGCAGTGTCGTCACTGTGATCGCAGTAGACGGTTCTGATTCACCTGCGGCATTGGATGCCTTTACAAAATATGTGTAAGTGCTGCCAGGTTTGGCCGTACGGTCGTAGAACGTCTTGACTTTCGCCGTTCCGACTGTTTTAGGCTCTTCTGAGTCTGAACCACGGTAAATCACATACTCTGTCTGGCCGCCGCCAGAATCCCAGATCAGGCCGACAAAGGTATCACCTATCAAGCCTGCCACCAACTGATCCGGATGATTCGGGCGCGGCAGATCAACATTCAGCACCACGCTGTATGTGGATTCTCCCAGCTCATTGAAAGCCGTCACTGCATAGTTATAGCTGTCATTTGAAGCTGCAAATCCTTTATCTTCATACTGTGTGTCCGTGGTTTCAATAATCTGCTCATATCCCCCTCCTTTTTCGCAGCGGTAGAGACGATATCCTTCGGCTCCATTTACCATTTCCCAATGAATGGAAAAGGCAGTACTCGTGACATCTTTTGCACTCAGTCCTGCAGGGGGATTTACTTTTTCAAGTTCCGGATTTGTCATCACCTCAACAGGTCCTGACAGCTCAGACTCTCCGCCTTCTGAAACCGATGCAATCCTATAATAATATGTTGTGGAAGGTTCTGCCGAGTTATCCCGAAACTCTCCAGAATAAACAGCTCCAACAGCCCGATATTCTCCATTCACGCTTGTCGATCGGTAAATAACGGTTCCCAGTGTTTGTTCTGCCGGTATCCATGAAATCTTTGCGAAATAACTTCCGTGATCACTGACTTCTAGACTTTGCGGTGCCTTCGGCACTGGCTGTGATGAATCAACCATAAGTGCTTTTACAAGATCAGATTGCTTCGATTCCCCTCCCGCATTCACCGCCGATACCTGATATGAATACTGGATTCCGTCGACCGCATCCTTGTCCGGAAATTCAGTTTCCGAAGTACTGCCTATCACTCTCCAGTTCGGATCAAATAAGGAGGAACGATAAATCAGGTATGAAGTAGCAGTCTCTGCGTCACCCCACTTAAGAGAAATAAAAGATTCTGCGGTCTCAGCTTTTAAGTCCTTTGGTTCAGAAACCGGATTAGGTGTCTGCTGACCCGTCGGTTTGACAAGAACAAAATAATTCATATTTTTTCCGTTTCCGTTTTGACCCATTGTCACCTTAGAACCCGCAGAATATTTTGCCTTGTAAACATTCCAACTGACAGGCTGGCTATCCTCGATGACAAGTCCTGTATCTTGATAAACATTTTTGATCCAATCCGGTTTTTTTGTGATTCTGGAGTCATGCGCCACATAAATTTCTGCATCTGCGGCAAGGTAAAAACTCAGCAAATCGTCATTGGAAGCACTTCGGGATTCCACCGCTGTGCGAATCCATTCCAATCCCTTCAATTCTTCCGGAATCGATTCGAACTTATATACGCTGCTCCCTGTGACACGATCTCCGGCAACATAGTTACCGGGCTGAAGGTTTTGCTGAACTGACCAATTTCTGGCATTTGCCTCTCCGTTTCCGCTTGTATCATTTACAACTACATTTCGCAGAATTTCACCATCCATCACAGGCAGTATCTCTTTTTCTTTCTCGGGTTCTGGGTCTGCCGGCGGATCGAATACTTCACCTGACCAATCCACAGGAGTCATTGGATATTCCGATGGGAATCCCGGCTCTGCCAGTTGATTCAGGTATTCTTCCAGATTTGTATAACCGTTGCCATTTGGATCTTCATTGCGATCCTCTGGGTTGTTTGGATCGAGACCAGACTTTGTTTCCCATTCATCCGGCATACCATCCTGATCGGTATCTGCCAGTGCCTGTCCTTCTTCGAGTTTTGGATATCCGCCAACGTCATTTTCATGACCAATAATGGCACCGGTTTGATTTCTCACACCATCAGTAACTCGAACATCAACTTGGTCACGAGCTATGCTGGCACCGGCATAATCCAGGATGTCCTCATATGCTTCTTCTGGAGCCTGCGTATGAACCGGCGGATATTCAAATCTGTCGGGTACAATGTTTGCCGGACGACTCTCTTCCACCATCCCCGCACCGGTATCTGTTCCATCGAGTTTTCCATTCTTATTGCTGTCAATCCGGTTGTCATGCAAATAGACATTATAATTTTCGTTTCCCCGCACCACCGCATACTCAGGATTCTTGGAGTTTATACCTGCAATAAAGTAATTTCCAATCACATTTCCATAACCTTTGGTGCCGGATTCGCCACCTGCGACGTAAGGATAATCACCCCAGTTATATACAATATTGTTCACGAAATCCATCACTCCTTTGGTCTTTGGATTCCGATCATTATTGTGGGCATACAGATTGTGATGCATGGATATTGTATTCATTTCTACCAGACCGCCCATGGAATGTGTAAGCAATCCTTCTGACATCACGGACCATTGAACGGTAATATTCTTCGACTTTTGATCCTCATATTTCTTGCTTTTTATTGATAAAATTTCATCTCCCGCCCAGGAGTACGAGCAATGATCAATCATCATATTCTGACAGTCTTCCAGGTACATCGCATCATCCTGACTTTTATCTGAGCCCATGCGAAAACGCATATAACGAATGACGACATCGCTGCAGTTTAGAAAACGAATCGTATTTCCCTTGACTGTGACACCGCCGCCGGGAGCCGTCTGTCCTGCAATCGTGATCTTTGAACTGTTTTTTACAATGGTCTGTGGAATCTCTAGATCCCCGGAGATTCCAAATACAATCGTTCTTGGTGTATCCCCAACCGTTGTCAGAGCATCATGAAAGGTTCCCGGTCCGGTCAGTTCCCGGCTGTCTACGATGTATACCTCCCCGCCTCGTCCTCCGGCTGCGGCGTATCCGAATCCCTCCGCTCCCGGAAATGCAGGAAGAAGGTCATAATCAGCCTTCGCCTGATCTGCCGGAAACAACAAGAGTGCACTTGCCGCTGCCAGTGTCATCGCCATAATCGAGCACCTGTATCTGAGTTTTCTTTGTCTGAGCTTTCCTTCTCGAAACTTCTCCTCTTTTTTCGCTATTTTCATCAATACCTTCCCCCTATATTTCCTACTCCACTTCCGGCAGCTTTGTCACATCTTTTGGAACATCCACCAGATACAAGTTACAATATCCGCTCATCGTGCTGTTAAACAAGATTCGTTTACCGTCTGCAGTAAATCTGGGATGTGGATGATGACTTCCGTAGTAAAAGCTTCCATCATGCATACAGAGAACTTTTGCTGAATCAAAATCCGTTCCATTGTACCGATATAATTTGATAGATTTTCCGGAATCGCTTACAATCATCTGGAAATCATTGGAGTGAATGTGATCCGGACTTGGAAATGGAACGCAGGGCGCTTCTGTTTCACCGGTGGCGTCATACCGTATGCATCCAAAACGTGAACTGCCGTCCGTTTCATGTACCTGATACCCAATCTGTTCTCCGTTCGCAAACCAATATTCATGGCCAATTTTCTCGCCACCTGCTCTTCTCTCTCTCAATCGAACCGGAGTTCCCTTGTCGAGATCCAAAAGCCATATCCTGTGATCTACCATTCCCCACGGACCTTCGTGGCAGAAAGTGAGCAGATTTGGCTTCGTCGGCGATGGATTCACGTGTCCGACCCAGCAGTATTCCTGCCAAATTTCCTCTGCTTTTTTCGTATCTACATCAATTCTAAGAATACGACAGTCTGGGTTTGCCCGGAAGATATCTCTCATCCCTACATAACTTGCACCAAGATTCATGTGAATTCTTTTTGACAGATCTTCCATCAGCACAATAAAGACGGACTGCCCATCCGCACCGCTCAAGCCGCCGTGCAGTTCGAATCCTTCCGGAGCCTGATAGATTTTACGCGTTTCCAGCGTAAGAAGGTCAAGAGCATAAACCCCTCCGGATCTTATATAGTACACTTCCGATCTTTTCGGATTCACGTCATTGATAAAATCTGCCGGATTTTTTTCTTTCGCTCCAAAATCAGTCAGGCGGCTGATTTCCCCGCTCTCAATTTCAATGCTGAACAGATTGGATGCATTGCAGCGATCAGAGGCAAACAGAAGACGTTTACCGTTATCCCACCAGCCGTTGTTCGTGAAATACTTATGGTGGCTGTGACCGAGATAGGATGTCAGCTGCCAGACATCGACACCTGATATCCTGTCCTGATACTTTCTTTTCTCAGATTCATATATTTCGTATGTTTTCAACTTTATCTCTCCCTCACATTTTTCCTGATACTATGCATTATTTTGCACTTTCGAATGTCACTCTCTGCAGTTCTGTACACATGAGTAAAAATGCTCCTGTCCCATGGAGATCATTTTCACTGGTGGGGCGACTGCAGTAATGGGCATAATCCCCCACTCCGGTGCCCACACAGATTCCGTCGACAATCAAGTCGTCTTCGTGATATTTCAGGCGTTTGACTATTCCGTCGAATGCTTTTTGGGCTGTCTGTATATGACTGTGATCGAGAAACCCCATCCGTACAGCCTTGCACAGTGCCGCTGCGAACAGACAGCTGCAGGATGTTTCCAGCCAATTTCCGGCTACAGATCCCTTGTCGATAACCTGATACCACAAACCGCTCTTATCCTGATACTTTTCTACAGCCAGTAAGAGATCTGCCGCCATGTTAATCAAGCTTTGACGGTCCTGAAAATCCTCGGGCATGAATTCGAGTTCGTCGAGCAGTGCAACCGGAACCCAACCAATTGCTCTTCCCCAGAATTCCGGTGACTTTCCTGTTAGCGGATCTGCCCAAGGCCTTTGTTTCAGACTGTCCCAGGCATGACAAAGGAGACCTGTCTTCTCATCTAGTGTCTTCTCCTTCATCAAAAGTGCCTGGAAGGCACAGATATCAAAACATTCTGGATCGGCGAAGTATTTTCCATACATGGCGAGAATCGGTCCTGCCATATAAAGGCCGTCGAGCCACATCTGCTCTTTGCATTTGACCTTATGCCAGTAACCGCCCTCCCTGTTTTTCGGGAAATACTTGACTACGCGGATCAGATGGCGGATTGCTTTCGCATATCGCTCATCCCCAGTCTCATGGTACATCCGAAAGAGCAGAATTCCCGGCTGAACATCGTCGAGTTCATCTGAATCAAATCCCAGAATTTCTCCATCCGGAGTGACCAGACTGTTCACCCAGCTATCAATATACTCCTTGTATTTTTCATCTTTGCACAGTTCGTATGTCTTCTCCATCCCTGAGAGAAAAACCCCCTGATGATAGTGAAAATGGCCTTTCGGCGGCAGATTTTCAGCCTTAAACTTTTTCATCATAGTATCGCACGCCCATTTTGCGTAATTAAGTGGTGTTTTTTCTGTATTCCGATTATTGTTCATCTTCATTCTCCTCACTTTTTATCCTTTGATAGCTCCAATCATAACACCTTTTTCAAAAAATTTCTGCAAAAAAGGATAAACGCACATAATCGGCAGACTGCTGACTACAATCAATGAATATTTCAATAACTGGTGTACCTGCGGGGATCGTGCCATCTCGATATCCTGCATCATATCTCCTTTCTGGTTTTCCATCAAGATGTTGCGCAGAACCAGCTGAAGGGGATATTTTGACGGAGTCCTCAGATATATCGAAGCATTGAACCATGCATTCCAGTGTCCGACTGCATAATAAAGAACCATAACTGCCATGGTCGCCTTGACAAGCGGCAGCAGCACTTTACCCAAAATCTGCATATGGCTGGCGCCGTCTAATCGTGCCGCTTCTGATAAAGTCTCAGGCACAGACAGAAAAGCACTTCTCATAATAATCAGATTTGAAGTACTGACTGCCCCCGGCAGAACAATGGCCCAGACACTGTCCAGAAGTCCCAGAGATTTAACATTCAGATATCCGGGTATCATTCCGCCGGAAAAGTACATCGTGATAATGATCAAAATTGTAAGTGGCTTGCGCAGCATCAGTTCTCTTCTGGATAAAACATAGGCACCAAGTATTGTAAGAACCAGGTTCAGTATCAGTCCGATACCCAGAATCAAAAATGTATTTCCAAATCCTGACAGTACCAGCTTATTTTTGAAAACCATCCGGTATCCATCCAGGGTCAGTTCCCCCAGCGGCTTCAACAGCAGACCTCCATGCCGCATCAATGCCTCCGGATTGCTTACAGATGCGATGATCACAAAGTAAAATGGATAAAGACATACCACGGCTAAGGCTGTCAGTAAAATATAGTTGCATATGGTAAAGATCCGATACCCTGTACTTTTATCTCTCATTCTTCAGATCCCCCTCACCATAAGCCCATGTCCGTGACTTTCTTCGTAATCTTATTCGCCGTCACAACGAGAAACATGTTAATCACCGAGTTGAATAATCCTACTGCCGCCGCATAACTCCAGTTTGCCTCCAGAAGTCCTTTCCGGTATACATATGTCGAGATAACATCGGACGTCTGGTAAATACCCGGATTATAAAGAAGAATAATCTTCTCATGTCCGACACCCATGATTGATCCAATCCTTAAGATCAGCATCATGATAATCGTCATCATAATAGAAGGAAGCGTCACGTGAATTGTCTGCTGCCAGCGGTTTGCGCCGTCAATTCTGGCCGCCTCATACAATTCCTGATCAACACTGGAAAGTGCGGACAGATAAATGATCGCATTCCATCCGATAGTCTGCCATAGCCCTGATATCACGTAGATTGGCACAAAGTAATTTTTATTGGATAACATGGATAACTTGCCATTTACAATTCCCATATGCGCAAGCATCTGCGTGATAAAGCCATCGTGATCTACAAACATCCGAACCATACCACAAATAACAACCATTGATATGAAATGCGGCAGATAGGTAAATGTCTGAAGCATTCCTTTATATTTGCGGTGTCCCACTTCATTGAGCAAAAGTGCCAATATAATAGGAGCGGGAAATGTAACAAGTAAATTGGTGATGCTGATTGTCAGCGTGTTTCGAATCAGCCTTCCGAAATAAACAGAATTAAAAAAATCCAAAAAATGTTTCATTCCAAAATGATCCGCCCAGGGGCTCGCTAAAATTCCTTTAAACGGTACAAAATTTTTAAATGCAATGATCACTCCGTACATTGGTTTGTAACAGAATGCCAGATAAAAGAGCAAAACAGGAAGGAACATCAAATAGGCGGATTTATTTTTCTTTAGATCCTTTTTTAACCTACCCCAATAGGAATTCTGCGCCGCAGGCGGCGCAGCCCCCTTTCTTTTTGATTTCACCATGTTTTCCCCCTTAGCGTTTGTTATATTCGTCAACAGCACCCTGCAGGATTTCCTTTACTCTGTCAACTCCCATCGACTTTAGAGTGTCCACGTAATTATCATATTGATCCAGAGATTCCTCACCACGAACAAATTTTACGATCATCTCATCACGATAGGTTGTGAGCTCACTTACCAGACTGGAATATTCTCCGGTATCTTCGGCAGTAATCGTCACTCTCGGAAGTTTGTACTTCTTTGCATCGTTATCGATAAACCGTTTCTTGGCCACAGTCTGCCTCTCATCTTCATTATAAGAATACTTTGAGTCAGAGACGAATGGACCATTGGTATAAGACATGGCATATTCTGCTGTTACCTGCTGGGGGGTCAATCCATCCGGGTTATTCAGGACAAGATCACTAAACTTAAGATCATCATCTTTCATATCATAGGTCTTTCCCTCAATGCCGTAATTGTAAAGCATATGGCCCTCATCGGTATATCCGTAATTCAGAAATTTTGCTACATCTTCTGGGTTTTTGCAAGAATTGGTAATTGCAGTCACAATTCCGACAACGTCTGTATTGTAATGACCATATAAGGGTGTATCACCCTTGTTCGAAACCAGATTTTTGATTCCCGCAAGAGAATAATCCGCCACATCTTTATTCGTAGATAACAAATTCCCCATAAATCCGCCCACGGCGCCGACAGACGCACCGGCTTTTCCGGTCAGCATATTCGCCTTTACCGTCTCATCATCAATTGTCGAGAAGTTCGGATCCAGAAGACCTTCTTCATACAGCTTGTTCATCCAAGACAGAACATCTTTAAACTCCGGCTGTTCATAACCGATGACTACTTTGCCGTCATCGACATAGTTGTCTGCACAAACCAGCCCGAATGGAGAAGTCACGATACCTCTTTGCAGCATTTCTATCAGTGTATCGCTCTTTAAACAAAAGGGAACCTCCGCGCCTTTCTTTTCTTTGAAAGCCACCAGCATATCGTAAAACTCATCTGCTGTTTCGGGAAGATCCAGGCCAAGTTCTTCACACCAGTCATCACGCAATGTGAGTCCATATCCGCCTTTTGCTTCCTCATCCCCTATGATGTAAGCGAAACCATAGATATTTCCGTCCGATGTCTTCACCTGTTTTAAGATGTCAGGATTTTCACTGATCGCTTTCCAGTAATCCGGTGCATTCTCTTTTACAAAATCTTCGCTCATCGGATAAATCAGGCCGTCCTGAACTGCCTTCTCTTCCCCTCCGTTATAAAAGGCCTGAAAGTTATATGCCAGAACATCGGGCAGCTCACCAGATGCCAAGAGCAGATTCATCGCCTGATTTCCTTCCACATGAACCATATCCATATCGAACCCTGTCCTCGTCTCCAATTCTTGTCCAATCGGCAGAGCATCAAAAGAATCATATCGGTCGCTCCAGGCTCCCGCAAGTTTCATACCATATGTAAACTTACCCGCATCTTTCACTGGATAGGTCACTTTCTCCAATTTTGATGAAGACGACTCCGATGACTGACTTCCCTCTTTACTCTTGGCAGCTACATCAGTTTTCGCCGCATCCTCTTTTCCTCCACACCCGGATAGCATTCCCGCCACAAGTGCACCTGCCGCCAGCAGTGATATTCCTTTTCGAATCGATTGCTTTTTTCCCATAACCTTTCTCCTTCTTTTTAATTTCTGTTACCACTATATCTGCTTTGATGTTGAATCTGAAGTGGCAAAAGGCAAAAAAGTAGGGCAAAATGTAGCTCTGATCCTTCTTTCGTACATTTTGTCCTCTTATATTTACATTTTATCCGTCATGATTTTATAATCAGCCGCAGTCATTCCGGCCGCTTTGCGAAAGTTTCTGCGAAATGTTCGTGAATTGGTGAATCCGACTTTCTCTGTGATTTCTTCCACTGTCATATCAGTAGTACTCAAGAACTTTTTGGCATGCTCAATCCTCACGTCATTGATATAGTCCAGCAGATTAACACCTGTCTGCTCTTTAAATATGCGTGACATATACCGTGGAGTGATCTTCATCTCATCTGCAATCGCAGATATATTCACATTGCTGTCACTATAGTGTTCTTTTACAAATTCCCTGATGGATGAGGACAACGTGCCGGATTCTTTGTTATCCTGGTCAACCGCCCGGCAGATCAGCCGCAGAAAATCAGAAAAACCATTCTGAAGACCGCACAGGGTCTCGGAAGTTCTCATTTTTCTCAAAACCGCCCAGACGGCGTCCTCCTGAATCTCTCTGTTGCGGATCAGATCCTGAGACAGCATCAGAACATGATTTACAATAGCAAGGACGTAATAGAGATTCGCATTGAAACCTTTTCCGGAATTTTTCACTTCTTCAAATAGCCCTAAACTTATTTCTTTACCACGGATCATATCTGCTGTGCGGGCTACCTCACCAAATTTTTTTCCATAATACTCAAGTCTTCCGACAGAAGTGACATCTACCTTTTCTACGGTTTCAGCCCGAATCACACCATCTGGCTGCGTATAATATCTCTGTTCATTCGCCTCAGTGATCTCTGCATACGCAGACTCCACATAATCAAAGGTATCGAAAATCTCTCCAATCGTCACAGTAAGATCAGATTCCAGCCTCTTCTGGAAGAACTCATTCAACCAGCGGAATTTCTCCATACTAATTTCTTTCCATTTTTCTTCCTGTCCAGAGTCAATAAAAAAAAGTAATACAAGAAGTATATCATCCTGTGTCTTCAGATATTGAAATTTGTTGTCAAAGAGTTCTTTCGTGATATTGTCGATCACAAAAGACAGCATTTCCTGATCCGTAGTAATCTCACTGGCCGGACCGCTATCCGTGTTCTGCATACCAATCGTGACAAAGGCAAAGTGTTTTTCCCTGTAACCGGCTCCAAGCAATTCTTCTTCGCCAAGTTTTCTGAAAAAACTAGTTTTTCCTTTCATAATTGAGAGGAGCGCTAGCTCACGGTCATATTCGAAACGCTTTTCCATTGAATCCTGCATCGTCTGATTTTCCCGGTACAGATTTCGCAGACTTTTTTCCACTGTGACAAACTCATCGTCCTGATCTTCCCCTCTCTTAGGCAAAATTTCCATCAGCTGACGAACCGGACGATAATTTCGCCTCTGCAGTACAATCACAGCTGCCACACCAATGACAGTTCCTATTAACACCACAAGCAGATTGATGTTTCGATTTCTTGTCACTTCTGACATAAGAACCTTCTCCGGCATACATGCTATGTATTTCCAACCGGTGATATCCGAAGTTGTACTGGCACCTACGTACTTTTCGCCCCCAACTTCAAAAAGCAATCTGTCTTTTTTTTGTTTTGTTTTAATCTTTGTCTCAAATTTATCTTTGTCCAGTTTAAGTTTCTCTCCGTATTGCCCGAGCACACGGTCATTTTCGTCCAATATCAGAATGCTGTTTCCCAGGTTCGCCTCACTCTTCATCAGCTGGGCGATAAACTTTGTCGGTATAGAAACTATCAGATATCCGCAGTTTTGCAAGTCAGACTCCAGCAACGGCATTGCATAAACCAGATTCTCTTTTCCATATTTTTTATAACTCATCGTATCAGAGATCCGAAAACCCTTCTGCTCAACCGTCAGTTGTTGTCTCAAAGTATCCATGTTCACAGAAATCCTTCCTCTGGATATCATTGTATTATGTATATAACTCAGTTGGTTCGCAGTACTCGAAGTTATCAGATAATCTCGATCTTTCAGATAAATCATCACTTCTATATCCGGATTGGCGCATTGGAATAAACGCATGCTTTTATAGCAATCGTGCATCCGGCTGTTAAAGAGATCTTCATCCTTGGTACTAAAAGCATACAGTGAATAATCCGGATTCATCAGATAATAATGTGCCGTCTGCAGAATATCGTCCATGTGGGTATCAATGTTATACTTTATATTCTGCAATACAAAGTCATTTACCTGATTAATTTTACGTTCTATCAGGTTTTTATTAATAAAAAAATTAATAACAGCACATATGATTGGAATTGTTAATGTGATACACCCCAGAATAATCCATCTGTAAAGCGTACTTTGTCTTCTTACAGATGATCTTTTACTAAACCCGTTTTTCATAAATACCCCCATCAGTTCTATACAGATAAGTCTTTTAACTTACACATTGTCTAATATATTATCACTCATTTTTTTTACATTGTATATAGGATACTATACTATACCGTGTATTTCAATAATTATTGGTGTTTTCTATTATCCCTCTCACAGCAAACATATAAAATTCTAAATATTATCGTAAAGTAAAAAATATTTGCATATTCAGGAAAAAGACATCTTAATAAAATCTTTCGATTTACATAACCTTTTTTTCACTCTTATTTGATACGATTGTTTTCAGTAAAAAAAGGCATGATATATTATGATGATACCAGGGTCAAAAGGTCCTGCGTTTCATGCTTGCATGAAAA
>ENA-UOOI01002289-UOOI01002289.1-fermentation-metagenome-genome-assembly--contig:-NODE-2289-length-17072-cov-9.668567_pt1 | contig 17072 bp, 13 predicted proteins | sample MGYA00245779_ERZ724027 | MGnify/ENA primary metagenome ERZ724027 (study PRJEB28704, sample SAMN03018318) | fermentation metagenome | biome: anthropogenic terrestrial biome; feature: soil; material...
AATATCAGCCTGACGTCAAAATTTTTTTGAGACGAAAGATCGATATAGCTGTTGAATATGAAATAGCCGTATCCGCCAGGATACGGCTATTATTTGTTGATCCAAAATAAATAGAAAAAGGGATGGTATAATTATGGGATTGAACGATACTCCTTCTGCAAACCGTGTACATATTGGATTTTTCGGACGCAGAAACGCAGGCAAGTCCAGCATCGTAAATGCGGTTACAGATCAAGACCTCGCTTTGGTGTCCAATACAAAGGGTACCACTACGGATCCGGTCTATAAGGCAATGGAGCTGCTCCCGCTGGGACCGGTCGTGATAATAGATACTCCAGGTTATGACGATACGGGAAGTCTCGGTAAGCTCCGTGTAAAAAAAGCTAAACAGGTACTCAACAAGACCGATATCGCGGTTTTAGTAACAGATATGACGGAAAGCATGGGAGACTGTGAATATGAGCTGATTGCCCAGTTCAAGCGGAAAGGTATTCCTTACATCGTTGTCCGCAACAAATGTGACTTAGCCGGCAAATTTTCACAGGCTGGATCAAATGAAATATTTACGAGCACTGTTGACAAAACCGGCATATACGAGTTAAAGGAAAAAATTGCTAAAAAAGTTTCCACAGAGGATTCCAAACTGCGCATTGTCGGTGACCTTATCCATCCGAAGGATTTTGTAGTCCTTGTCGTTCCCATTGACAAGTCGGCACCGAAGGGACGTTTGATTCTTCCACAGCAGCAGACCATACGCGATATTCTTGAAGCGGATGCCGCGGCCATAGTCGTAAAGGAAGACGAACTGCGGGCAACACTTGAAGGAATCGGCAGGAAGCCTACCATGGTAATCACGGACAGCCAAGTTTTTGCCAAAGTCTCGGCCAATACCCCACCTGATATTCCGCTGACGTCATTTTCAATCCTGATGGCGAGATACAAGGGGTTTTTGAATACTTCTGTGCGAGGTGTTGCAGCTGTCGAACGGCTGAGGGACGGAGATACGGTGCTTATCGCCGAGGGCTGCACCCACCACAGGCAGTGTGACGATATCGGCACTGTGAAAATACCGAGATGGCTGAAAAATTATACAGGGAAAACTGTCAACATTAAAACCGTTTCCGGAACAGAATATCCCGATGATCTTTCTCCATATTCTCTGATTATTCACTGCGGCGGATGTATGATCACAAAGCGTGAGATGCTCTATCGCATGAAGTGTGCAGAAGATCAGGACATCCCGTTTACTAACTACGGTATAATGATTGCGTATATTCATGGTATATTAAAACGTTGTCTTGGGGTGTTTCCCGATCTGCTTGACGAACTTGAAGATGAAAGTGTATGAACTATTATGGTGAATGACAGAGAAGAGGGGGACGGGCAATGAGGATTCAATTGAATGACGCGAATGACGCATCGGAATTGACCAACTTTTTGAATGATGCCTGTAAAAGGGAACTTTCTGAAATATTGAGGTTTTTTTTGCAGAATGCACAGACGGAAATACTTTCTCTGCTTGCCTGCCGTGCGGAAGAAATCAGGGAAAAATACTATGGACGGAAAATATATTTTCGCGGTCTTATAGAGTTTTCAAGTTTCTGTAAAAACAACTGCTATTACTGTGGTATCCGAAGAGGTAATTTTAATGCGCGCAGATACAGACTTTCAGACGAGGAAATCCTAAACTGCTGTACAATCGGATACAGGCTTGGGTATCGGACTTTTGTACTTCAAAGCGGCGAGGATGTATATTATACCGATGAACGGTTATGCCGTATTGTCTCGGCCATCAAGACCAGTTTTCCTGACAGTGCTGTTACACTTTCACTTGGAGAAAGAAGCCGAGACTCATATAGACGGCTTTTTGACGCCGGTGCGGATCGATATCTTCTGCGGCACGAAACTGCCGACGAAACACATTACAGAAAGCTTCATCCACCTGAACTGAGTCTCGAAAACCGCATGCAGTGTCTGTATAATCTCAAGGAGATAGGCTATCAGGTCGGATCTGGATTTATGGTGGATTCACCTTATCAGACATATGACACACTGGCTGAGGATTTTATATTTCTTCGAGATTTACAGCCTCATATGGTAGGAATAGGCCCGTTTATTCCGCATAAGGACACTAAGTTTGCAAATTATTATAAACCTTCGTCAAGGCGGACAGTGATATTACTCTCGCTTTTAAGGTTTCTGTTACCGAAATCGCTGCTTCCTGCAACGACTGCACTTGGTACCATTGACCCAATCGGTAGGGAGAAAGGCTTCAAGGCAAGTGCCAATGTGGTTATGCCAAACCTTTCCCCGATAGAGCACCGCAGAGATTACTCTCTCTATGACAATAAAATATGTATGGGCGAGGAATCAGCGGAGTGCTTCCACTGTATTGCCGGTCGTATACAGGCCGCCGGCTTTGTCCCCGATTTCTCAAAGGGAGATCATTTTGACTGGCAGATGGAAGCGCCGAACGATGCTTTCCGCCCTACGGCGAATAAATGATTAAGTTGGCTGGATGATAATTTCAGTACAGAAAAAATTATGCAGGAGGTGGAAAAATGATTAAGTTAGCTGTATACGGAAAAGGTGGTATCGGGAAATCGACCACGGTTTCAAATCTGGCAGCTGCGATGGCAGAAAGGGGACTCCGGGTCATGCAGATTGGCTGCGATCCGAAGGCGGATTCAACTGCGATTCTTCACGGTGGCACAAAAATACCCACTATACTGGAGCTCGTGAGAAAATATAACAATGATTTTGCACTGGAGGATATGGTATGTATGGGCTTTGGAGGAGTAATCTGTGTCGAGACAGGTGGACCCTTGCCGGGGCGGGGCTGCGCAGGGCGCGGTATTATTGCCGCACTTGGGAAGCTCACCCAGAAGGGTGCGTATGAAACATATAAACCAGATGTTGTAATGTATGATGTACTTGGAGACGTGGTCTGCGGCGGATTTTCCATGCCCATGCGCAGTGGCTATGCCGACAGTGTGTTTATTATAACGTCCGGGGAAAACATGTCGATTTATGCGGCGGCCAATATTGCTATGGCAGTGGAAGATTTTAAAGGCCGTGGTTATGCTTCTCTCGGCGGGTTGATCTTAAACCGCCGGAATGTAAAAAATGAGGAGGAAAAGGTCAAAGAACTGGCAGCTGATTTCCACACGGAGATCATCGGAACGCTTGACTTGAGCGAGACCGTCCGAGAGGCGGAATTGCTGAAGAAAACAGTTATAGAGGCTTTTCCGGACAGTGAAATGGCTTCTCAATACCGCAGCATCTCCAAGAATATACTTCATATGCATATGAAAGGGAGAAAGAATGTGCTGAAAAAAATCAGTGGAAAGGCAGATATGGGTGGAGAGGAAACCTGTATATGCGATGCAAAATTTCCGTCACCGTTTCCCTCAGGGCTGGAATACAACGCACCGGCCAGAGGACCGTGGAATATTGTACATACGGGGATGCTGATACCGCAGTCGCACCAGGTGTTTGTCTGTGCCGAGGGATGCCTGCGCGGAGTCATTCTCACCGCGGCGGAGATGAATGCCATGGACAGAATATCCTGGGTTTCGGTTTGTGAAAATGGCCTTCTGGACGGTAGTATGGAACAGGATATTGCCGATGGTACAGCCGATATCCTGAATAAAATGGATACTCTCCCGCCGGCTGTGCTTGTGTTTATCAGCTGTATCCATCTTTTTACAGGATGTGATTTCAAGGCAGCTCTAACTGACCTGCGCACGCATTTTCCAGGCGTTGATTTTATTGAGTGCTATATGACGCCTACAATGCGCAAAAGCGGACTGACAATGGATCAAATTATGCGACGCCAGCTGTACAGCGCATTGAGACCGGTGCGGAAAAATAAAAAATATGTCAATATAATCGGAAATGATAGGCCCACCGACGAATCAAGTGAATTTATTTTCTTAATACGCAGTGCGGGATTTAAGATCAGGGACATCACATTTTGTAAAACTTATGAAGACTATTTGAAAATGGCGGAAAGCGCTGTCAATATTACCTATCTTCCCGCTGCGTTTGCTGCTGGTGAGGAACTCCGTAGAAGGTTTGGCCAGGATCATCTGTATTTACCGCTGAGCTATTCGTACAGTGAAATCATGGAAAATTATAGAAAACTTGCAAATGTGCTTGAAATTAAGATGCCGGATTTTTCAGATGCTATGGACAGGGCGGACGGAGCACTTGAAGACGCACGGCGTATTATTGGAAATATGCCTGTTGATATTGACTACACCTCTACACCGCGTCCGCTCGGATTGGCCCGTCTGCTTATGGAGCACGGTTTTGTGGTAAAAAAAGTTTATGCGGACAGTTTCCTTGATGAGGACGAACAGGATTTTATATGGCTGAAAGAAAATGAACCGAAACTTGTGCTGTCCTCGACGGTACACCCGAAAATGCGGTTTGCCGCCCACGGAATTCATGACAGAGAGGTATTGGCAATCGGCCAGAAAGCCGCGTATTTCAATAAGACAGGTCATTTTGTAAATATTGTTGCAGGTGGTGGAATGTACGGCTTTGATGGGATCGTCCGTCTTGCTGAAATGATGACTGATGCATATCTGCATGAAAAGGATACGAAGACAGTTATCCAATATAAAGGATTGGGGTGTGAGAGCTGCTTATGAGACAGACAGCAAGAATTATATCAATTTATACGGCAGACATTTCGGGTGTATGCTCTGCTCTCTTTGAACTAGGCGGCATGACTGTAATTCATGATGCGTCAGGCTGCAATTCCACATACACGACACATGATGAGCCGAGGTGGTACGATTTGGACAGCATGGTTTATATATCCGCATTGACGGAGACGGAAGCTATTCTAGGTGACGATGACAGGCTGATCGGCGACATTGTGAATACGGCAGGTGAACTCTCGCCGAGGTTCATTGCCATATGCGGTTCCCCGGTGGCAATAATGATCGGGACAGATTTTAAGGCAATTGCCAAGGTGGTCGGTGAAAAGACCGGTATTCCGGCCTTCAGCGTGAGTACAAACGGCATGCACTCCTATCTTTCCGGCGTTTCCCGTGCACTGGAGGCTGTCGTAAAACATTTTTGCCGCAGAGATGCTGTCAGGTCGAAAGATCTCTCTGCAAATATCATCGGGGCAACACCACTGGATTTCTCTGTCAACGGCAGCGTGGAATCCATCAAACGGTGGCTCGCCGAAAGTGGATTTCGGATTGTATCCTGTATGGCGATGGGCAGCGATTTGGATCATATCAGCATGGCAGGCAGCGCACATGTCAATCTTGTTGTGTCATACAGCGGTCTTGCGGCTGCAAAAGTGTTGCAAAAACAGTTTGGTACTCCATATGTCGCCGGTGTCCCGTTTGGAATCGGGTTTGCCGACATTCTCGCCCGTGCGCTCAGAAGTGCTGCAAAGAGTGGGAAAAGCAGCATGCCCTGTGCGGATCGGCGAAATGTATCAGGTGGTGAACTGGCAGTTGTCGGAGAAAGTATATCCGCCGGATCGCTTGCACGTGCAGTCGAGGCAGAATCCGGCAGGTCGGTCAGGGTACTCTGCCCGCTGGAAACAACGGGAGAGCTGACGGCAGAAGGTGACATTCTTATTCCGGACGAAGACAGTGCAGCAAGACAGTTTACTCTGGCCGGCGGTGTCATAGCGGATCCGCTTTATAAGCCTATATGTCCGGACGGCGTGCCGTTTTACAGTCTGCCTCATGAGGCGTTTTCCGGAAGGTGCTACCGGAAGCGGATACCGAATTTGATCAATAGAAAACTGAAACTGGAGGGAGCGATATGATAAAGATAGCTGTTTATGGAAAAGGCGGAATAGGGAAATCAACGATTACGAGCAATCTAAGCGCTGCATTTGCTTCTCTTGGGAAAAGGGTAATCCAGATCGGCTGCGATCCTAAAGCAGATTCTACGCTCAACCTGCTTGCCGGGAATCGGGTCATGCCAGTTATGAATTATTTGCGGGAATTCGACCATGAGCCGGATCGTCTAGATGAAGTTACCAAGGAAGGCTTTGGACATGTCTTGTGCATCGAAACCGGCGGACCGACTCCTGGACTCGGATGTGCGGGTCGGGGAATCATTACCACATTCAGCCTTCTAAACGATCTGGATCTTTTTGAAAAATACCGTCCCGATGTTGTCCTTTACGACGTACTTGGAGATGTTGTCTGTGGAGGATTTGCCGCACCGATACGGGAAGCGTATGCATCAGAAGTACTGATCGTCACTTCCGGAGAAAAGATGGCACTTTATGCTGCAAACAACATCAATACCGCTGTCCATAATTTTGCTGATCGCAGTTATGCAAAAGTGCGCGGTATCGTATTTAACCGCAGAAATGTGGATCATGAGGAAGAAAAGGTTCGGGAATTTGCCTTAAATGCCGGTTTGCCGATTGTTGCGGATATTCCGAGAAGTGACGACATTATCCGATATGAAGATATGGGGAAAACCGTCGTAGAAGGGGATGCTTCACTGTCTGTAAGCTGCAAATTTTTTGATCTGGCAGAATTGTTGCTTGGGGATGAAGAAAATGATGAATAGGGCCTATTACATAAGTGCTGAAGAACTGGCACACCGCGGGCGTTCCAATATACCGAGTGAGCTGCTCTCGTCTGCACACCTGATTTACAGCTCACCTGCAACACTGGCGTTCAATTCTCCAGGTGCACAGGGCTTCGGTGTCAAACGTGCCGGACTGGCTGTTCCAGGTTCCGTGATGCTGCTTATTTCACCGGGCTGCTGTGGAAGAAACACGGCGGCACTCAGCAAAGAGGGCTACAATGAACGATTTTTTTACATGATGATGGATGAAACTGATATTGTCACAGGCCGGCATCTGGCCAAAATTCCTGATGCTGTCAGGGAGATCTGCGAGGCATGCGATACGGCACCGACAGCCGTTATGATCTGTATTACCTGTGTTGATGCACTGCTTGGAACGGATATGAAACGTGTATGTAAAAAGGCATCAGAGTATGCGGGAGTTCCCGTGATTCCCTGTTATATGTATGCGCTGACGCGGGAAGGGCGTCTGCCGCCCATGGTTGCGGTGCGCCGGTCGATTTATTCCCTGCTGAAACCTGCCTCTAAAAAACCGGATGCAGTGAATATACTCGGATATTTTTCACCGCTGAGAGATGACTGTGAGCTGTATTCCTTACTAAGACAGGCTGGCGTGCGTAAGATCCGCGAAATTTCCCGATGCCTGGATTTTGGTGAATATTTGAAGATGTCGCAGGCAAACTTCAATCTTGTACTGAACCAGGAGGCGAGATATGCCGCTCTGGATATGGAGAAAAAGCTGAAAATTCCGAGCATTGAACTGACGAGGATGTATCAGCTGGACAAAATACGTAATCAGTATCATCTTTTTGGGCAGGCCGTGGGTGTGACTTTTGATGATCAAAAATATTACGATATGGCGTCTGCCTCAGTTGAAAAATTTCACAAAAATCACGGTGATGTCATCTTTGCGGTGGGTGAATGGACAAATGCTGATCCGTTCGAGCTGTCGCTGGCATTGATCCGATATGGATTCGCGGTTTCTGAAATCTACGGAACTGTGGGTGACATGAATTTTTCCTACATCAAAAAAATTGCACGGCTTAGTCCGAAGACTAAAATTTATTCCAATCTCTCCCCGACCATGCTCTGTTACGATGTATGCGATTCGAACGTAAATGCCTTTATCGGCAAAGATGCTGCCTATTATCATCCGGGATGTGTCGGAATCTGCTGGAATGAGGAACTCCAGCCCTTCGGATATGCCGGCGTAACGGGACTTTTTGAAGCGCTGGATACGGCGCTTGGTAAGGAGGGAGATTGAATGACTACTGTGATCAAATATCTGTCGCCGTTTGCACCCGATATATCAGGAGCTGTATCGGTGCTCTTCGAACTGGGAGGTCTTATTGTAATCTGTGATGCGGGTGGATGCACCGGCAATGTGTGCGGCTTTGATGAGCCGCGCTGGTTTCAGAAAAAAAGTGCTATTTTCAGTGCAGGGCTGCGTGATATGGATGCTATACTAGGATGCGACGAACGGTTGATTTCCAAACTGCAGGACGCCGTGTCAAAGACGGATGCAGCGTTTACGGCGATTATCGGAACACCTGTGCCGGCGGTCATAGGAACAGATTTCCGCGCACTTAAGCATATGGCCGAAAAAAGAACCGGGCTTCCGGCTTTAACCGTTGAGACAAGTGGGGCTGGCTTATACGATGAGGGTGAAGAGAATGCTATGCTGGCACTTTTTCAGAATTTTGCCACGGAGGCTTTTCCGGTGAAACGTGGTACTGTAGGTGTGCTGGGGGTGACACCACTTGAATTTTCCAACCTTCGTGCGGGTGACATTATGGCCGCAGCGGTGGAGCACAGCGGTCTTGGCAGGGCTGTTTGCTATGGAATGGGCAGCGGTCTTGACAGTGTACAGCATGCCTCTGCCGCAGAGAAAAACTTGGTTGTCTCTCCTGCCGGCCTTAAAACCGCAGAATATCTGAAAACAACTTTCGGGACACCTTATATCATAGATTGTCCTCTCATTTCAGAAGATCTGAATAGAAAATTAACGGGACTTGCAGGAAAACGGGTGCTTGTGATCCATCAGCAAGTGCTGGCAAACTCGGTGCGCAATAGAATACTTGCTGGTACCGATGCCGACGTGGCAGTTGCATCGTGGTTCATGCTGAAAGACGATCTTAAACAGGAGGGTGACTTCAGACTCACGGATGAGCTTCGGTTCGCTGCTGCTGTTGAAGACGGCGGCTATGACGTGATTATAGGTGACAGTTTTTTGAAACGTGCACTCAGGCACTATCATGGCCAATTTATTGATTTTCCACATTTCGCGGTATCTGGCAGACTGGAAGAATGAACTGTATAAAGGATAGTTTGGTAAAGGAAGGGAAGGGAGTGAATTGATAAAAATGTCTTCTTTGATTATCAGAGTTTATGGTATTGTCCAGGGTGTGGGTTTCCGGCCGTTTATAAGCAGAATTGCCGATCGGTTCGGCATCAAGGGAGGTGTGGCCAACAAGGGATCTTATGTTGAAGTGCATGCACAGGGGACGGACAAAGCACTCCATGCGTTTTTGGAGGCACTGCAAAATGAATCCCCGGAGAGATCGGCAATTTTGAAGATAGATGTGAACAAGACTGATGAAAAGGCTGCGGAGAGCTTTAAAATCGTTGAAAGTGAAAAAGAATCAGGGGATATTTTCATTTCACCGGACATTGCCACATGCGATAAGTGCAAGCGGGAGCTTTTTGACAGAAATAACCGGCGTTACCTGCACCCGTTTATCAATTGCACTGCCTGCGGCCCGAGACTTACTATCCTCGATTCAATGCCATACGACCGTGTCCGCACGAGTATGGGAGAATTTCCGATGTGCCCCGCCTGTGAATATGAATACACCCATGCCGAAACCAGAAGGTACGATGCTCAGCCGGTTTGCTGCAATGACTGCGGTCCTCAGGTGTATCTGCTTGGTCGCTTGGAGCGTGGTGCAGATGCAATTACTTATACAAGACGTGCCATAATGGATGGAAAAATTGCAGCGGTAAAGGGAATTGGCGGTTTTCATCTCTGCTGTGACGCATCAAATAAAAAGGCCGTTGATCGTCTGCGCACCTTAAAAAACAGACCGATGAAGCCATTTGCGGTTATGCTGCGTGATCTGGACACGGTAAAACGCGAGTGTGTGATTCTCCCTGGACAGGAGAAAATACTGGATGGCCCCCAAAAGCCAATTATTCTTTTAAAAAAAAGGCTGGTTAGCTGTCTTTGCACTCAGATTGCTCCCGACAACCCGATGGTTGGAGTTATGCTGCCTTATGCACCGATACAGATGCTTCTCTTTGATTATGATGACGATGTGCAAATGACGGACTGTCTGGTAATGACAAGCGGAAATGTATCAGGTGCACCGATCTGTAGAAACGACGAGGATGTCTTGCATGAGATCTCCGGATTCTGCGATGTGGTTTTGTCGCACGATCGAAAAATCCGTATGAGGGTCGACGACTCCGTTATGGATTTTTTACAGGGAAAACCCTATATGATCCGGAGGTCGCGCGGATACGCACCACTGCCATTTATGCTCTCCGGTGATTTTCATGGACAGGTTCTTGGCATCGGCGGCGAACTGAAAAATACATTCTGCATCGGAAAAAATAGACTGTTTTATCCGTCCCCCTATGTTGGGGATATGGTGGATATACGCACCGTCTGTGCTCTGCGCGAATCTATTGAAAGGATGGAAACGCTGCTTGAAGCAAAGCCGCAGATCGTAGCGTGTGATATGCATCCTAGATACAACACAACGGCCGTTGCAGAAGAACTTGGCCTGCCAGTTATGAAGATACAGCATCATTATGCTCATATTGTTTCATGTATGGCGGAAAATGATTATGCAGACGATGTGATTGGAGTTTCTTTCGATGGTACTGGCTATGGGACCGACGGAACCATCTGGGGAGGCGAGTTTTTAAAGTCGTCTTATGGAGAATTCGAACGGCTTGGCAGTATCCGCCCGTTTTTACAGATCGGCGGTGATGCCTCGGCGCGGGAGGGCTGGCGTATTGCTGTCTCGATGATTTATGCCCTGTATCGAGATAAAGCTACCGATGTTATATCCGCACTTGGTTTGTGCAGCCAGAATATGATGCATGTGCAGATGACTATGGTGGATAAGAAGATCAATAGTGTCGTTTCAACCAGCGCCGGACGGCTTTTCGATGCGGTCAGTGCGATTCTCGGCGTGAGGAAGGTCTCGACGTTTGAGGGCGAGGCGTCAATGGCTCTCCAGTTTGCCGCCGAGACTTACTGCGAACGGCATCCGGATATCTCGAAAAAAGTTTTTGGTGCGGCCGATCGAATACTGGTTTCCGGGAAAAATAGGTTTGTACTTTGTACGGATGAGCTGGTGAAATATCTGACAGATTCAGTGCTTTCGGGCGGAGACACCCAAGAACTCGCCTATATTTTTCATGACGTCCTCGCGGAAATGATTGCGGCGGGCTGTGAAAAGGCCAGAACTGTAACAGGGCTCGATGTGTGTGCGCTCAGCGGCGGGGTTTTTCAGAACCGGCTCCTCACTGAAATGTGTGCCTCACGGTTGAGGAAACGTGGGTTTACTGTGCTGCTTCACAGTCTTATCCCTCCGAATGACGGAGGAATTTCACTTGGTCAGGCAGTTGCTGCCATGTATCGTTTGAATCAATAGACTATATATTAATTGGAGGTATGAATTATGTGTGTAGGAATATCAGCAAAGGTTGTCAACATCGATGAAGGTACGGCGGTTATTGATATGTCCGGGGCCAAAAGGAAGGTATCGGTAGACCTGATCGAGGATCTCGATCCCGGCGATTATGTTATGGTCCATGCAGGAATGGCTATTGCCAAAATTACCGACAGCGATGCTGATGAAACCAATAAAATTATGGAGACACTTTAATGGGAAATCAGAATATATCCGCAAGGGAAATTATTGAATCTTATGATGGACGGCACATTCGCATTATGGAAGTATGCGGCACGCATACCCATGAAATTTTCAGGCTGGGTATCCGGAAAATCCTGCCCGAGGCTGTTGAATTGATCTCCGGTCCCGGATGTCCGGTCTGTGTTACGCCGGTCAGCTTTATCGACGAGGCTGTCATGCTCGCACTCGATCATGGCACTGTCATCTGTACTTTTGGCGACTTAATCCGTGTTCCCGGATCAAAGATGAGTCTGGCCGGAGCCAGGCCGAAGGGTGCGGCGATTAAGATGGTATATTCTCCGCTTGATGCCATTGAATATGCGGAGAAAAACCCAGATAAAAATATTGTTTTTCTAGCGGTGGGATTTGAAACCACGGTGCCGGCGGCGTGTCTCGCTGTCAAAAAGGCCAAAATGGCTGGCCTCAAAAATTTCACTATCCTAGGTGCCAACAAAACTATGCCGAACGCTTACAAGGCGCTGAAGGACAGTGCTGATGCATTTCTCTATCCAGGGCATGTCAATGCTATTTCCGGAACATACGTCTGTGAACAGCTTGTTAAAAAGGGAATCTCCGGCGTTGTGACGGGATTTACCGCAAGCGAGCTGCTCACCGCACTTGCTGTCGTGATCAGGTTGACACAAGGTGGAAAGCCATTTTTCCGGAACTGTTATCCAAGAGTCGTAAAGCCCGAAGGCAATGTACTTGCTCAGAATCTTATAAATGAAGTCATGGAGCCATGTGACGCCGAATGGCGGGGACTTGGGATGATAAAGGGTTCCGGGCTCAAGCTCCGGACGGTATACAGCGATTTTGACGCGAGACTTCGGTTCAGCCTACCGAAGGTTACTGGCAGGAGCAACCCTGCATGCCGCTGCGGTGATGTGCTTCAGGGAAAATGCAGGCCGCCGGACTGCAAAATGTTCGGAACTGGCTGTACACCGCAGCATCCGGTGGGTGCTTGCATGGTGTCCAACGAGGGTGCATGTTCAGCCTATTATCAGTATGGAGGAGATTTCAATGTATAAAACAGTTATGTTAGCTCATGGTGCGGGCGGAAAGCAGACGTCGGAGCTGATTGATCAGGTATTCAAAGCTCATTTTTCTAATCCGGACCTGACTGCGGATGATGCAGCGGTCCTATCAATTGCGGGGGGGAAGATTGCTTTTACTACGGACGGTTTTATTGTTTCTCCCTATGAGTTCCCGGGCGGAAACATCGGAAAACTCAGCATATGCGGGACAGTCAACGATTTGTCCTGCATGGGTGCAAAACCGCTTTATCTATCCTGTGCTTTTGTGATTGAAGAGGGATTTCCCATGGAAAAACTGGAACAGATTGCAGCAGCTATGGAAAAGACGGCAAAGGAAGCCGGCGTAAGGATTGTGGCTGGTGATACCAAGGTGACAGGAAAAGGTCAGGTGGACAATATTTTTATTACCACTACTGGAATCGGTCAGATAATGGCAGGTGCAAATACTTCCGGAAAGCTGGCCCGTCCAGGTGACGCCGTTATAGTGACCGGCGATGTCGGGCGGCACGGCTGTGCGGTTCTGCTTGCCAGAAATGAGTTTGGTATTGATGCAGATATCACGAGTGATTGTGCACCGCTGTGGGATACGGTTAAACAAATGTTCAATACCACCAAAAATATTCACGTTATCCGTGACGCCACACGGGGCGGTGTCGGTACGGTACTGTATGAAATTGCAGGACAGAGCGGTGTTGGAATCTGTCTGGATGCCGAAAAGATCCCGGTGGCCGGAGAGGTATCCGGCATCTGCAGTATGCTCGGACTGGAACCTCTGTATCTGGCCTGTGAAGGCAGGCTTATAGTATTTACACCAAAGGAAGAAGCTCAGTCGGTCATAAAAACACTTCACGAATGCCCTTATTCAAGAAATGCCGCAGTCATAGGTGAGGTTACCTCTGACATGCCCGGCAAGGTGATTATGAAAACTGCAATTGGCTCACAGACGCTTCTTCCCCAGCCGGGTGGAGAACTATTGCCTCGCATTTGCTGACATAATATAAAATAATGAATTTCAACAAATAAATCTAAAAAGTCATACCGTCCGACTATGTAAAAGTTTTAATATTTTATTTTGATAATTTTATGGGAATATAAAGCTGACACTTATATTCTCATATTTATGAGAAAGTTTTTCCTCCATGCACGCGACTTTTTCAAGTAATTCATTCTTGCTTATTGTATTGGATTGACTGTCAAGATGAATGGAGACTCTGAAACTCATGCCGACCTTATGAATATAGCAATCTTTTAATTCCACATTCTTTGGCAGATGTTTTTGAACAATTTTTTCAATTGGTCTGGTACTATGTCAATAAAAAGCACAAATTAAAATGGGAAAATTCTAAATAAGTCCATACCTTTAACTTGCAATTGATTCATTAAATTTTATAGCCTTTTTATATACTTTTTCAAACTCGTTTGGTGACATATAATTGCAGTGGCTGTGAATCCTTACAGTATTATAAAATGTTTCAATGTATTCAAATACAAGAATATATGCATGGCGGTAATTTTTAATTCTAAAGCGATTTATCCACTCACGTTTTATAATTGCGTGGAAGGATTCAATACAGGCATTATCCCATGGATATGCTTTTTTAGAATAACTAAGTACCATTTTTGAAGCAGCTTTTCTATATTCTTTTGACACATACTGCCTGCCCTTGTCACTGTGGATAATTACTGGACTTACAAGCTTTTTGTTCTTCTTAGCTTTATTAATTGTATCAATAACACAAGAAACCTCCAGAGTTTTTGAAAGTGTCCATGCTATAATTTTTCGTGAGTATAAATCCATAATACTTGTGAGATATACAAAACCCGCATCAGTCCAAAGTAGGATAAGATAGGGGTGTGGGAACATATTCCTTTCCCCCTAACTTTCCTCCAAACTGTACGTACACCTCTCAATGTATACAGCTTTCCATAATACTATTAAAAAGAACTATGAACAATTCCATTGCAATGGTCGCACAGGGCAATACTTTTCCTGTGAACTTTTAACATATATGCATTCCATTCCGTATCTGGTTTTATATTCTTCATTGACCTGACATGGTGCATTATAATCCTTACATTTCTAGCACCGCATAACTCACAAATACCATATAGGATTCTTCTGGCTGGACTATATTTTCCAAATGGATAACGGTATTTAGCATGAATATCTATATCATGATAATAGTCGACCGGAACTGTTTTCAATGTATGAAAACCTTCAGAATAGAAACTTGTATTTTCTACCATTAGATGTCCATCTTTGTCAAATTTTATGCGGGCGGCTTTCATGCGAATGCGATGTTTCTTGGCAAGCGTTCTTATACAGCTATAGTACATAAAGTACCTAAACTTGTGCATAGCATAAGATACATTGCATGCAATCTTATAATAATTATACAACCCACGAATTTCATCGTTATACTGTTTGATGATGTTCTCTTCATTGTTATTAATGCGCTTGTTCCATGAGTTAGGCAGCCATTGCTCTTTATGTGCCACTGTTGCCTGCACTATATGCATTGCTTTAAGGCTCAGCAGTTTACTTAACCAAACCTCTTTTGGCATGTATAATTTGACACAGCTATTATAGCACCTACTTAATTTACCATTCTTGTTTTTCCTGGGTGTGTTATTTCGCTTGATTGTAATGTCGTATCCCAGAAATCGTATCCTTTTGGCAGAATGCGTAATAAGTGTCTTTTCACCTGACAGTTCAAGCTTAAGATTATTTCCCATGAATATCTTGAAATCCTCTTTTGCCTGGATGGCATCTATTTTTGCTCCTATGATGCCTACTAAAAAATCATCAGCATACCTAATATAATACATCCGCCGGAATTCATTATCCATAGGTTCACTGGCAGGGGTACTAAGGAGAAGCCTACTATATCTCTTGATTTCAACTGATACTTTTATGTATCTTGATGTGCCTTTTTCAAGCTTTCTCAATTTCTTAATCCAGTATTGTTTTCTTGCATCAATACGATGATATTCAGGATTCCTTTTTCGCCTAGTACCTTTGTTAAACTTCTGTATATACGTAGAAACATATTTATCAAATTCATTCAAATAAATATTTGCAAGTATAGGACTTATGAGAGACCCCTGAGCAGTGCCGCTATAAGAGATATGACGTCGTCCTTCCTCCATATATCCTGCTTTAAGGTATTTCATTATAAGCTGGACAAAATATTCATCTTCTATCTTTGACTTGAGTATAGACACCATAATGCTGTGGTCAATATTGTCAAAAAAGCCTTTGATGTCACCTTCAACAAACCATTTAACTCCACCAAATGTCTCTTTGATATTCATGAGAGCAGTGTGGCAACCCCTGCCCTGTCTGAAGCCATGAGAGTTTTTGCTAAACGCATCTTCCCATATGGTTTCGAGTATAAGACGAATAACTTCCTGGGCCAATTTGTCCTCGATACTGGGAATTCCGAGAGGACGCATTTTCCCATTTTTCTTAGGAATATATTTCCGCCTTACTGACTGTGGCTGATACTTGTGATTCTTTATTGATTGTATCAGAGTCTGAATACGTTCCAATGACATCTGGTCAATAGTTTTGCCATCGCTTCCAGCCGTCATATTGCCTTGTGAAGAGTATATATTATTGTATGCAAGCAAGAAAAACTCTTCATTATACAACAGCCTGTGCAATCTGCGAAATTTGTAATTGCTCTTAATTGAGTTTCTTTTTAATGTGTTCAGAATTGCGACCGGATTTCTCAATGCCTCTCGCATCCTCCTTTGCATTTTGAACTGTATTACTGGCTTCCTTTGCCATGTACAAGGTTTTCCCCCGCTCCGGACTACTACGAAGTCTCCGTTGCCTTGACAGTAAACTGGTTTAGGCAATCCCCGTTTAGTCACTTAGAGACATTACATTCCATGATGTCGGATGCGATTTTCGCCCTTTCCTATTTACGTAGTGGATGGATTATTGCCATACAATAACAATACAGTTCTAATCCAGATAGCGTTTCATTCCCTTTCGCTACCGATACATCTGTGACTCCTCGGGCTGTCGTTGAAGCAGTATAGCTTTCATCCTTATTCATGGATTTCACATTGCCATTCAGTCGCATCACTTGGGAATGTATGACTTATGGCTTTACTGACGTGCTATGTTCCCTATGCCGTTTCCAACAATCGGTGAGTCAGTTTGCAACAGGCAATAGCAGTAATGTACCTGGCACTTTGTAAGAGTGCATTCTCTAAGCGCCCGTTACGGGCGCACGATATGTAATATCTGTACACCACACTGCATTTGGTGCAGCAGGGTTAAACTGCCCACTTAGAATGTTTTCCAGCTCACTGCTGAAATCAGAATCCTTTGTAGTAATAGGATACAGCTTTCTTTCTCTTTTGTCTACCGGAAGGCAGTCGGTGCAGCCACGAATTATACCCTGAACGTGAAACGCCTAATACATGAAGCATTCCGCTGATAGAAACCCGGCGTTTCCCCTTGAGTTCCTCATGTTTATTCAGAACTTCAAGATAGATTGCTTCTGTCATTTTC
>ENA-UOOI01002290-UOOI01002290.1-fermentation-metagenome-genome-assembly--contig:-NODE-2290-length-17063-cov-31.640522_pt1 | contig 17063 bp, 17 predicted proteins | sample MGYA00245779_ERZ724027 | MGnify/ENA primary metagenome ERZ724027 (study PRJEB28704, sample SAMN03018318) | fermentation metagenome | biome: anthropogenic terrestrial biome; feature: soil...
ACACTATCCGGCAATCCCACTTTAGCCTTGTCCCTCTCGCCGTCCTTATGGACGCGTCTTATTGAGCGAAAGTTTAACAATCTTATATGCACATTTTTCAATATGTACATTTATACTGATTGGCCTCTACCCGGCCAGTATCAAGAGTTTACGAAGATTGTTTCACATCCTATGCACGCCAAGCAGACTAAAAGCCTATAATATTAAAGTGGCAGCTTAAGCTGCCACTTTAATATTCATTTATTTAAAAAGTTGTATAATCCAGCATCTTCAAGCAACCCCTTGTGATATTGCTCTTACCGTCATTTTTGGCATGGGACTGCTCTTTTCTATCTGCCTTGACTTTTAAAGAATCCCTTTCCAATTTGATAGTGTTGATATCCATAAATTCACCCACCTTTGTATTTTATTGCATTGGAGCCATGGATGCAACACTAATCAAATGATTCATCATCTTTATGAAATATTCCTAAATTTTGATAGTAAATCAGTTCGTAGCATATCATAGCTACTCGCCCCCAAAAATTGCTTAATTTATTCTATAAATATTATAGCACAATAACTTACTGCATCCAAATTGGCTAAAAATGAATAATATGATGCTATATTAGTTAATTCAATGCCTCTTGAAATAGCTCCGGTTTTCCTTAAAGGCTCTCTTGAGTTCTTATAATCGCATAGGCTTTCATAGTCGCTATTTTCTGATTATTTCATATAATGAATATTAAATGCTTATTTTATTCGTAAATTATTGATGCTTTGAATCTATTTTGTGGAAATTTCTTCTATATATTATATAAATGCAAACAGATAAAAATAAAAAATAGGCTATGATATTTAAAGGAGTTGTATAATCAGGATAAAATGCATTGTACAATCCCAAAGTTCCGAAGAATATGAATATGAATGAAGATATTATCTTCACAATCCTTTGGGGTATTTTCCTGAAAACAGTGCTGCCAAGTATTACTCCCAGTCCATCGGCAAACAGCATTCCCAATACGCTCCCTGCAAAAACCTCATATGGCGAATTATACTGGGCTGCCATTGTTATGATCATAAGCTGAGTTTTATCACCAAGCTCCCCTATGAAGAATGTGATCGCTACTGTTGCCACAGCACATAGCTTAAACGATCTATTGCACTTTTCTTCTTTGCCCTCATTTAGGTTAAAAAGGCCAAATCCGATGAACATAAGCGCTGCAACAGCTCTTATGACATTGAGCGGTACAATGGAGATTATGTATGATCCCAGTGCCACCCCTATGGCATTTAGCAGCGATACTGCGATCAATACTCCGAGCATGACCCTTAAACCGTCGTATTCTGCAGCAAAGGCCATTGCTACAAGTTGAGTCTTATCACCTATCTCAGCCAAAAAAACAAGACCCAAAACCGTAAAAAAAATCAGCATATTTTCACCTCATCATTTGATATAAGTATTTTCCTATTTTTGATCTTATATTCCATACAAACCATCAGTTTGAAATGTCTTAGGCAAAATATCAAGGCGCTTTGTCTTGATAATCCGTTTCAATACATAAATAAAGACCTTTAATATACCAAGTTTAAACTTGGTATATTAAAGGTCTCACAAACGGATTTCCGCGATAAAGCCAGGCGCTATGCCAGTGTGTTGACTTTATCTCCTTATGGGAAAGCTACTCCCCCTTAACATTTTTATTATAATACTAAAATATTACAGTTTCAAGCATTTATCCGGACATAACTTGCGCCCATCCTTTTTAATAAACTTGTCCGGGATAACATCGTTTTTTATCACCTCATCATATGTCTCCCTGCGTGATATTTCAAAGCAGCTTCCGCCGCTTACAAAGATTGCACCAGGTCTTGGAATCCTGTTATAATTGCTTGACATGGACTCGCCATATGCTCCTGTGCTGAATATCGAAAGTATGTCCCCTTCTTTTACCTTAGGTATTTCTATATTCCTTATCAATATATCGCCTGATTCGCAGCATTTTCCGGCGATTGTAACAAGTTCATCCTTTCCATCTTTCATCCTGTTTGCGATAGCTGCTTCATACCTGGCATTATATAGAGCAGGTCTTATATTATCGACCATCCCGCCGTCAACCGACACATACTTTCTCACATTCGGTATATCCTTTATTGCACCTATCGTATATAGTGTGGTCCCGGAATTACCTACAATTGACCTTCCCGGTTCTATTAATATACAAGGCTTTTTTAATCCGTATTCTTTTATTTTACTGTTGACCTCGTCAGCTATTTGTGCTGCGAGCAATTCTATATCCATGGGTTTATCGCCTTGGGTATAGTATATACCGAATCCGCCGCCTAAATCCAGCTCATCCATTTCAAATTGCAACCTGTCTTTAATTTTCGATGCAAATTTGAGCATTATATCTGCTGCATCTATATATGGTTGAATTTCCTGAATCTGGGACCCTATATGGCAGTGTAAGCCTTTAAGGTTAAGGTTGTCCATGGCAAGCGCAGCTTTTACTGCCTCAATAGCCTGGCCTGTTTCGATTGGAAAACCAAATTTGGAATCAATCTGCCCGGTTTTTATATAAGCATGGGTATGGGCTTCAATGCCCGGTGACAGCCTTAAATATATATCCGCTTTTACGCCATATTCTTGTGCCAAAGCATCAAGCTTGTAAATTTCATTGAAGCTATCCACAACTATTCTTCCAACCTTATTTTCCAGGGCCATTCTCAATTCCTCTTCAGTTTTGTTGTTGCCATGGAACAAAATATTTTGAGTTGGAAAGGAGGCTTTGATTGCCGTATACAATTCTCCTCCTGATACCACGTCAAGATATAGGCCTTCCTCTTCTATCAGCTTGCACATCGCTAAATTTAAAAATGCCTTTCCAGCATATGCGACCCTTACTTCATCATATACGGAATCAAAGCTTTTTATAAATCTTCTGGCTTTTTCCCTTATCAAATCCTCATCCATCACATACAATGGAGTTCCATATTTTTTTACGATCTCTATTACATCACATCCACCTATCTCAAGATGGTTTAGTCCATTTATCTTTGACGTACCGTGCAGCTTCATTTAAATTCTCCTCTTAAGCATTCGACATGATTTTTTATTCTAATTTTACTAATTATACAACATAACTTAGTATAATTTAAGGCTTTTTTGTATTAATATTCAGTTTGACCAAATGACAGGGGACACATCTTTTCAAGATATGTCCCCAATATCAAGGGCGTATCATCCATCATGAATGATACGCCCTTGATATTAAACCGCAGCCGTTACATCTTACTGAAGCTTAGGCGACTCTTTTTTAGCCTGCGCCTGTTGTTGCTGCTGATTTAAGCTGTTATTCATATTCACATAATCGAGCCTTCCGCTCAATTGATCCACATGTCTTTTCATATCCTTTTCCATCTGTTGAAACATCTGTTTGGATACCGGATCATCCGTTGCTGATGCAAATGTTGCATAACTTCCCTGAGCAGCTTTTGCTTGCGCTATTGCTTTTTCCAAATCGCTTTTTACAGTCATAAAATCACCTCCATAGAATTCATTCGTGTATATTATGTGTATAGAGATGAATTTTAAATCTATTTTTCTATACGGCCGAATATAAATTTATATTTGCGATCATAACTCTCTTTGGCAAAGGCTTCATCAATTTCTCCGAATGCCTAAGCTCCAATCTTAATATATCTTCTTTACCTTAAAATCAAGATAATCGCACGAAACCATTGTAAACCGTATGCCATACATTTCCCCTTCGATTACCCTCTTTAAGCTGTCACCATGAAGATGGCCAAACACGCAATGTTTAACATTATATTTTTTCATTATATCAACAAACTTTGAAGGTTCTCCGTTTTCATAAAACGGCGGATAATGGATCATAACTATTATCGGTTTTGTATCCGGTGCACTGGAAAGGGAAAGCTCAAGTCTCATGAGCTCCCTCTTATATATTTTCATATCCTCATCTGTAAACCTTTCATCTCCTGGAAGATTCCATCCCCTTGTGCCTGATACATACCAGTCTCCTATGTCGACAAAATTATTTTGCACAAAACAGATGCTCTCCGGGAAAACCTTTTTCATCTTTGAAGCCGACGACCACCAATAATCATGGTTTCCGCGGGACAACACTTTTCTCCCGGGCAGCCGGTCTATATCCATTATATCGGCCATTGCATCGTCTAAAGTGATGGCCCATGATATATCACCTGGAATGAGCACTGTATCGCTTTCCTGCACATTCATGCACCAGTCGTTTTTTATTTTATCCCAGTGATTTTCCCAGTTGGCTCCAAATATATCCATGGGTTTGGGATTTGCTTTAGAAAGATGAAGATCACTTATTGCAAAAATTCCCATCATAATGCTCCTTATCTGATTGGCACTTTAAGATTTTATCCGTATATTCAGTATTATACATGACTCTGCAATCTATTGTATATAACATTTGCCTAAAAAGTCAAAAAAAGCCTGCATCGCTTTACGATGCAGGCTTTTTTTAAGGTGTTACATTCGTTTCATCCGGCTGGTCTTGGCCGCCGCTATTTTCGCCGGGCGATTCTTCATTATCGGCTTCATTTTCACCAGGCCCTATTTCAGACTCATCACCTGGTTTTATCTCATCCACACCATCATTATCCTTACCATCTTTTTCAGTATCAGTTTCATTTGGTTTGATCTCTTCTTCTTCGGAACCGAGCGGAACTTCGGGAGTACTGTAGTCAGGTATGTCGGGCTTTGGTTTTGAACTTTCTTTAACAGTATCATCCATATGAAAATTATTTTGCATATACGAAGGCACGTCCTTAACTTGAGCGATCTTTATATTATAAATAAATTCCTTTACAAATTGTGCATTTGCTTTTATATCAGGCACCAGAACCGCTGCTCCGTTTACATTTTGGCCTCCGTAATAACCCTCCACAGGAATCCTCATGCTCTGCATGCCATTGTTGAACTTATATGCCGTGACTCCCAAGCTTAAGAGCTTTGAGGCAGGAACATTTGTCTGAACATATGAGGCCAAAGTTGGAATCAATTTAGTTGCCTTTACGATATCGATTTGCTTTCCTTTTTCCATGAGTGCCTTTAAAACTATCCTCTGCCTTTCGGTCCTCTCAAAATCTCCATTTCCAACTTTTCTTATCCTTGCAAATGATAAAGCCTGCTGTCCATTCAAATGCTGAAATCCGCTTTTCTTTAGAAAAGTCGAGTTCTTGCCGTTAACTTCGGCAATATATTTGTTTATTTCATTTACCTCATAATTTTTGACTTCTACATCCACTCCCCCGAGCTTATCCACGACTTCCTGGAATGCTTTAAAATCTATGAGGGCATAATATTTCAAATCCAATCCGAAATTATTATTCAAAGTTTCAAGCGCAAGTTCAGGGCCTCCCATAGCATAAGCCGAATTTATCCTGCTCATGGAATTGGTTGAACCTATTTTTACATATAAATCCCTCATAACTGAGGTAAGCTTTATTGCCTTTGAATTCTTGTCAATCGTTGCTATTATTATGGAATCGGTCCTTCCGTAATCATTAGGAGTCCTGCTGTCCACTCCAAAAAGCACGATATTGTCTATGCCTGATTCCTCAGGAGTCGGCAGCCCCAATTGTTCACTGCCTGTTGTATCATTGTTTGATGAAACAAATGTAGGTGTCTTTCTCCAGAAAAGCAAATACGATATATATGAACAATAAGCAATGACAGGAATCAGTATGCATGAAATAACAATAAGTATGATATTTTTTTTACTCAATTTTTTCTTATTATGATTCATATCTAATTCTCCTTGATTTGATGGAGCATGATTCTTTTTCACACTGCCATCCTGTATAACGATACTAATAAATTATACTATAATTCGCAACTTTTGAACATAAAATTTCAATCATTTGTTTTGAATATGACATATATTCTTGATTTCCATACTGAAAGCTTTGTCAATTCTTTTAAAAGAAGTCCTGATTTATATCTTAGAACTCAATGACTAGTTTGAAACATTTATATTCTGCCCATCGCTAGTTAAAACAATCGTTCCATCCTTATCTGTGCGCAGTATCGATATGCCTTTTTTGTTCAATTTATCTATCGTTGATTTATTTGGATGGCCGTAAACATTGTTGGCTCCTACGCTGATTACAGCATACCTGGGATTTACAGCATCCAAAAACGAAGTCCCGGTAGATGTATCGCTTCCATGATGGCCTACCTTTAGAACATCTGCCTTCAAATCTATGCCTTTATTTAGGATCTCATTTTCAGAAGTTTTTTCAGCATCTCCCATAAACAAAAATGATGTATTCCCATATCTGATCTTTATTACGGCGCTGTAATCGTTGAGATTTTCATAACTTTGGCCTATAGGAGCTAACATCGTCGCATCGATTCCATCACCCAAATCCAGCTTGACGCCATATTTTGCGGTATTGATTGATAGATTCTTTGCTTTCACCGCCTCTATCACGTCTTTATATGTTTTGGTTGATGAAGTTACCCTTGGCATATATATATTCACTATATCAAAGTTTTTTATGACGTTATCGAGCCCACCTATATGATCCTCATGCGGATGGGTGCCTACAAGCACATCTATCTTTGATATGCCCTGGCTTTTTAAGTAGCTTACCACTTTTTCGCCGTCATTGTTGTTCCCGGCATCGATCAACATGTTTTTGCCGGACGGAGCCTTTACCAATATGGAATCGGCCTGCCCCACATCGAGAAAGTGCACGCTGATTGCAGCCTTTTCTTTGCGTTCATTTGGTTCTTCTCCTATGTTTTCAACATTGCAACCTGCAAGAAGCAGCATTGATAGTGCAGCCATCAGTGCTGCAAATCTTTTCAAAAAATTCTTTGCCATAAACCTACCCCCATCGCTTAAGTTCAAAATATGATTCGCATTGATATATTATTAACATGTGTTAAAATATAAATAGCGCTTGAATTGCAGATTATCACTTCGCTATTATCCATCAATTTTATAAATATTGGTTCTGTTAAACAAAGGTATTGATTTTGTTTTTTGGTTTTTACTTTTAAGATCCAACAATCCGCATAATATTTACTTTACCCTAGAATTCGTACTTTGTAAAATATATAAAGTGCCCGGTTTATTCTGATTTGTATCGGTTATCCGTGAAAGCAAAATAAATTCCATATTTGAGATTATTTTAGGGTTAAACTTCATATAAATATTATGTTAGAAGGGGGCAAATTATGAAACTTAGTAAAATAGCTGATATATTAGGCGCCGAAGTGCTCTGCGGCAAAGATCATTTGGACAACGACGTAGAATATGCTTTTAGTTCCGATCTCATGAGCGATGTACTAACATATGTAAACAAGAGAACGCTTCTTCTCACTGGACTTACGAATGCACAGGTCATTAGGACTGCTGAAATGATAGACATAGCCGGCGTATTATTTGTAAGGAATAAAAAACTCGGAGATGATATATTAAAATTGGCAACTGAAGACGACATATTAGTGATGCGCACATGCCATACAATGTACACTGCTTCAGGAATATTGTACTGTGCAGGCCTCAAGGGCCTTTCAATCGGTCGATCATAACAAAAGCGCTATAAAAAAGACTCACTTAAAAGATAAATGAAACTTTTGCTGTGCTTTGCCGGCAGAAAATTTTATATTTAAAGCGGAGCTGTGCTATGGATAATAATTCTTCGGCAATAAATTATACATTCAGCATTGAAAAGAATGATTTTTCCCGGGCTGGACAAGCGTCCAGCAAGCTGAAAAAAATACTGATGCAGCTTGGGATAGATTCAACCATCACAAGAAGGGCTGCCATCGCCACATATGAAGCTGAAATGAATATCGTGATACATTCGGAGGGAGGAGCCATAATCATGCAGGTCAATCCCGAACTTATAGCCATATATGCTGAAGACAGGGGTCCCGGCATAGATGACATAGAGCTTGCAATGCATGAAGGTTATTCCACGGCTCCCGACTGGATAAGGGAGATGGGGTTTGGAGCCGGAATGGGCTTGAGCAATATGAAAAGATGTTCGGACTACTTTAATATTGATACTAAAAAAGGTGCATATACAAAGGTAACGATGAAATTTTTACTGCAGGGGGGTGTTGTTGATAAAAACTGATTATTCTCATTCGGTCATACTTGAACCTTCAAAATGCGTGGGATGCACCTATTGCATCAGGAATTGCCCTACCGAAGCCATAAGGCTGATAAATGGAAAGGCAAGCATAATAGCAAAGAAGTGCATAGATTGCGGAGAGTGCATAAGGACCTGCCCAAACCATGCAAAGAGTGCTGTTACAGACAGCCTTGACATAATAAAAAATTTTAAATATAGCGTAGCATTGGCATTGCCGGTATTGTACGGGCAATTTAAAAATTATAATTCACCTGCAATGATATTGTCGGCGCTTAAATCAATAGGATTCGATGACGCATATGATACTTCCATAGGATCTGAAATAACCGGTTCCATACTCAAAACGATAGTAAAGGGATATAATGTGAAGCCTGTAATAAGCTCAACTTGTCCTGCAATTTTAAGGCTGATACAGGTAAGGTTCCCTGAACTTATCGGGAATATATTGGATATCGAAACCCCTGTAGAAATATCGGCACGAGTGATTAAAAATGCAATTGCAAAAAAAACAGGTCTTGATATTTCAGACATAGGCATAATATTGATAACACCGTGTACCGCAAGGGTAACAAGCATCAGAAAACCCATAGGTATCGATTTTTCATATATAGACGGTGCAATTTCAATCAAGGATATATTTGGAAGTATGCTGAAAGCCCTTCCCAATGTCAAAATTTCAAACGACGAAGTTTATGGACTCACAAGAAGGAATATGCTTTGCACGACTTCGGGAGGCCAGGTGATACATTTTGAAAACGAAAATACAATGGCGGTTGACGGCATACACAATGCCATATCAATACTTGAAAAGATTGAAATGGACCAGCTTGATGAAATGGACTTTATCGAGATAGCTGCATGCCCTAAAGGATGCCTTGGAGGCCCCCTTGTGGTTGAAAACAAATTTATAGCATTGAACAAAATAAACAGGATTGCCCGAAACCTTCCTGAAAACTTTGAAACCGAATATGATACTGAAAAATGTCTTGAAATGTATAAAGAGGGTTTCATAAGGCTGACAAATAAAATAAAGCCAATGGAAGTTACAAAACTTGATCCGGATTTGAACATATCCATAAAAAAGATGGATGCCATCCGCAATTTGGTATCCAGTCTTCCAGGCATTGACTGCGGCATATGCGGCTCACCTACATGCCAATCTTTTGCCGAAGATGTAATAACAGGTGCAAGGCCCAACGCAGTATGCCCTGTGATGAACATATTGCCATCAATAAAAAAATAAGCATTTCAGGAGGGAATCATGAAAGTTAAGGAAATAATGGAGAAACTCGATTTGAGATTAGCTGCCGGGAGCAGCGGACTTGAAGGAGAAATAAAAGATGTATATATATCTGATCTTTTAAGCTGGGTCATGGCACATGCTCAAAAACACAGCGCATGGATAACCATACAAACCCATCCCAACGTAATCGCGGTTGCTTCGCTTTTGGAATTGTCCTGCGTAATTATACCTGAGAATGCAGATATCAATGAAGAGACGCTTAAAAAAGCTGACGAAGAATCCATTCCTGTTCTTGTTTCAGACGCGAATGGATATAATATATGCTGCAAACTATACGATTTGATGAAGGACAAATAAAATGGCACTTTATTACGACCTTCATATACACTCGGCCGCATCACCCTGCGGAGCTGACGATATGACTCCTAACAACATAGTCAATATGGCAATAATAAAGCATCTTGATATTATTGCCGTAACCGACCACAATACTTCATGCAATCTACCTGCAATCTTTAAAGTCGCCAAAAATTTGGGATTGATGTTTCTTCCCGGAATCGAGGTTCAAACCAAGGAAGAAGTTCATATGCTGTGTTATTTCAAAGAGGTTGAAAATGCCGTACGGTTTGGTGATATAATATATGATTCGCTCCCATCCATAAGAAACGATCCGAATCTTTTCGGAAACCAGTATATTTTTGATGAGCATGATAATATAATAGGAGACATCGAAAAACTTCTCCTATCATCATCGTGTTTTTCAATAAATGAACTTATAGAATGTGTCAGAAAATTTGATGGAGCAATCATCCCCGCTCATATAGACAGGACTTCATACAGCATAATATCCAACCTTGGCTTTATACCTGAAAATCTCGATATCAAAACAGTGGAAATATCAAGATTTTCAAATTCGGCTGCCCAGCTGCTCAAAACATTTGATACATCATCCCTAAACATTATAAAATCCTCAGATGCACATTACCTTGCCGATATTTCGGAAAGGGAAAACAGCCTTCCAATCAACGAGATAACCATGTCGGCCATATTTAATTATCTTAGAGGTGGAAAATAATTGGCTGCTGCGTAAATTGCGCAGCAGCCAATTAAATTTAAGCTTCACTATTAAAAGCGGCTTCGTTTTGTATAATGGGTATGCAGCAGTTTATGGGCTTTCTCACTGTTTGGTTTTCCGAGATACTCATCATACAAAGTCTTAACTTCAGGATTCAAATGTGATTTTCTTAGAGGCATGCTCCTATCTATGTTGTAGAGCGAATCTGCTCTGTCTACCTCTGACATATAAATCTCATTCTTATCCATTATGAAAGGCTGGCCTCCTCCATTGATGCATCCGCCCGGACAGCCCATTATCTCTATAAAATGATAATTTGCCTCTCCCTTTCTTATTCTATCGAGAAGAGCTTTAGCATTTCCGGTCCCATTGGCAACTGCAACCTTCACATCAAGGTCTCCTATTTTAACCTGGGCCTCTCTTATTCCCTCAAGGCCCCTGACAGCAGTATATTCAACATTTTGAAGTTCCTTACCCGTTACGACTTCTGCAACTGTCCTGAGCGCAGCTTCCATAACCCCTCCGGTAACCCCAAATATTACTCCCGCACCGGTTGATTCTCCGAGTATTTTATCGAATTTGGAGTCCTCGAGCTTTGCAAAGTTGATCCTTGCCTGCTTTATCATCCTTGCCAGTTCCCTGGTCGTGATCACCACATCAACGTCAGCATATCCTGTGCCTGAAAGTTCAGGCCTCTTGCATTCAAATTTTTTCGCAGTACACGGCATTACCGATACCACAAATATCTTGGAAGGATCTATGCCTTCCTTTTTTGCATAATACGATTTTGCAATGGCTCCGAACATCTCATGCGGAGATTTGCATGTTGAAAGATTATCTAAAAAGTCCGGGAAGAAATGTTCGCAATATTTTACCCATCCTGGAGAACAGGATGTTATCAGAGGAAGCTTTCCTCCGTTATTAAGCCTGTCTATAAGTTCGTTTCCTTCTTCTATTATGGTAAGGTCGGCTGCAAAATCGGTATCAAATACTTTATCAAATCCAAGCCTTTTCAATGCGCTTACCATCTTGCCTGTAACAGGCGCACCTTTTTCCATTCCGAACTCTTCTCCAAGCCCGACCCTTACTGCGGGAGCTGTCTGCACGATAACATGAAGATCAGGGTTGGATAGAGCTTGCCAAACCTCTTCCGTATCGTCCTTTTCACTCAAAGCCCCGACAGGACATACCTTTATGCACTGTCCGCAGCCTATACACGCAACATCATTCAAGGACTGACCAAATGCAGGCGTAACCATTGTATTTATTCCACGCTTTGAAAAGTCAATGGCACCTACTCCTTGCACTTTTTTACATACGTTGACACACCTTCCGCACAATATGCATTTGCTCGTATCCCTGACTACGCAAGGAGAAAGATCATCAATCTCTACTTTCATTTCATATGGCTGATATGGAACTTCCTTTATATTCATTTCATCGCATAATTTCTGAAGCTCGCAGTTTAAATTTTTGCTGCATGTTGTACATTCTCTGTTGTGTCTTGCCAAAATCAGTTCGAGTATAGTTTTTCTTGCTTCCCTCACCTTGGGGGTATTCGTCCTTACGACCATGCCCTCACTTACAGGAAGCACACATGCAGCCTGAAGTGTACGGGCCCTTTCTACTTCAACCACACACATTCTGCATGCTCCCACTTCATTTATACCCTTTAAAAAGCAAAGCGTTGGTATATCTATATTCAGGCTTCTTGCCGCTTCGAGAACAGTATAATCTGAAGGAACTGCAGCAACTATACCGTCGATTGTTACGTTCACTTTATCCATACTTTGCGCCCCTTTCCTTACTTTTTGCTTATTGCCTTAAATGGGCATTTTGACATGCACAAACCGCATTTCAGGCATTTTGACTGATCAATCTTGTGAGGTTCTTTTATCTTCCCGCTAATCGCTCCGGCAGGGCAGTTCCTTGCACAAAGTCCGCAGCCCTTGCATAATGCTTCATCTATCGTAAATTTCAATAATGCCTGGCAAACGCCGGCAGGGCATCTCTTCTCTTTTATATGGGCCTCATATTCGTCCCTGAAATATTTGAGTGTGGAAAGTACGGGATTTGGAGCAGTCTGTCCAAGCCCGCATAGTGCGGAATTCTTTATATTCCTGGCAAGGGTCTCCAGTTTTTCAATATCCCCTTCTTCGCCTTTCCCTGTACAGATCCTTTCTAATATTTCAAGCATCCTCTTTATGCCTTCACGGCATGGGGTGCATTTTCCGCAGGACTCGTCCACAGTGAACTCGAGGAAGAACCTGGCTATATCGACCATACATGTTGCATCATCCATTACGATCAATCCGCCCGAGCCCATCATTGAACCTAGAGCTATAAGGTTATCATAATCTATCGGCACATCTAACTTCGATGTAGGTATGCATCCTCCCGAAGGTCCTCCTGTCTGAGCGGCTTTGAATTTTCTGCCGTTCGGAATCCCTCCGCCTATATCAAATATTATCTCCCTCATGGTAGTGCCCATCGGTATTTCAACCAGGCCTGTATTATTTATCTTTCCGCCTAGGGCAAATATCTTTGTGCCCTTTGATTTTTCAGTGCCTATGCTTGCAAACCATTCCGGCCCCTTTAATATTATCTGGCAAATATTTGCATACGTCTCAACATTGTTCAGTATGGTCGGTTTGCCGAACAGGCCTTTTACAGCAGGAAATGGAGGACGAGGCGTAGGCATTCCGCGTTTGCCTTCTATTGAACGCATAAGTGCGGTTTCTTCTCCGCACACAAATGCACCGGCTCCGAGCCTTATATCGATGTCAAAATCGAATCCAGTGTTCATTATATTTTTGCCTAAAAGTCCATAGTCTCTTGCCTGACCTATTGCTATTTTAAGCCTTTTTACTGCAATCGGATATTCCGCACGAACATATACATACCCTTGATTGGATCCTATTGCATATCCGGCAATTGCCATTGCTTCAAGCACTGAATGGGGATCGCCTTCAAGCACCGATCTATCCATGAAAGCGCCCGGATCGCCTTCGTCGGCATTACAGCATACATATTTCTGATCATCCTTTGAGTTGGCTGCAAACTGCCATTTCACGCCTGTCGGAAATCCGGCTCCTCCTCTTCCCCTTAATCCCGATTTCTTTATAGTGTCTATTACTTCTTGAGGCGTCATCTGAGTCAAAACTTTTGTCAATGCCTTATAGCCGTCAAATGCTATATATTCATCTATGTTTTCAGGGTTTATAACTCCGCAATTTCTTAATACCTGTCTGACTTGCTTCTTATAAAAATTAACTTCATTAAGCGATTTCAGCCTTCCTTCTTCCACGGCTTCGTGGTACAGCAGCCTCTTTACTACTCTGCCCTTTAAAAGATGCTCCGTAACAATTTCATGAACATCTTCAGGCTTTACCTGACTGTAAAATGCTGCTTCAGGATATACTATTACAACCGGTCCAAGGGAGCAAAGCCCAAAACATCCTGTTCTTTCTACCATAACTTCCTTATCAAGATTATATTTTTTTAATTCCTCTTCAAAGTTCTTAGCAATCTGTTCCGAATTTGAAGAGCTGCAGCCTGTACCTTTACAAATCATTATATGAGAACGATACATCTCCATAATCCTTACCTCCATTACATAACTTAATTAGATACGGTTTTTTTAACTACTTTTTCTCTTCGGAACCGATTGTATATTCGCTCACGACTTTATCAAGCATCACATGTTCCCTTACTACTCTCCTAGCCTTTTCAGGCGTCATCCTTACATACGTAACTTTCTCTTCTCCAGGTTTATATACTTCAACGATTGGCTCCAACCTGCATATTCCTATGCATCCTGTTTGCGCAACCACTACATCAGACAGGTTATTATCCTTGACTTCATCCATTATCGCATGAAGCACCGGTCTCGCCCCTGCTGCAATTCCGCAAGTGGCCATTCCCACGACAATCCTCGTTCCTGAACGATCTTTCCTAATGTTTAAAGTCTGAAGGGTGCGACGCCTTATCTCTTCCAGCTCTTGTATTGTTTTCATATTCCCCACCTCCATACATACTATTTATGCCATCCTTGATGCGATCTCTTATCCACCCTATCACTTCAGGTGAAGTGATGGGAACCTCCTTAAGTATCTTTTTTATATCCCTGGTATCCAGCTTAAAAGTGTTGCCATTGAATACATGGGTATATATAAAATCAACATCTTCATTACATGCTATTAAACCTGACACAGTATCCCACATATTCCCTATAGGTGCTCTGTCGATATGGCTGTGAATAAAGCTTGCAGAAATTTCAGTCCCTTTTCCCGGAAGCGAATTTATTTTTAAAGAACCGCCGCATCTTTCAGCGGCTGCCGCAAGCAGCGGTATACCCAGTCCTACCTTTCTCGTAGTGCGTGACGTAAAAAAAGGATCCCTTGCTTTTCGAGCAGTTTGAGCATCCATTCCTTTGCCATTGTCTTTAACTTTAATAACTAATGTATCTCGTATTGTATCTTCGTTTATTGTAATTGATATTATATTTGAACCTGCGTCAATTGAATTTTGCACTATGTCCAATATGTGAAGTGATAATTCTTTCATTATGATTAATACTTTTTGAGTATCTCCGGAACTTTTTCAGGAGTAAGCCTTCCATATACTTCTCCATCAATCATCATGACTGGAGAAAGTCCACAGCAGCCCAAGCATCTCGTAGCTTCAAGAGTAAACTTGCCATCATCGGTAGTTTCTCCGCTGCCGTCCAGCTTAAGCTCTTTAAGCAATTCATCGAATATATCTTTTGCACCTTTTACATAACACGCTGTTCCCAGGCAAACGCTTATCGTATGCTCGCCCCTCGGCTTTAACGTGAATCTGGAATAGAAAGTCGCAACACCATAAATTTCCGCAAGAGGCATATCAAGAACCTTTGAAGTTTCTTCAAGAGCAGCCCTTGGAAGATATCCGAAGGAATCTTGGAATTCATTCAATATGGATAACAGAGGGCCCTTTTGGGTCTTATGCTTATATATTATTTCATCAGCTTCCTTCAGCTTGCTATTTTGAACGTCCATTTTAGACCCGGCATCACAACCACAGCGGCATCCATTGTTTACATTTGGCTCGCTCACATTCATCTCTCCTTTTTACAAATTGTTATTTATTTAACTACTTTTCGCAAAATAACCCACACCAAACTCTACTATATCATGTTTTATAATAAATTCATAGCAATAAATTATCAACTGTTTTATATACTATATTAATGTATGATACAAATTTACAGAATATAAAAAAATATATAAATTGTACGCAGTCTCTTAAAACTAATTCATTTGAGCAAAAATTTGATATGATATATAATCCAGCAGGCTGGTTACAAATTTAATTTGTGACCAGCCTGCCTTAAAAGTTCTAATTTTGTGATTCCGGTGCTTGAGCATCAGTAGCACTAGCATCAGTAGCATTAGCATTGGTGCTTTCAGTCTTCGGCTCAGTTTCCTCTTCCTCTATTTGAGGTTCATTTATGATAGCCAAAATCTCATCGGGATCGCCTACTAACTTTAAACCTGCCCCAAGCTTAAGCATTGATGCAGTGATTATGTCCCCGGCGTTTTTGTCTCCTATATCGATAGTCAATTTTTCCGGAAGATCCTTTTCCATGCCATGCAAAGTAACCTGGGATGCATGGACATCAAGCATCAAACCTTTGAGCTCCAATTTTTCTCTTCCCTCGAATATTACAGGCAATTTCATTCTGACCATATCTTCCGAGCCTGCAACCTGTATGTCGATATGCATCAGCTTTCCGGTAATAGGAGCCCTCTGCGTTTCTTTTATAAACCCGGTTTGAATTTCTTCCCCTAGTTTTACCTTGACTTTTTTACCTGAAAGTTTCCTCAAACACGTATCAAGCTTATCAGCCTGGAATTTTACAGACTTATTCTCCTTCTCTCCTGAACCGTATATTATACCCGGTACAAAACCGTTCTTCCTTACCTTATTTCCTTTTTCGTCTCTTTCTAACGCTTCCAGCAATACTTCACTCACGTTAACTCCTCCTTTATTTTTATGGGCCGAACCTCATGCCGCATCAAGCAGTGAATCAGTCTTAGTCCATTGACTTTTTGGAGTAAAATAAATTCTTGTACAGACTGTAAATATGCAAGCCATCCAGTCTAAGCTAAAAACATGAAATCAATCCATTAAGTTACTCCATTTTGTATCAATATTAGTTTTAGAGTGAATCGATTTATATTAAATGTAAACAACTAAATTTTATTTAATAAAAGGCTTAATGTCAAGAAATTTTGGAAAATAGCCCGCTAAAATTTAACTTCATCATAATATTAGACTATATTAAAGTATAATATTGATTTTTTGAGCAATCCAAGTGAGCGATGTGAACACTTTTGATAAGCTCTTGGCGAAATTTCCGAAGTGAATCCTATAACTTTTGCTTGTCTGAGCGTAGCGAGTTGCAAAAGTTCTTGATGAACGAGAAAATAGAGCCTTAGAGCTTAAAAAGTGTGAACAGGCGAGCAGGATGCTCAAAAAATCAACATACCTGTTAAACATCAAGTTAGCACTATTCCATGGATGATGCTGAATCTTTCTCAGTGGATTTGAATA
>ENA-UOOI01002291-UOOI01002291.1-fermentation-metagenome-genome-assembly--contig:-NODE-2291-length-17045-cov-4.233961_pt1 | contig 17045 bp, 10 predicted proteins | sample MGYA00245779_ERZ724027 | MGnify/ENA primary metagenome ERZ724027 (study PRJEB28704, sample SAMN03018318) | fermentation metagenome | biome: anthropogenic terrestrial biome; feature: soil; material...
CAAGATATAACAAAGTGATAGTTCTATAAATCTATTTCATTCCCCTTTTGATAACTGGGTTGATGAACCGGAGCGTTGTTACTAACTTTGATTAAATAATACCCGGGATGTCGGAAACTGAGTTTGTGGCATGTTGAGGTATGCGATAAAGATAGATTGGAGGCAAAGAAAGTATGAATATTACTAAGTTTACACAGAAATCCCTGGATGCTGTGCAGAACCTGGAGAAGACTGCCTACGATTTCGGCAATCAGGAGATAGAACAGGAACACTTACTCTATTGCCTGTTACATCAGGAAGACAGTCTGATTTTAAAGATGGTTGAGAAAATGGAGATTCAGAAGGAACATTTCCTGAAGAATCTGGAGAATCTGCTGAACGGAAGAGTAAAAGTACAGGGTGGAAAACCTTATATCGGACAGTATCTGAATAAGACACTGATCAATGCCGAGGATGAGGCAAAGGCGATGGGAGACGAATATGTATCCGTTGAGCATCTGTTTCTTGCTATGCTGAAAAAACCGAATCCCAACATAAAAAAACTGATGAAAGAGTATGGAATTACCAGAGACAGATTCTTAAAAGCTCTGGAAAGTGTAAGGGGAAATCAGAAGGTTACGACTGATAACCCGGAAGCGACATATGATACACTGGAGAAGTATGGGGTCAACCTGGTGGACCGTGCAAGAGAACAGAAACTGGATCCGGTCATCGGAAGAGATGATGAGATTCGAAATGTAATTCGGATTTTGTCGCGTAAAACCAAGAATAATCCGGTTCTGATCGGAGAACCCGGTGTCGGAAAGACGGCAGTTGTGGAAGGGCTGGCAGAACGTATCGCAAAGGGAGATGTCCCGGAAGCTCTGAAGGAAAAGACAATCTTTTCTCTGGATATGGGGTCTCTGGTTGCAGGTGCCAAATACAGAGGAGAGTTTGAGGAACGATTGAAAGCTGTTTTGGGAGAGGTCCAAAAGAGCGAAGGAAAGATTATCTTATTTATTGATGAACTTCATCTGATTGTCGGTGCCGGAAAAACAGAAGGATCCATGGACGCCGGAAATATGTTAAAGCCCATGCTTGCAAGAGGTGAGCTTCACTGTATCGGAGCGACAACACTGGATGAATATCGCGAATATATCGAGAAAGATGCGGCGCTTGAGAGACGTTTTCAGCCTGTCATGGTTGATGAGCCTACGGTCGAAGACACCATATCTATTCTTCGGGGCTTAAAGGAACGCTATGAGGTGTTTCATGGTGTCAAGATTACGGATAGTGCACTAGTCGCAGCTGCGACATTATCGAATCGGTACATTAGTGACCGTTTTCTTCCGGATAAAGCCATTGACCTGGTCGATGAGGCCTGTGCTCTGATTAAGACGGAATTGGATTCCATGCCGACAGAGCTGGATGAGCAGCGCCGCAAGATCATGCAGATGGATATTGAAGTTGCAGCACTGAAGAAGGAGACAGATAATCTCAGTAAGGAACGTCTCGAAGAACTTCAGAAAGAACTGGCAGAACAGAGAGATGCCTTTAATTCTCAGAAAGCCCAGTGGGAAAATGAGAAAACATCTGTAGATAAGCTCTCTCACCTGCGTGAACAGATCGAGGAATTAAACCGGCAGATACAGACTGCCCAGCAGAATTATGATCTGAATAAAGCCGCTGAACTTCAGTATGGTGAACTTCCGAAACTACAGCAGCAATTAGAGGTGGAAGAAGCGAAAGTGAAAGATGCAGATCTTTCTCTGGTACATGAGAGTGTTACCGATGAAGAGATTGCAAGAATTGTTTCCAACTGGACCGGAATACCGGTTGCAAGGCTGACGGAAGGTGAGAGGATGAAGATCCTTGGTCTGGAAGATCAGCTGCATAAGAGGGTAATCGGACAAAACGAAGCTGTATCACTCGTTTCGGATGCTATTATTCGTTCAAAGGCGGGAATTAAAGATCCCACAAGACCGATTGGATCTTTCCTGTTCCTTGGACCCACCGGTGTTGGAAAGACTGAGCTGGCAAAGACTCTGGCAAGACAGCTGTTTGACGATGAGAACAATATGGTCCGTATCGATATGAGTGAATATATGGAGAAATACTCCGTGTCTCGTCTGATCGGAGCTCCTCCGGGATATGTTGGATATGAAGAAGGCGGCCAGCTCACAGAAGCAGTCCGCAGAAAACCGTATTCAGTAGTCCTTTTTGATGAGATAGAGAAAGCACATCCAGATGTATTTAATGTGCTCCTTCAGGTTTTGGATGATGGGCGGATTACCGATTCACAGGGGCGTACGGTTGACTTTAAGAATACGATCCTTATCATGACATCGAATCTAGGATCATCTTATCTGCTGGATGGAATTAGTCCTGATGGCAGCATTAGTGAAGAGGCACAGCAGATGGTTCATAATGACCTGCGGTCACACTTTCGCCCGGAGTTTCTGAACCGTCTGGATGAGATTATTATGTTTAAACCTCTGACAAAAGACAACATCGGCGGTATCGTAGATCTTCTGATGGAGGAACTCAACCAGAGACTGGGAACACAGGAACTGTCCATTGAACTTACAGATAGAGCGAAAAAGTTTATCGTCATTGGCGGATATGATCCGGTCTATGGAGCAAGACCGCTGAAACGCTATATACAGAAAAACGTTGAGACACTAACTGCTAAGCTGATCCTGGGAGGATCAGTCAGTACGGGAGATACGATTCTGATTGATGTTAAAGAGGATCAACTGGAGGCGATGATTAAACCTCAGGTAGAGGTGGTATCGTGATGAGAAATGACAAACTGTCAGCGGTTGATTATCTTTATGATGAAAAACTGAATCGGTTTGTATAAAAATACTGAATTGACTGCTACGGAAACGACAAACGTAGCAGTCGTTTTTTTATTGACAAGAGTAGACAGACATCTTATACTTCAGTTATGAATGGGTGACTGGGCAAGGAAGGTATAATTGAGGGGGAAAATTCATGAATAATATTTGTAAAAGACTTATTTCTCTAGTTCTGTTTTTGGCAATATCAGCCCTATTTTCCGGATGTGGGAAAGACGATACATCTCAGGTAAAAAGCGAGGAACTGAACAGACAAGATTCAAAATCAGAAAATGCTGATAAGATCCTGCTTTATAACAGAGACGAACAAAAAATTCTGAGCTATGATAAGACGACAAATTCATCGTCGGTAAAAGATCCTATAGAAAACAATTTCATGTTATAGATCTTCATGTGTCCGGTGGCCGGGTTAACGTTTATACGTCAAAAGCAGTTTTAATGATTTAAGGGAGTTTACATAAGAAAATGGAGGGAAATATGAAGAAGCCTAAGTTTAGGCTGACAGACAACGAGTACAATATGATGAGCCTTTTATGGGATTCGGGTCATCCGATGGCAAAGTACGAGATCCTTAAAGAGGCTGAGCAACCTTATGGATGGTCCGATGCTTATGTCAAGAAGACACTTCACGATCTGGAGCAAAAAGGGGCGGTCACCACGAATGGAAAGGTGAGAGTCGGAAAGCGGTTTTCGCGTTACTATCTGTCTGTGATGACTGAGGATGAGTATAATCTCTCGTGCTACCCGGTGCATTCTGCTGATCTGGTGATTGGGCTTCTTGATCAGATATATAAAGAAGTAGGAAACGATGAAAAACAAGAACTGACTGATCAGCTCCAAAAGTTTATCGATGACCATAAAGATAAAAAAGACAATTAGAGGTTAGACAATGTATGTCAGGGCTGCCGCTACGCGGCGGCCTTTTCTATTTACATAAAACGTACTTTCGTTTATACTTATAGTGACTTTGGAGGTTAGACATTGCATGAAAAGTGAACAGAAAACAGTTTCTTATAAGAGTTTTGCACAGGTCTATGACCTGTTTATGAATGATGTTCCATACAGAAAATGGTCCGTATATCTTCTGGGTCTGCTTCGGGAATATGGAATTGATGACGGATTAATCCTGGAGTTAGGATGCGGAACCGGCAGTATGACAGAACTTCTGGCGGCGGCCGGTTATGACATGATTGGCGTTGACAACTCCGAGGATATGCTGGAGATTGCTATGGATAAGCGTGTGGCCTCAGGGCATGATATTTTGTATCTGATGCAGGATATGCGTGAATTTGAACTATACGGCACGGTCCGCGCGGTTGTAAGTATCTGTGATTCGATGAACTATATATTGAAAGAGGAAGATCTCCTGCAGGTATTCCGGCTGGTGAATAACTATCTGGATCCCAAGGGATACTTTATCTTCGATATGAACACCATTTACAAATATGAACAGATCGGTGAGTCTACGATCGCAGAGAATCGGGAAGAGGCCAGCTTTATATGGGATAACTATTATGATAAAGATTCCTGTGTCAATGAATATGACCTGGCACTTTTTATTCCAGAGGGAAATCATGGTCTGAATCGCAAATATGAAGAGGTTCATACCCAGAGGGCGTATCCTCTGGGTACCGTTAAAAGGCTGTTAAGAGAGGCAGGGATGAAGTTTATCGCTGCGTATAATGAAAGTACTCATGATCCGGTAAAGCCGGACAGCGAGCGATTCTATGTGATCGCCCGGGAGTGCGGGAAAAAAGTTAAAGGAGAATGATACAGATGGATTATATAGTACGTGCAACAGCGGCAGACGGACAGATCAGGGCATTTGCCGCGACAACAAGAGACATGGTGGAGACGGCAAGGGCTGACCACAATACCAGTCCGGTGGCGACAGCGGCGCTGGGAAGGCTACTGACGGCAGGAGCCATGATGGGAATTATGATGAAAGGCGATCAGGATCTTTTGACCCTGCAGATCCGCGGGGACGGACCGATCCAGGGGATTACGGTCACGGCAGATTCGAAAGGAAGAGCAAAAGGTTACGCGGTCAATCCAAATGTGATTCTGCCGGCGAACAGTGTCGGAAAGCTGGATGTCGGAGGTGCTGTGGGACGCGGAAACTTAAGAGTCATCAAAGATCTGGGCCTCAAAGAGCCGTATACAGGTCAGGTTGAACTGCAGACAGGAGAAATCGGTGACGATCTGACATATTATTTCGCAGCGAGTGAACAGACACCGTCATCGGTTGGGCTGGGCGTCCTGATGGAGAAGAATAATACCGTAAAACAGGCCGGAGGATTTATCATACAACTGATGCCGGATACGGATGAAGAGGTGATTGAAAAACTGGAAAAGAATCTTTCCAAGATAGATTCGGTAACTTCGATGCTGGAATACGGGGAAACACCAGAGACGATTCTTGAAACTGTGTTGTATGGCATGGATGTAGAGATCAATGAGACATTGCCGACAAGCTTCTACTGTAACTGTGACAGAGAGAGGGTGTCCAAAGCGCTGATTAGCGTCGGAAAGGATGAGCTTGAAAAGATGATAGCAGACAAAAAGGACGTTGAACTGAAGTGCCAGTTCTGTAATAGCAGTTATGTTTTTCGCGTAGATGAATTGAAGAGCCTGCTAAAACAGGCAAAATAAAGTATACAAAGGAGTTTGTATGAATCAGGGATTTGTAAAAACAGCGGCTGCAACGCCCGATGTATTGGTTGCAGACTGTGTGGAAAATGCAGAGAAAATTGTGGATAACATTCATGAAATGGAACGTGCCGGTGCAAAAATCATGGTATTTCCGGAGCTCTGTCTGACCGGATATACCTGTGGTGATTTGTTCTGGCAGGAACGGTTGATTCATGAGGCGGAAAATCAGCTGGGCGTGATCGCAGATCAGGTGCGTGAAGTGGATGGACTCATCTTTTTAGGGCTTCCGTGGGAAGAATGTGGAAAACTTTATAATGTCGCAGCGGTCATCAGCAGAGGCGAGGTGATTGGACTAGTTCCGAAGAAAAATCTGCCCAATTACGATGAATTTTACGAGATGCGACATTTTGAAGGCGGATCCCGGACAGTCCATATGACTAGTTTTCGCGGAAAAGAAGTTCCGTTTGGCATGAATCTTTTATTTCAGTGTGTCGAGATGCCGCATCTTACGGCTGCGGCTGAGATTTGTGAAGATCTCTGGTCTCCCAATCCGCCGAGTACAGCACACGCTCTGGCCGGAGCGACAATACTGGCGAATCTGTCGGCCAGTGATGAGACAGCCGGCAAGGACAGCTACAGGAGGAATCTGGTGAACTCCACATCTGCACGTCTTGTCTGTGCCTATCTTTATGCAGCCGCGGGAGAAGGGGAGTCGACAACGGATCTGGTTTTCGGAGGACAGAATCTGATCAGCGAAAATGGCAGAATGCTGCAGGAGGCCAAAAGGTTCGAAAACGGAATCATTTACGCGGATATAGATGTGGATTATCTGGCCTCCGAGAGGAGGCGGATGACAACATATCCCGCATGGAACCGGGAAGAATATCAAATCGTAGAATTTCATCTTGAGATGGAAGAGACGAAGCTCGACCGCAGTTTTCCTCCTCAGCCATTTGTTCCGGCAGATAAGGTTCTTCGAAACGAAAGGTGCGATGAGATTCTGAATATTCAGGCAATGGGATTAAAAAAAAGACTGGTGCATACAAAGTGCAGATGTGCCGTGATCGGAATTTCCGGCGGACTGGATTCTACGCTTGCACTTCTGGTCACCACCCGTGCATTTGACAGACTCGGGATCGATCATTCCGGCATTCTCTGCGTTACGATGCCCTGTTTTGGGACGACAGACCGGACTTACCGCAATGCCTGCGATCTGACACATATTATCGGGGCAACGCTCATGGAAGTCGATATCAAAAAGTCAGTGCTTCAGCATTTTGATGATATCGGACAGGAGATCGATCATCATGATGTGACATTTGAAAATGCTCAGGCGAGAGAGCGGACGCAGGTGCTCATGGATCTGGCGAACCAGAAAAACGGAATGGTTATTGGGACAGGTGACTTGTCGGAGCTGGCACTTGGATGGGCGACTTATAACGGTGATCATATGTCTATGTACGCGGTCAATGCTTCTGTTCCCAAGACACTTGTGAGACATCTGGTGAATTATTATGCGGTTACCTGTGGAGATGAAAAGCTGGAATCTATTCTGACGGATGTGCTTGATACACCGGTGAGTCCCGAGCTGCTCCCGCCAAAAGACGGTGTAATATCCCAGAAGACAGAAGATCTGGTCGGACCGTATGAACTTCATGATTTCTTCTTATATTATATGCTCCGCATGGGGTACGGGCCGGCGAAGATTTACCGGACTGCCAAACTTGCATTTGGGGATAAATACGATGAAAGTATCATACTAAAGTGGCTGAAATCATTTTACCGCCGTTTCTTTGCGCAGCAGTTTAAACGTTCCTGCCTTCCGGACGGACCGAAGGTCGGTTCTGTCGCAGTATCACCGAGAGGAGATCTCCGTATGCCAAGTGACGCCTGTGCCCGGATCTGGTTAAATCAGCTGGAGGAGCTGTAAAGTCATAAGATATGTGCGAGATGCATACACTTAGTTAGTCGCAGTTCAGACATGCATGGCATGACTGAGCCGCAGCCAAGTTTTGTGATGAAAGGGAGAGGTGTATGTATGAACGGATGACTTTGACAGAAGTGGAGAAGGAATTAGATACGAATCTGCAGCAGGGACTTTCTGAAAAGGAAGCTGAACGCAGAAGAAGAGACAACGGGAGTAATGTACTGGCTGAACCAAAGAAGAAGTCGGTGTTGTCCATGTTTGCGGAACAGCTGAATGACCCTTTGATCTTTATTCTCCTGATCGCGGCCGGGATTTCCATGGCGATGCGGGAGATGAGCGATGCGGGGATCATATTTGCTGTCATCATCATGAACGGCGTAGTAGGAGTCGTACAGGAGGGGAAAGCCCAGAAAGCCCTGGAGGCACTCAAGAAGATGACCAGCCCCACGGCAATTGTAAAAAGAGAAGGTATTTATAAAGAAATACCGGCGGCGGACCTTGTAGCCGGAGATGTTGTTTCTATCGAAACCGGCAGTCAGATTCCGGCTGATATCAGGCTTGTCACCTGTTATAGTATCAAAACAGATGAATCGGCACTGACTGGAGAATCTCTGCCGGTTCAGAAAACGTCAGAGCCCATTTCCGGGAAGAAACGCTCACTGGGTGAGATGAAAAACAGGTTATTCATGTCTACCAATACAGTGTACGGCCGGGGAGAAGGCGTGGTCACGGCTATCGGTATGCATACGGAAATTGGAAAGATTGCAGATATGCTGGAGAGCGGTCATGAAGAACCTACACCATTACAGCGCAGGCTGGGTGAGATCGGGAAGATTTTGAGTGCCTGTGCGGTAATCTTATGTGCCGCTCTTTTTGTTATCGCAGTTATTCAGCACAGGAACATTCCGGAAATGCTGATTACGGCTATCTCTCTTGCTGTTGCCGCGGTTCCGGAGGGACTCCCGGCTATTGTGACGATTGTGCTGGCACTGAGTGTTTCGAGGATGGTGAAAGTCAATACGATTGTCCGGAGGCTTCCGGCTGTTGAGACGTTAGGATCTGTGAATGTGGTCTGCTCGGATAAGACAGGAACACTGACGCAGAATAAGATGAAAGTGGTTTCGTGCTATACGGATCAGAACAGCTGTCGGCTGGATCAGCTTGATCTGTCAAAAAACCGGGAGTTTCTGGAAGGGTTTGTCCTCTGCAATGATGCTATCATCTCCGGAGGGGTATCAATGGGCGATCCTACGGAAATTGCTTTGATGGATATGGGCTCACATTACAATATCGATAAAAAAAAGCTGGAAGATGATTATCCCAGAGTAGATGAATTACCGTTTGACTCTAAACGTAAAATGATGACTACGGTGCATCAGGGCAGGGACGGAAGAATTTCTTACACGAAAGGATCCAGTGATGTCCTTATAAAACGCTGCACCCGGATTCTAAAAAAAGGAGAGATTGTTTCAATTACAGAAGATGACAGAATGCGGATCACACAGGCCACCCGTGATATGAGCAGTCAGGCTCTGCGCGTGCTGGGACTTGCAATGAGGCCTCAGGCATCTTCCCCGGAAGAAAATAATCTGGTATTCGTGGGACTCGCAGGAATGATTGACCCTCCAAGGGAAGAGGCGAAAGAAGCCATATCGGTGTTTCGGCGTGCGGGTGTAAAGACGGTTATGATAACCGGTGACCACGTGGAGACTGCATTTGCCATAGCGAAACAGCTGGGGATTGCGAATTCGATGAACGAGTGTATCACCGGAGATGAGCTTGAAAAGATGTCGGACGAAAAACTGGGAGAACAGTGTGAGGATTTAAGTGTCTTTGCCAGGGTCTCGCCCACACATAAAGTAAGGATTGTAAAAGCATTTCGTGCGCGTGGAAATGTGGCCGCCATGACGGGAGACGGTGTGAACGATGCTCCTTCTTTAAAATCTGCAGACATCGGAATTGCTATGGGAAAATGCGGTACAGACGTAGCTAAAAATGCAGCCGATATTATCCTTACGGATGATAATTTTGCTACAATTGAGAAGGCGATTGAAGAAGGAAGAGGTATCTATGAGAATATAAAAAAATCGGTGCTGTTTCTTTTATCTTCCAACTTCGGTGAAATAATTACCATGTTTCTGGCGGTATCAGCGGGCTTAAGCTCCCCTTTGAAAGCCAGTCATATCCTATGGGTAAACCTGATTACGGACTCGCTTCCGGCACTGGCACTTGGCGTGGATGAGAATGATGGAAAGATGCTTATGGATAAGCCTCCGCGCAATTCCACGGAAAGCCTGTTTGCCGGCGGGGGGCTTTTCCTGACTCTGTTCTATGGATGTCTGATTGCGGCAGTCAGTCTGATTGCATTCTTCAGTGTACCCTATGCCTTTTTAAACGGGCAGGGAGCTGCTTTTACGTTGGGAAATATCAGGGCGGCACTGTCCTATCAGGAGGTGCTGATGCGTGCCCAGACCTATGCATTTACCGTACTCGGAATCTCTGAACTGTTCCATGCAATCGGAATGAGAAATGTAGAGAAATCCTTTTTTACGAATCATCCGTTCTCGAATAAGCTGATGATCGCAGCGTTCACAGTTGGAATCGGCCTTCAGGTGCTGGTGACTGAGATTCCATATTTTAATGCCGCTTTTGAAACAGTACACTTGTCTTTTAGCGAGTGGATGGGGCTGATATTTATGTCTTCCATGCCGTTGATCGCCCACGAGATTATGCTTCTGAATCCTGCTTTCCGGCTAAAAAAATTTCATAAAAGCAAGGAAAATAAGAAGAAGACCGCTGAGCCAGGAAAGATCTGAGTTAAGTGTGTCGGCTATGACATTGCCCAGCAAGCAGCCAAGAATGATTGCACATGCATCCACAATCAGTGAGAGTGCCACGGTACATCCAATGTTAAGAGGAAGTACACCTGCTCCGAAGCCAACTGCGGCACTGTCCAGTGAAAGTGCTGCCCCCAGAGAAACAGCTTCCCTGGGGGAGAGGGTGCGGCTCTGATCCATGTCTGCTTTGTCAGGGTCTGCATATACAGTTAGTATAAAGCTGAAATGCATGAATGAAAAACTGATATGAGGTGCTTTTGGCTGATTCCTTCTGATAAGAGTTTTTAGATAACTGTCAAAAAGTTTTATAATTCCCAGTCCGAATAATATTGCAAAACAAAATATCCTGATCAGCTGCTGCGGAAGGAGCGGACTGATGATCTTACCCAGGAGTAAGAATATTAGCAGGGTACCGCCGGAAATCAAGTCCATCAGAGCAGCCGACAGAAAGGGAATTTTGATTTTATTTGTGCCATAGGCAAAACATGCTACAAAGGTATCTATGGAAAGTGCTGTCACAAGCACCAGTGATTCGAGAAAAACAGATAGTGTCATTTTAATCACTTCAGGGATTTTTACTTATAGTATGATGCCCGGGGTCAAAAGGCTACACAGTCGGGGCAGAAAGAAGACCGTCATGAATGCTGCTTCATGGCGGTCTTCATTTCTGAATGATTAAGTTTTCTTTTACTTACTTACTTCGGCTTTCGAAAGTGCTGACTTGACGGCTTCCAAAAGCAGCGTTGAAGTATATTTATTGTCATCGGAATATTTTATGTTTTCCGTAGACTGTGTCGCATAAATTTGACTGGCTATGTCTTCTAAGGTGGGTTCCATCAGAGGATACATGGCGGTAGTAACGTCACTTAAGTTTATCAGTTCGATAGAATTGATATGATTTTTATCTACGGTTACCTGTACGTCGAATGAGTTGCCACTCAATTCGATGGAAGACGTATAGACACCTGGTGTATATTGGCTGACCGAGGAGGAAACTGTGGCTTCCGAATTCGGCTCCTTTGAATTCTTACCATGAAACATCACGACAAGTAGTATGACAGCTACAACAGCCAGAATCAGAAAGATAGCTGTATAGATAACTTCTTTCATATGTAGTACAACAAGCTTGGTTTTTGAACTCATAGACGGTACACTCCTTTTGCATTCTCTATAAATGATATGATCTTAGTTATGAAAATATGCAGATTCGGGCCAAAGTTTGTGAGAGCAGATTAGAATTTTCTATTTTCCTCTTTGCTTTCGCAACTGTATAGTTTATGCTATCATAATGATAGCAGGAATGCGTGAGTATGAAGTGCCAGGCATTTCGCTGGGATCATTTCCCGTAACAACATAAAGAGGAGGAATTTTATGTCATTACAATTGCTGCTTGGAAGTTCCGGTGTGGGTAAATCTCACTACGGATTTCAATATATTATAGATGAATCAATCAGACATCCTGACAGGAAGTATCTGGTTATTGTGCCGGAGCAGTTCACGATGCAGACACAGAAGGAGCTTGTTTCTCTTCATCCGAACAAAGGGATTTTGAATATAGACATTCTGAGTTTTCCGAGACTGGCTTACCGGGTGCTGTCAGAAGTAGGAGGAGCACCGCATCCGGTGCTCGAGGAGACCGGAAAGACGATTGTACTCCAGCGTGTAGTGCAGGAACAGCAGAAAAATCTGGTGTTTCTGGGCGCGAATCTGAAACATACCGGTGCCATCGCCGAGATGAAGTCACTGGTCTCAGAACTGATGCAGTATCAGGTGGATGCCGGTTGTCTGGATGAATGGGCGGACGATGCAAAGGATAAACCGCTGCTCGCAGCCAAGCTTTCTGATACAGGTGTGATTTATAAAGGATTTATGGATTTTATGGAAGGAAGGTATATTGCCGGGGAAGAAGCACTGGATGTACTGTGTCAGAGAATCGGCGAATCGAAGCTGATACAGGACAGCACAGTGTTTCTGGACGGCTTTACGGGATTTACGCCGGTCCAGAATCAGGTGGTGAAAGAGATGCTGAATCTCTGCGACAGCGTGATTGTGGCTGCGACCATAGATGAACGGGAGGATCCGTTTCACTGCGACGGTTCCCACAGATTGTTCTCTATGACGAAAAAGATGATACAGAAACTGGTCAGCCTGTGTCGGGAGGGCAGGATAGAGATAGAAGAACCGATTTATCTGAAACATAACAGGTATTCAAGATTTTCACATGCACCGGCGCTTGCGGCCCTGGAGACAAATATATTTCGATACCGGTTCAGGCCCTATAAGGAAAAGCAGGATGAGATCAGTATTCGGGTTATGGATGACCCGAAAACGGAACTTGAGGATGCTGCACGCACAATACATAGAATTGTACGGGAAGAGGGTTACCGCTACAAGGATTTTGCGATCGTGACCGGAGATCTGAAGACGTATGGAAATTATGCGGAGCAGATATTTAACAAACTCGATATTCCCTGCTTTGTGGATGAGAAACATTCCGTGTTAATGAATCCGGTTGTGGAGTTTGTGCGTTCCGCGGTAGAACTTGTGGTGTCAGATTTCAGTTATGAAAGCGTCTTCCGGTATCTGCGGTGTGGGATGAGCCATCTTACGACCCCTGAAATCGATGAGATGGAAAATTATTGTCTTGCGCTTGGAATTCGAGGCCTGAAAAAGTATGAAGAGACATGGGTGCGCGTTTACAAAGGTATGGACAAAAAGACTCTTTTAGATGTCAACGAATCCCGTAAGCGTTTTCTGGAGGAGATAGGAGAGTTTGCGCATGCATTCAAGAAGAGAAATCTGACGGTTGAGGAGAGAACCAGAGCACTTTACGGATTGATTACTTCCTGCGGAGTACAGGAACAGTTAAAAGTTTACGAAGAGGCATTCCATCATAGCCAGAATCTTGCTATGGAGCGGGAGTACGGGCAGATCTATGGAATCATGATGGACCTTTTGGATAAACTGGTCGAAGTTCTCGGTGATGAGAAGCTGGGTCTTGTTCATTATCAGGAGATTCTGGAGGCGGGGTTTCTGGAGACTTCGGTCGGTCTGATTCCGCCGTTTACAGATCAGGTGCTGCTGGGAGATATTGAAAGAACAAGACTAAAAGATGTGAAAATTCTGTTTTTCGTTGGAATTAATGATGGGATCATTCCGAAGCCAGTTTCTAAAAGCGGGATTCTCTCGGAGCCTGACAGAGAATATCTTGCCGATAAGGATGTGGAGCTTGCGCCGACCGGGCGTGAGGAGATGTATATGCAGAGGTTTTATCTGTATCTAAATCTTACGAAACCCTCCGAAAAGCTCTTTTTATCCTACAGCAGATCTAACAGTAAAGGTGAAGCTCTGCTTCCGGCTTATCTAATTGGTATGATTTTAAAATTATATCCCGGGATAGAAGTGGAGGAGGTTAAAGCGGACGTCTGCAGTCTCAGGGAGATGGAGACACCGGATGACGCGGTGAAACCATTGATTGAAGGTTTGCGTGATTTCCGGGATGGAGAGGAAGATTCTCTCTGGGAGGAGTTGTTTACCTGGTACTGTAAAGATGCAAACAGAAAAGACCGGATCAGTCACCTGGTGGAGGCGGCATTTTACGAGAACCCGACGGAGGCGGTGAGCAGGGCCGTTGCTAAAGCCATGTACGGAAATGTTCTGGTGAATTCGGCGACGCGGCTGGAACAGTTTGCGGCGTGTGCGTTCTCGCATTTCCTAAAATATGGACTGGAACTGACGGAGCGTGCAACTTATGAATTCAATGCGGCAGACATGGGGAGTATTATGCATGAGGCACTGGAAGAGTTTTCGAAAAAGCTGGATGAAAAGAGACTTCACTGGAGAGATCTCACGGATGAACTTCGGAAAAATCTGATTGATGAGAGTGTAGAAGAGCTCGCCAATAACTATGGAAACACGATTCTTCATAGTTCAAATCGAAACAGTTATATGATTGTACGGGTGAAAAGGATGCTGCGCAGAACTGTGTGGGCCCTGCAGCAGCAGGTAGAACAGGGGATGTTTGAACCCGGTGGGTTTGAAGTTTCATTTGCCATGGAAGATCAGCTTGAAGCGATTAATTTTGACATTTCTCCGGATGAAAAAGTGAAACTCCGCGGAAGGATTGACCGCATGGACCTCTGTGAAACGGATGACCGGGTCTATGTGAAAATCATCGATTATAAATCAGGAAACACTTCTCTGAGCCTGGTTGAGTTATATTATGGTTTGCAGATACAGCTGGTTGTGTATATGAACGCCGCGCTGGAGCTGGAACAGAAAAAGCATCCCGACAAAGAGGTGGAGCCGGCCGGAATCTTTTACTATAGAATCGGTGATCCCTATGTTGCGGCATCAGGGAATGAAAGTGATGATGAGATACTTAAGAAGGTGCTCAAGTCTCTGAAACTGGATGGTATCTCAAGAGCGGAGGATGATGTGGTGCAGCTTATGGACCGGAGTATCGGGGCGGGAGGAAACTCCTGTGTAATTCCTGTGGGATACAATAAAAACGGCTCTTTAAATCGTTATTCGCATGTAGCGGGGAAGGAAGATTTTGATACCATCAGCCGGTTCACAAGTAAAAAGATTCGGGAAATCGGAAAAGAAATTCTGGAAGGGTATGTTCAGGTATCTCCTTATAAGCTGAACAACAGGGAAGCCTGCACGTACTGCCCATATCATGGGATTTGTGGATTTGATGAGAGAATTGACGGCTTTTCTTTCCGAAACCTGAGGGAAGAAGAACAAGAAGAGATGATCGAGAAGATGAAGAAAGATTTATCTGAAGGCGGGGAGGGTTCATTATGGCAGTGACATGGACAGAAGATCAACAAAAGGTGATTGACCTGCGAGATCGGAATATCCTGGTCTCTGCTGCTGCCGGTTCCGGAAAGACGGCAGTTCTGGTGGAGCGGATTCTCTCAATGGTGACGGACAAACATCAGCCGATTGACATCGACTCTCTGCTTGTGGTGACCTTTACAAGAGCTGCGGCGGCAGAGATGAAAGAACGAGTCAGAGGTGCACTGGAAGAGGCACTGGCCGCGAATCCGGAGGACGAACATTTACAGAGACAAAGTGCGCTGATTCATCATGCCCAGATCACAACAATTCACGGTTTCTGTACTTATGTCATTCAGAACTATTTTCATCTGATTGACCTGGATCCGGGATATCGAATTGCCGATGAAGGCGAATTAAAGCTTCTGAAAAATGAGGTTTTGGAAGAGATTCTGGAGGAGGCATATGAAGAAAAAGATCCGGGCTTTATAAACTTTGTGGAGTGGTATGCGCCGGGAAAGAGTGATCATTCCATAGATAATCTGATTCTGAAATTATATGATTTCGCAGTCAGCTATCCTTATCCGGAAGACTGGCTGGATGACTGTAATAAAATGTTTGAGGCAGACGATGAAGGTAAGCTGGAAGAAATGCCATGGATGAAAGAATTACTGGATGAGATTCATACCCTGCTTCTAAATGCTCTGGAGGTATCAAAAAGTGCAGAAAAGCTTGCCGAATCCTCAGCCGGTCCTTATATGTACCTTCCTATGCTGGAGGCAGATGAGACACTGATTTCGGATCTCCTGAAGATAGATTCATACCATGAGCTTTATGAGACTTTGCAGACAGTGGGATTCAAGACATTGTCCCGGAAAAAAGACACTTCTGTGGACGATGTTTTAAGGTCACAGGTGAAGGGCCTTCGAAATGATGTAAAAAGCGTGGTGAGTGATATCAGAAAAAAATATTGCTTTAAGCCGGCAAAGCAGGTTGTAAAAGAACTTCAGCTGTGCCGGGAGCCGATTTCCTGGCTGATTCGACTCACCAAAAGGTTTCAGGAAGTATATTCGGAGAAGAAACGGAAGAAGAGTCTGATGGATTTCTCGGACCTGGAGCATTTTGCACTGGAGATTCTGGTGAAAAAAAATGATGACGGATATGTCAGAACTGAGGCTGCAAGGGAGCTTTCGGGCCGCTATGCCGAAGTTATGATCGACGAGTATCAGGATAGCAATTTTATTCAGGAATTTCTTCTGGAATCTGTATCAAAGGTTTCCTGCGGCACGTATAACCGATTCATGGTGGGAGATGTCAAGCAGAGCATCTACGGATTTCGGCTGGCGAGACCGGAACTCTTTCTGGAGAAACAGCAGAAATATACCCTGGAGGACAGCCGGGAGCAGAGAATTGACCTGCACAAAAATTTCAGAAGCCGTAAGAACGTCCTGGACTCCATCAACTTCATCTTCAGGCAGATTATGGAGCGTCCTCTCGGGGGGATCGAATATGATGATACAGAAGCCTTGTATGCGGGAGCCGATTACCCTGATGCAGGAGATTCTGATTTCCCATGCACAGATGTTCTTCTGATCGATAGCAAATCACCGGAACTGGAAGATACGAAGACAAGGCAGACGATGATTGAAACAGAGGCACTCGCCGTGTCGAAGAAAATCACAGCTATGGTCGGAAACGATCAGGTATGGGACAAGACTTTAAGTGCATACCGCCCGATAGAGTACCGTGACTGTGTGGTGCTGCTGCGTACCGTGAATGAATGGGCGGAGATCTTTTCCCGTGTACTGCAGAGTCAGGGAATACCGGCATATACAACTTCACGCACGGGATATTTTTCGGCACTTGAAGTTGTGACAGTGCTCAACTTCCTGAGAATCTGTGATAATCCAATGCAGGACATCCCGTTTGCCGCAGTGCTCCATTCTCCCGTCGGAGCATGCTCGGCCGAAGAACTGGATGTCCTGCATTGGATTATCACAGATTCTC
>ENA-UOOI01002292-UOOI01002292.1-fermentation-metagenome-genome-assembly--contig:-NODE-2292-length-17042-cov-12.053806_pt1 | contig 17042 bp, 13 predicted proteins | sample MGYA00245779_ERZ724027 | MGnify/ENA primary metagenome ERZ724027 (study PRJEB28704, sample SAMN03018318) | fermentation metagenome | biome: anthropogenic terrestrial biome; feature: soil...
CAATGGCATTGGAAACGGCAACGCTGCCAGAGCGTATAACACACTACACTTTGCTTCGCAAAGTCGTGTGCCAAAGGGGTGCCCCCTTTGGGAACCCGCAGAACAAAACGGCGATATACTTCCTCTTTCGGAAGCATATCGCCGTTTGTTGTCAGCAGTCCGTTTCACGGTCTGCGTGTAGTTTCTTGTAAACTGACCTAAGAAGACTACTGAAGTGATAACCTGTAAGTAGACAGAAAAACCACCGCTTACTTACAGACTATACTTTTATTGGAAATTAAAAAGGATGGGTAAAAAAGGTGGAACAAGAAGATATTTCAGTAGGGAATACAAACTTTCAGTTGTAAAGAGGAATGTCGATGGTGAGAGCAGCGGAAAGCTCTCAAAAGAATTGGGATTAGATAAATCATTGAATTGACCCCAAAAGTTAGATAAATATTTTAAACGAGCAGTTAAGAGGGCTTGTTGTCTGTGAATAGCAGACGGCAAACCCTTTAGCTTTGCCTTGCTGCAAACAGGAGCTTTGCCATGATAAGACTGGAGAACTTTTGTCACAAGACGAGTGGGGGGAGTTTCGGCAGGGAACATCAACTTGAGTTGCTGACATTGTATTACTATTTTAAAAATGTATACTTATCCCCGCTTTTTTGATAGTCGCCTTTTATATATGATAAGATCAAATTAGCTGCCACTTCCGATTTGTTTTCTTGAAATACAAACTTTTTTCTGCTTTCCGGTAAAATTTCAGGGGAGCCGCAGGAACATATTGTGACAAAATTTTCTGGATTTAGATATCTCGCCACAAACAGGCTGACAAATTCATTAATCACGATTCCTTTTGCCTTAGATCTGCCTTTAGAAAATTCAACTAATTCTTTTACGCTTTTAGCAAAAAGCAGTTCAATTCCTCTTCTGTTTGCATAACTGCTGATGATATTTAAAATTCCTTTGTTATTGCTTTTATATGAAATCATAAATTCAGGAGTGCTGTTCAGCAGCTGTTCCGACTTTTCAAATGCTACATTATAATTCAATATTACTTTATGGAACAAGCTATCTTCTAGATAGCCATCGATAATTAAAACCGGAACATGAAAGACATTGGAAATTTTATAAAAAATATCTTCACAAACATCCAGTAGAATAACGCCATCCAAATTTCGCTGTAAAACAACATTAAGTTCTGGAGAGTTGACATCAACTTTTGTGAAAAGTACATGGTAGCCAAAACGATTTAAGTTGCGTTCTATTTGATTGATAAATTTACAATATATAAAATCCTGCCATGGGTTTTCTATGGTAAAGTCACAAACGCGTAAAATTCCAATAAGGCCAGATTTTTTGCCTGCAAGCGTGCGCGCGGTTAAATTAGGAATATATCCCATTTCCTTGCTAATCCTTAAAACACGTTTTTTAGTCTCGTCACTGATTTTCTGTCCTTTTACATGATTTAAGATATAAGAAACCGTTGCGATTGAAACATTCGATTTTTCCGCGATATCCTTCATCGTTATATTTTCCAAGTCTCGTCACTTCCTTTTCAATGCCCGTACTGAGGCGCTTAAATTACCTTAGCAGAAATGTCGGATCTTGTCAATGTGGGGCGTTATGGGGCCGTCTGCGCCGCCATGAAAACGATTTTGAGGAAATAGAGCATATTAAATAAACCGTGTTAAAAAACAAAGCCCGTCCAACGGACCAATTACTCTCTTATTGTAGAACAAGCGTAAATGTGAAACGCCGGTTGGCATCTTACATCTACGCTTTTTAGAGTACCAAAAAAGCCTCGAATTTTTGTCTCCGACCCCGGCAAACAAAATCACTGAGGAAAATATACACACTCTTTATAATGGTGAGCGGGCAATAAACTGAAACCGGTAGCTGGTACAAAGTAAGAGATTATTTAAAATACATTCTTCCGCTCTTTTTCATCCAGCTGTTTTGCTTCCGGCATACATAGTATCCGGATAACATCAAATTTAGGATTTTGTTTGCCATTCGATTTCAGTACCAACGCGGTGTCGGAACCAAAACCCGTGCCACCGATGGCTATGATTTGGCTTATGTCGGAAAGAAGGTCATTTTCCATGGCAGTTTCGGCAATTTCGAATGCGACTTTTGTACCTTGGGAAAAACTCCGTAATGCATTTGCTGTGTCCTGCTCGAAAAAATGAACACATGGTACCGCCTGTATCTGTCTCTTCCTTAGTTCATTTTTTGTTTCTTCACTTTGACTCCAGCCAAACGTATCGACTCCTACAGCGATTATTTTCATTCCCAAATCATGAAAATAATCTGCAGCAAGCAAAGCAGTCTGGCCTGTTGTAGAGGCTAGTACAATTTCGTTCACGTGATGCACAAACGCGTATTCTTTAACGATCGTAAAGACATTTTCCGTGTTGGATTTTCCCGGTTTCTCAAAATAACAGATTTGATTGTTCATAACATAACCTCCCATATTTTCTGATCGCGTTAGATGCTGACTTTCCGATTCTTTACATACATTCACTTTGCGAAGATTTTTTACGGTTCCTTGTATGATACCTATGGATGCGAAAATCGCTACTCCCAGAATTTTAAAGCAGTTAAAAATTCCTACCCATCCTGTCAAATATCCCCCCAAGATGCTTCCAACATAATTCATACCGTTGAACAACATGGTGTAAGAACTAACGACTCTTCCTCTCATTTCATTTTCCGATTCCAGAAGGACGACGGAATTTGACGCCGTTGCAAATGCAGTAATGCAGAACCCATAAAAAATGTAAAGAAAGGCAAAGACGATAAAATTTTTAAGGGCACCAATCAGCACGAATAAAACCGAGGTAACGATCGGAAGAATCAATAGAAGGCGTTTTACAAAACGGGTGTCATTTTTAACAGACATGAAAACTGCTCCGATTAGCGAGCCAATCCCCATGAAAGAGATCAGGAACGAATAACCTGCTGAATGCCCATTGACGCTTTTGGCAAGAACCGGGGTCAGCACATTGTAATTCATAGCCAAAAGTCCTATCACAGTAGAAATCAGAAGGGTTCTTAATAGGATTTTTTTGCTGCGAATATACGAAAATGCCTCGGCGATTTCTTTGACTGCTTTTTTATTCTCCGTTGGCTCCTTAACGTCGGTCTTAATCGTACAGACAAAAATCGTGACCGGAATAAAACAGAAAGCGTTGATCCAGAAACAGATCGAGATGTTGACAAACCCCATTAAGATTCCTACGAATGCAGGCCCAATGATTCGTGCACCGTTAAAAGCCACTGAATTTAGTGCAATACCGTTTGTAAGGGCATCTTTGCCAACCAGATGATAAATAAACGTCTGTCTGGCTGGCAAATTAACGGCATTTGCGGCCCCCGTAATCAAGCTGAAGAGAACAAGGTGGTAATATTTTATTGAATTCAGTCCGATCAGTACCGCCAATACCATGGATGCCGCAATCAATATGATTTGTGTATCAACCAAAACTTTTTTGTCGGAAAACTTATCAAGAATAATGCCACCGGCTACCGAAAAAAGGGAAAAAGGAATTCCGCCGATTGCCAGAACTAAACCTGACAGAAAAGGGGAGTTCGATATTTCATAAACCAGCCATGATAAAGCGGTTGTCTGCATCCATGTACCGGTAAGGGAAATGCACTGTCCCACCCAAAACAGTCGGAAATTTTTGCTTTGCATGGCGGGAAATTTTGTTTTTATCTTCTGCTTCATCCAGGACTTGACCAATTTTCCACGGCATAACTGAGCTTTTTATCAACCTCAGCGCGAAACCTTCTGTACACAACACGGTGGCGGTTGTCCGTTTCAGCAAACGCCTTTCCATCGCCCGTGTGGCAGGTTATGGAAAACTGCACGCCAATGTCCCGGGGAAGCGAGTACTGTCCACCATAGGTGCGATCCGTTATTTTATGGACAATAATTTTATTGACTGTTAAATAGGCATTATCCGGAGTCCTTTCCGGCACTGTGATGGCAATGGAAACCAATACGTATTCGGACAATGAATCGACAACTGTATACTCTGCGGTACTTTCCAAACCACCATAGTGGTATGTGACCTTTGTGCTGCCTTTGCGTCTGGGCTGTATCATCCCATTCTGGCCGACTTCCAGAATTTCCGGATGTTCCACAAAATACTGACCTGTAAGGCCGGTCGTTCTGAATCCGGTACTAAATTGCAGTTCTGGATTGATCTGTACGGCCATTCCGCTTAGCCCAACCGTTTTTCTGCCCTGCAGCCGAATGGATTGCAGGGTCCCGACATTTCCGAATAGGTACAGAAGGGGAATACTGAGGCGTTTCGACCAGTCTGTTTCCGTATGTGCCGCATCCGTGACCATATAATAGGATAGTTCATCGATCGGTTTCCATCCGATCTTATACAAATGATCTGCCATCTTTCTGACATGTTGTGGCAAAATGTTCGCTTCGTATTCCCCAACATCCAGCCAGATTTTGACCGGAACTTTTTGGGCATAAAATTTGCAGACGGGAAACACATCTAGCGTATTTAAATCAAGTTTTATAAAATAAGGGGAAAGTATTCCCGCTTTTCCGAAAATTTCGGGATGTCGGAAGAGAATGTTGTAAGTTACGAGGCCGCCCATGGATGATCCCATCAGTGCCGTGTGATTCCGGTCGGATTTCGTTCTGTAGTTTGCATCAATATAAGGCTTTAAATCGTGGATAATAAAATCTTCATACAATTCACCTTTGCAGGATTTTATTTCAGGAAGACCTTTTATTTTGTTGGTACCGTCTATACTGTGCGTGTATTCGCTTGACCGTTCGACACCTTTATTATCGATCCCCACAATAATAATTTCGTCTATCTTATTCTCGCGTATTAACTTTTCCACAGTTTCATACACATTCCAAGACTGATTGGAGTATGGGTTTGCGTCAAACAGTCCCTGCCCATCATGCATATACAACACAGGATATTTTGCAGTGCCGGAGTAATAACTGGGTGGAAGATAAATATGGATGTCCCGGTCGTTATTGAGTTTTTTAGCGTGAAAATTTTTCAGCAATAAAACTCGTTCCATTGCATTTCCTCTTTCCTTTGGAAAAGATTATAGATCCTTCCAACTTTCAACCGTGCAGTTTATTGTTAAATCCTCGGAGGCTTTGAATCTTCGGTAAGGAATATCTTTTTTATACTTATCCTGTTCAACGGAAGGATTGACAAAAGCGTCACCCCTGGCGATTTTGAATGTAAAACCACTATCGGTTGGAATGCAAATTCTGACGGTATAAAGACCGTCTTTCTCTTTCGTCAGTCGGTATTCATTCAGAGTTAGAGGCTGGTCATCCGGAGTGTTTTTGGGAACCTTTACATTTACAGTTACATTTACCATTTTAGGAACATTCTCAACAACCGTATAGACAGCAGAGGTTTCCAGCCCATGTGAACGGTAGGTTACTTTTGTTTGCCCGGCCTTTTTGGGGATGATGGTTCCATCAACGGAGATTTCCAGAATGTTTGGGTCTTCGGGAATATATTGCGCGTCGATGTCACTCATAAGGAAGCCACTATCGAATTTTACAACAGGATTTGCCCGGACTTGCAATCCCCCATTCAGGCCGACTGTTTTACGGCCATAGAGTTGTACGGAATCCCGTTGACCGATTTTACCAAAGAAAAACAAAAGAGGTGCGTGCAGGCGTTCATTCCAGTCCTGCTCAAAATGCGCACCGTCAGGGACATCGTAATACGCAAGGTCTTTTTCCTGTTGGTATCCCTTTTTCAGCATTTGATCCACAAAATGTCTGGTGTGGCTGATCTGCAAAAGATTTTCGTATTCGCCAATATCCGCCCATATTTTTTGTGGTTTCTGATTCGTATTATAAAGTTGATAGTTCGGTGTTTCCACAAAACCGTCCGGATTTACCGACACGAGAAAAGGAGACATCATGGCAAGGTTTCCAAATACCTGTGGATTACGAAAGCCAAGGTTATAAGTTACGAGACCTCCCATAGACGAACCGAGAAGTGCGGTATTTGCAGGGTCGGTCAGGGTACGATAATTTTTATCAATGTACGGCTTTAAGTCGTTCAGGAGAAAATCTTCATAAAACAGTCCTTTGGCTTTCAAATGCAATGCGTCTACAAATGGAATTCCATCGAAAGCATATTCGCTTCCCCTCTCGTTGCCCATATTAGGGATCGCGACAATGATAATCTCTTTTATTTTGCCTTCCTGAATCAATTTGTCAGTAACTTTATGCGCATTCCATGATCCGCCCGTGTTTTTCGATGGTGCAAAAGCGTACTGGCCATCATGCATATACAGTACCGGATATTTTTTGTCAATGCTTTGCGCGTAGCTCGGCGGAAGATAAAGAAAGATATTCCTGTCATTGTTTAATTTTGTCGCATGAAAATTTTTGATAGTTATAATTTGAGAATTTGTCGCCACTAAAAATCAGACTCCTTTTATCGAATTTAGCTTAAACGCTTAAGTAACTAGAGTATATCATGCGCCATCATTTCTGTCAATATCAATTTGCAAATTCAGCAGAGCTAGTGGAATAAAAGGCTAAACAAAACTGAAACTTTCAAAATCATTAATTTTATGTAATAGCTTAACTTTTTTATGATGGGATAAAAAGTTTATGAAAATAGCTGGTTCCCGACATTGCCCTATAGCTTAACAATGAATTGTTAAGCTGCGAATTGATGCATAATGCATAATAATATTTAATTATATCGGTAAATTATTGACATATAGCAATAATTGTGTTATATTTTTACATGCAAAGCGGTGAAAGGTTGGCTTTAATAACTGAGGGAGGTTCCCCCTTGAAAAACATCTTTAGTAACATAAGGAACCGGCTGAAAACATTTTCAAAAATCCGGTTGGCTTTTTTGGCACTCTGCACTGTAATATTTTTGGGCTGCCTTATCTATACGATAAGCTATCATATTGACGCTTACGACAATGAGCGGAAAATGAAACAGCTTTCTTCCATGTACGGTGGCGCAGTCTCCAGCCAAGTTACAATTTTACAAAGCAAATCAGAAAATGTTTCGAAAAAGGGGAACATTTTGCCACAGTTTCAAGGTCTGTACAAACAGAACTCCGATTTTTTTGGCTGGGTAAAAATTGATGGAACCAACATCAATTATCCTGTTATGTTTACACCCCGCGATTCACAATATTATCTGCATCGGAACTTTCAAAAAAAAGTTGAAAACCGTGGGATACCATTTCTGGATGGCAAGACAGATACGGAGAGAAGTTCCAATTATATTGTTTATGGTCATAGTATGAAAGATGGAACTGAATTTGCAGATTTACTGCATTATCAGTCAAAACGCTATTTTCAGGAACATCCCGTCATCCATTTCAATACGGTTGATCAGATGGGAGAATTCAGAATCATAGGGGTTTTGCTTACCAAAGTCTTCAACGAAAATGAGGACGTATTCAAATATTATCAATTCAGCTATCCTGCTACCGACACACAATATGAGAATTATGTAAATAATGTAAAAAGGCTTTCTTTATATGACACTGGGGTGACCGCAAAACCGGGCGAACAACTTTTAACGCTGTCAACCTGCAGCTATCAGACGCAGGACGGCAGACTGGCCGTGGTCGCCAAAAAAATCAGGTAGTTCCTGCAAAGAGGTTTCTACATAATTTTTTATTTAAGGAAGGGAAGAAAAGTATGAAAAAGTTTTTCCAAAAGGCAGCAGCGCGTGTTATGGCACTTACACTGGCAATCGTGTCAGTGGCGGCAATTTCAACAATGCCGGCAAATGCGGCAGCAGGTACGACAATCTATTTTAAGGACACGCAGAACTGGGGCAAGGCATATTACTATTCCTATACCGCAGACACAAATTCTGCGATTGGCAATGCTTGGCCTGGTCAGGCGATGACTTCGGTAGGAGGCAACTGGTACAAGGCGGTTGTTCCCGCTACTAAAACCTTCAACATTGTCTTTAACGATGCTGTCAAACCAACGGCAAAACAAACCGGCGACGTCAAGGATTTAACCGTTGGCGGCACTTTTTATCTCGTACCGGGTGGATCTTCTTCAAAAAACGCCAATGGTGTGGGCGGCGGTGTTTCCGTAACGAAAACAACAACTGCACCGTCCGATTTTCCAGCATCGAATTCCAAAGCTGATTCCAAAGCAACTACCACAGCGAAAGACGCGACTCCCCAGACAGGCGACAGCAATAATGCGGCCATAATAGGTACTATTGGGATTCTCGCTCTTGCAGCTGCTTGCTTGTCGTTCAAAAAGAAAAAGGCAGAAGCCTGATTTCCCTAAGCATAATAAGAAGCCGGAAATGCTGCGGCAGTTACCAACAACATTTCCGGCATTTTCCTTAATCTGTTAAGCTTTAATCCAGTTCGCACTGAACCAATATCCGGTTTTCTTCTTCTGCTTTACCATAGTCCAGTGAAAACATTTTTTGCAATGTTTCAACGGCAGTATCAGCAATTTTCCTGTTTGGAAAATAAATTATCTTGGTGTCGGGTAGCAGCATGTTGGAATCATCAAAATTCGACACGACAACAAGATCCTGCCGATTGATATATAGCTCCGTCTCAAGCCCAAGTATATCGCCAAATACAATTCCCTTCCCTTGGCGATGAGTTTGGAGAAATAGTCTCAAATCTGAATTTGAAGTATTAATGAAAACGTCATTGGGAGGAAATTCTTCGATAATTTGATTCTCTAAATCTTGATTACAGATGTCTTCCATTACGAGAAACGGTGAGTTTGTGCTTAGCATAGCTCTTGCCTTACGAATCGCATTCTTATAATCTGGATAAATTTTGCAGAATAAACTGTCATGAATATTACAGTTTAAAAAAAGGATGGGTACATAGTAGTTTTGTGTTATTTTGTCAGCAATTTTGTTGTCTATATCAATAAAAAAAACCGCATTAAAGTTGTGCTTTGAAATGGCAGCAACATCTTTTTCCGGATCTTTCGTTTCAATGACGATCGTTTCAAAGCCAAGTTCTTTCATTCGGGTACTTATTTTTGATGCAAGATCATAATTGGACATTCTTTTTCCGGCGGAATCGTTATCTTTACAACTGATAACAACCCCAACTTGATTGCTTTTGCGTTTTTTTACAGAATTGCACGGCTTATAATGCAATCGTGTAACGGCTTCCGCTATTTTCAAACAGGTGTCATGCCCGATTTTTTCATTTTCAGAGTGATTCAAGACATATGAAACAGTGGCCACCGACACATTGCATTCTTTCGCAATATCCCGCATGGATACTTTACGTTTTGCCATATAAACCGCCCCCTGAATTTACTTTGGGTACAATTCTATCACGCTTAGGCAATATATGCAAGAATGAAGATTATGTTGATGTTTTATAATCAAATTTATATAAAAATATTAAGACTGACGATCTTAGCAAATGGTTTTTATTTGCTGTTTAAACAAGACGGAATAAAGGGAGGCTTATGCATTGACTAAAAGATCCAGTTCAACAATTTTATCCTGCCTTTTCTGGGGCAGCGGCCAGTTCTTTATCGGTAAACAAAAGGCAAAAGGACTTCTGTTTTTTGTCGCCCAAATTTTACTTTTTGGGATAGAGCTGATTTCCGGTTATTGGTTTAATTTTTTTGCCGGACAAATTCCGGATTTTCAAATACGCTTACACGGCGGCTATTTCACACGGGGAATCTGGGGACTCTTCACTTTAGGCACAGTGCCTGGTGAAGATCATTCGACCTATTTAATGATCAATGGAATCATGTCGTTGATTTTCTTAATTATTTTTCTAGGGATTTATATATGGAATATTGTTGATGCTTATAGCACGGGAAAAGCAATTGACGACACACACACTTACCTAAGTTCACGTGCATATGGCAAGAAATCATATCAGAAAATGTTCCCTTATCTTGTGCTGACGCCGATTCTTTTTGTCGTTTTGTATATCGTTGTCATGCCAATCATTTTTTCTGTTCTCACGGCCTTTACGAATTACAACGTGAATCATCTTCCTCCTGCCAATTTGGTAAAATGGGTTGGGCTGGATAACTTTTCAAAATTAATCAGCATACCGATATGGTCACAAACATTCCTTATCGTTTTGGCTTGGACCGTTATATGGGCTTTTCTTGCAACTTTTTCCACTTATTTTTTGGGCCTTTTTCAAGCACTGCTGATAAACAGCAAATGCGTTAAGCACAAATCGTTTTTTCGCTCCATTTATATACTGCCATGGGCGATTCCGGGAATGATTTCGCTTTTGATGTTCCGGAATTTGTTTAACGGACAATTCAGCCCTTTGAACCAGTTGCTGCTTGATTGTGGGCTGATTCATAGCAGAATACCGTTTTTGTCCGAAGCTTTTAGTGCGAAAATAACGATTGTCGCGGTAAATCTGTGGATCGGGTTTCCAATGTTTATGGTCATGCTGCTCGGTGTTTTAGCCAACCAGGATCCAACTCTTTATGAGGCTGCCGAAATTGACGGGGCAAGTAAATTTCAGATTTTTCGGCGGATTAAGCTGCCTCTGTTGATGAAAGCGACCGCACCTCTGGTAGTAATGAATTTTGTTGGGAATTTCAATGGCTTCGGATTCATCTATTTTCTTACCAACGGCGGACCAAATAATTCCTCGCTGCAATTCGCGGGCGATACCGATATTTTGATTTCATGGATTTACAAATTGACGCTGGATCAGAACATGTACAATATGGCTGCTGTTTTAAATATTCTGATTTTCATTTTAGTCGGTGTTGCATCTTACTGGAATTTGAAGAATACAACCGCAATTAAGGAGATGTAAACACATGAAGAAAAGAATAAACTCATTTTTGGTGCATTTAGAGTTGATTGTTGTAGCACTTTTTGTTTTAATTCCAATTATCTGGATTGTCATGTCATCCTTTAATCCGGGGGACAGTCTGGCTTCCTCATCACTCATACCTAAAAGGTTTACTCTTGACAATTACATAAGGCTTTTTAAGGAAACCAATTATCTGGTATGGTTTAAGAATTCTTTTCTTATCGCTGCCCTTAATGCGATCGTTTCCGTTGTTCTTATTATGATAACCGCATGGATCGTATCACGTTTTAATTTTCGAGGCAGAAGGTCAGGCTTGATTGGATTACTGCTTCTTTCCATGTTCCCTAACTTTTTATCCATGACAGCGCTCTACACACTGTATTTGACGATGGGCCTGTTAAACCATCCGCTCGCACTTGTAATTATTTATGCAGCGGGCGCGATACCGTATAATGTCTGGCTTGTGAAAGGCTATTTGGATGGCATTTCAAAAGAGATTGATGAGGCAGCCTATATTGACGGTTGTTCCTATTTTTCAACCTTTTTTAGAATCATTTTGCCAATGTCCAAACCAATTATTACTTATTGCGCGGTATCCCAGTTTATGCTGCCGTGGATGGATTTCATTATGCCCAGTATGCTTTTGTCGACGGATAATGACAACACGACAGTTGCAATTGGTCTTTATAATATGATTGCCGGCAAGGAAAATGATAAATTCACCATGTTCGCAGCAGGGGCTATTCTTATTGCAGTCCCAATAACAATTTTATTTATTGTGTTTCAGAAATACTTGGTTCAGGGTGTTGCTGCCGGTGCAAATAAGGGCTAAATGGTGAATACCGTTTCTATCGTGACTGAAAATCGATCGCAGAAACACGTTTTAATGATGTCTATTTTACAAAAAAATAACATATTTGGTGTCTTGGACACAATGAAAGGATGAACAATTATGAAGTTAAAAAGGATTTTAGCATTTACCTTATGTCTTTCGGTAGCATTTCCATTAGCAGCCTGCAAATCCAACGTACCGGTTAATACAACTAAGTCAGCGGCATCCGGTAGCACCGGCTCTGAAAGCACTGAGGCACTGACTCCGGAAAAGGGCGCGACACTAATGTTTCGTACCGGCGGTGACGACAGCGATTTAGCATGGGGTAAGGCTGTTGCCGAAAAGTTTAAGGAAAAGTATGGGGTTTCGGTAACCGTACAAAAAGGAACGATGGATAATCTGAAAAAAGCGAAGCTGGAAGCTGTGGCAAAATCAGGCGTGGATGTGTTTATGCTTGCACACGACCTGTCCTATCAGGCTATTGTCCAGGGAATACTCCTTCCTTTCGACAACAGTATTGTCCAAGGGATGAAAAATGATGTCAGTCCCGTAGCACTGAAAACAGTGACAAAGGACGGCAAAGTTTATGGTGTACCGGTTTCTGTTGAGACATCGGTATTGTTTTACAATAAGAAGCTGGTTAAAACCCCGGCTACAACATTTGAACAGATCTTTAAGGAAGCAAAAACCTTCAATAATATAAAACAGAATAAATTCTGGTTCTTATTTAACGCGGACCAGGGAGCATCCCTTTATCCAATGCTGAGCACCTACGGATATAATTTGTTTGGCACCGATGGTACTGATGAAAGTAAACATAACTTCGATGCTCCAGAATTTTTGAAAGGGCTGGAGGTCGTTCAACAATTCCACGACCTAATGCCCATGAAAGCGATTGATTCCAATAACACAGACTTTCTTAATAAGCAATTTACCGATGGTAAAACAGGTTATATCATGGGCGGCCCTTGGGATGTAAAAAACTATAAAAAAGCAAACGTGGATTTTGGAGTAATTCCGATTCCAACCTATGATGGAAAACAACCGAAGACATTTTCCTACATTCAGAATGCTCATGTAGCATCTTATACCAAACACCCTAAAGCTGCACAGCTTTTTGCACAATTCCTTGTTTCCAATGAGAGCGCAGAACTCCTTTATTCAAAAGCATCTAAAATCACGGCCAGAAAAGATATCGCTAAGGTCAGTGGGCTTTCAACCGACCCAATTTCTGGCGCTATTTTAGAGGCGTTTCAAAAATCCGTTTCCATGCCAAGCGCAAAGAGAATTTCTTATTTTTGGTCTATCATCGGTGAAATCGGTCCAGAAGTATTCGATGGAAAATTGACACCTGAAAATGCACAGAAAAAAGCTGTATCGGAATGGAACAGCTTGGTACAGACCGAATCATAATGGCTTTTTAAAACAATTTTCTTTCGTGGTTTTCGAAGACGCAATCAGGAGGTTAATCTTGAACTTACAAGCACTTTATCATAACCCCAAAAGCAACTATGCTTTCGCTTATAACAATCATGAATTACATATCCGTTTACGCACAGCAAAGGATGACTGTAAATTCGCAACACTGGTAATTGCAAAAAAACATGCATGGATGGAAAAACAAAAGTTCCAAATGAAAAAAGTCGCAACCGACCGCTACTTTGATTATTACCAGTATAACTATATAACAGACGATCCGCGGTTAGGCTATTATTTTCTCGTATCCGACGGCAGAGCAACTCACGTTTATTCCGAATCCGGAGTAACCGAAACTTTCGATGATCAGTATGCTTATTTTCATTATTTCCAGTACCCTTTCATCAATCCAATTGACGTCCATACTATTCCTGAGTGGGTCCATGGAGCGGTCTTTTATCAGATCTTTGTGGATCGTTTTTGTAATGGTGACCGCAGCAATGACCCCCAGAATGTATCCCCATGGAGTGAGCTTCCCAAGCCAAAAAGCTTTTTCGGCGGCGATTTACAAGGTATCATCGAGAAGCTTAATTACCTAAAAGAGCTTGGAATCAATGGATTATATCTTACTCCGATCTTTGAATCGCCCAGTAACCATAAATACGACACAACCGATTACCGTAAGATTGACCATTCTTTCGGAGATAAAGACCTGCTGCGCAAACTTGTAAAACAGGTGCATGAAAAAGGCATACGTATTATTCTGGATGGAGTATTCAATCACAGCGGTTACTTTTTTGCCCCGTTTCAGGACGTTTTGAAAAATGGCGTTCAGTCCAAATATGCAGATTGGTTCCATTTTTTAGAGTTCCCTGAAAATGACGGTAGCCCGAAATACCGGTGTTTTGGGACGAGCTCAAATATGCCGAAGCTCAACACATCAAATCCACGGCTAAAAGAATATCTTTTTGATACGGTTGCCTACTGGATGAAAGAAACAGAGATTGATGGCTGGCGCCTTGATGTCTCCGATGAAATTGATCACCAGTTCTGGAGGGACTTCCGCAAACTGGTTAAGGATATCAATCCGGAAGCCGTCATTATCGGTGAAAACTGGCACAATTCTTACCCATGGCTGATGGGTGATCAATTCGACGGTGTTATGAACTACCCTGTAACGAAATCGTGTATTCGATTTTTTGCATTGCAGGAAATCAATGCGGAAGAATTTGCGGAGGATCTGTCAGGTAGCCTAATGTGGAACTCGGATCAGGCCAATTTTTCCATGCTTAACCTTTTAGATAGCCATGATACCATGCGTTTCCTAACCTGGTGCCAAAGGGATAAAAAGAAACTGATGCTGGCCATTCTGTTTTTGTTCAGTTATGTTGGCATACCCTGTACCTATTATGGAACAGAAATCGGTATGGAAGGCAATGGTGACCCGGACAGTAGGCGTACCTTTGACTGGGATGAAAGCCATTGGGATAAAGATTTACTTACCTTTTATAAACGAATCATCTCTTTTCGCAAAAAATGTAAACCGCTTCAATATGGTAATATACAAATGTGGGCCAATGACGGGGCTTTTTATCTGGAGCGGGAATATGGTAATGAAAAGGTTCTAACCGTATTAAACAACACAGGAGAAGACAAAAACATTCTTTTGCCGCCTGGCAAAGCCATTGAATGGGTTACCACTGAAAAGACAGCAGACATGCATACGGAATTTCTAAAACCATTTGGAGGATTCTCTTTTTACTACTCCGTTTGAATTTATATGGCCGCCATTTCTGGTCGTATCAAGATCTATGCGTAAAAACTAGTTGGTTGGCTGAAAAATGGAATTGGATATATGAATAAAAAATCCATAGCGATTTTCCTTTATGACAGAGTGGAGTTATCACACAAACATGTAACAAAGGAGGATAGATCGCTATGGATTGCCTTGATTATATCATAATAGAGCCAGAGCGCAAGTCCGGACGATATTTACAGCTGTGGATGCTCCGAGACACCGGTACGCCAACGCTACAGCGTTTCTGCTGTGAGAGACTCCTAACTCATTTTACCGGGATATCCAACTTGAACTTGAAATTTGCAAAAATATTTTGTTACCGGCATTGTGGTAATATCAGTAGAAAACAGGCACAGACAGCTAAAATAAAATGGAGGAATTTTTATGCCAGACTGGCTTAATGACGCAGTATTTTATGAAGTTTATCCTCAGAGTTTTTACGATACTAATGACGATGGAATAGGCGATTTGAATGGTATTACTGAAAAGTTGGATTATATTAAGTCGCTTGGCTGCAATTCGATCTGGATTAATCCCTGTTTCGATTCCCCTTTTATGGATGCCGGATATGATGTTAGCGACTATAAAAGAATCGCATCCCGCTACGGTACGAACGACGATATGATACGGTGCTTTTCGGAGGCACATAAACGTGGAATGCATATTTTGCTCGATTTGGTTCCCGGGCATACATCCGACCAGCATCCGTGGTTTCTGGAAAGTAAAAAAGCAGAACAAAATCAATACAGCAACCGGTATATTTGGACGGACTCCGTATGGAACCGCCCAACCGGGTTCAACTCCATGTGCGGCGTAACAGAAAGAGACGGTTGCTACCTTCTGAATTTTTTCTCGTCACAGCCAGCTCTGAATTACGGTTTTAATAAAATAACCGCGCCGTGGCAGCAGTATTATACAAGTCCGGACTGCATCGCAACACGGGAAGCAATGAAAGATGTGATGCGTTTTTGGCTCGATGTAGGCTGCGATGGTTTTCGCGTTGATATGGCTGCATCTTTAATTAAAAATGACGACGATAACGCTGCAACTGCTGAAATTTGGAGAGATGTGCGGGAAATGCTTGACCGGGATTATCCGAAAGCCGCATTGGTATCCGAATGGTCCGATCCCGATAAGGCGATTAATAAGTCGCGGTTTCACATGGATTTTTATCTCGATCACAGGGGAAATGGTTACAATTCACTTTTTCGAGAAACTAGCAATAACGGCAGTAATCTCAGCTTTTTCAGTAAGCAGGGCCGAGGGAATATTATGGAGTTCCTGGATGATTATCTTCCGAAATACAATGTGTCAAAATCAGCAGGTTATATTAGCTTTATAACTTGCAACCATGATACGCCCCGCATGACACTTGGCTATGATATTTCGGAATGCAAAATCGCATATTCGTTTCTTTTAACCATGCCGGGTGTTCCGTTTATTTATTATGGCGATGAAATAGGCATGCAGTATTTTAATTTAACAAGTGTGGAAGGCGGCTATAGCCGAACCGGAACGCGCACGCCAATGCAGTGGACAAATGGAAAAAATTTGGGTTTCTCCAATGCAGATAGGGAAAAGCTATATCTTCCGGTAGATGACCGTGACTGTGCCCCCACAGTGGAAAGCCAGGAAAAAGACGAAAAATCTTTGCTGAATACTGTGAGAAAAGTGTTGGCCTTGCGCCATCAAATTCCGGATTTGCAGGCAGTTCCAAACTTTGAGGTAATTTATGCGAAAAAAGGCTGCTATCCATTTGTATACCGCCGTGGTAAATACTTTATAGCAGTGAATCCTTCCTTTCGTGAAGTGGAGATTCTATTGATGGAGAAGGGAGAACCTGTGTTCACGATAGGCAACAGTACTTTGAAAAATGGTCATCTTATGATGTGTGGACAATCTTTTGCAATTTTTAAAAGCACCCAGAGCTGATATGTGGTCGTACCAATAGAAGTTTGCAATTCAATTTGGATGAGTGTTTCAAAGGGGTGCCCCCTCTTTGGAAATCCACAGAATAAAACGGCGATAGGCTACCCTCTCCGGGAGCATATCGCCGTTTGCTGTCAGCAGCCCGTTTTGCGGTCTGTGTGTAGTTTCTTATAAACTGACATAAGTGGAAATGTCAATACCATATAGTTGTTGTGCCGAAGTTCCGGCGTATATAAATGCTAATCTGAAAGTATACCAGAAAGCGGAAAAACG
>ENA-UOOI01002296-UOOI01002296.1-fermentation-metagenome-genome-assembly--contig:-NODE-2296-length-17020-cov-59.556970_pt1 | contig 17020 bp, 15 predicted proteins | sample MGYA00245779_ERZ724027 | MGnify/ENA primary metagenome ERZ724027 (study PRJEB28704, sample SAMN03018318) | fermentation metagenome | biome: anthropogenic terrestrial biome; feature: soil...
AATCGATTCAGGGGATTTTTCAGTATGGAGACGTTTATCAGTCTGGTTCTTTTATTTACCATGTACAGCTTTCTGGGATGGCTGTGCGAAAGCATCTACTGTTCCATTCCGGAAAAACGGTTCATCAACCGCGGGTTCCTCAACGGCCCCTTCTGCCCGGTATACGGGTTCGGGGCCCTTCTGAACATCACGGCGCTGCTGCCGGCTTCGGGGAAGCTGCCGTTCCCGTGGGACTTTGCATTCCTGTTTCTGGGCGGCATGATCCTGACCTCGGCGCTGGAATACGCCACCGGCTATCTGCTGGAAAAGCTGTTCCATGCCACCTGGTGGGACTATTCCAAGCACAGATTCAACCTTCACGGGCGCATCTGCCTTCACAACTCGCTTCTGTTCGGGCTGATGTCGGTGCTTCTGATCAAAGTGATCCATCCGCCGGCCGCCGCCGCGACAGCCGCCCTTCCGTACCCGGCGGCGCCCGTGCTCGCGGGCGGGCTGACCGTTTACTACTTCGCCGACGGCATCATCACCGTAACCAACATCCTGCAGCTCGGCGGCAAGACGCGGCAGCTTCAGCTCGTGCTCGACGAGATCCGGGAAAAGACGGCCGGCGTGAAAGACCTGAGCCTGTACACGATGGAGCAGACCCTGGACGAGCTGAGCAGCCGCGCCCAGGAGCTGAAATCGGACAGCCTGCAGAATTTCAGCCGGATGATGGACATCCTGAAGGAAAAGGCGGACGCCACCAGGCTGGAAAGCGCGGAGAGCCTGAAGGAGTTTATCCAGAACCTGATCAACGCCGAGATTCGCGCGCGGATTTCCCTGCTGCGCAGCCGGCAGGCATATCTGGAAAAAATCCCGCACATCCACCGCCGTATCCTGAACGCGTTCCCCCAGATGAGCTCCATCCGCTCGCCGGAATCCCTCGCGCGGCTGAAAGCCGCCGCGAAAGCCGCGCGGGAAAAGGTGAAAAAGCAGGACAAATAGCTCCGCCGCGCGGCGGGGACGCCCCCCGCCTGTGCAGGCCGTCTTTTGGCGTCCTTGGCTTTTCCGCCGGGATTTTTTAAACCGGGCTTGGGCCTTATTGGGAAACAATCAAAAACGAGGAACGGGGCCATCGGCCCTTCCATAAAAAATCAGCAGAAAGAGTGGAACAAATGAGCAGAGAAAAAAGGAAATGGAAATTTGAGACCCTTCAACTCCACGCGGGGCAGGAAACGCCGGACCCGGCGACGGATGCCCGCGCGGTGCCGATCTACCAGACCACCTCGTACGTTTTCAGGGATTCCAAGCAAGGCGCCGCACGGTTCGGGTTGAAGGAAAACGGCAACATTTACGGCCGCCTGACCAATCCCACCCAAAACGTCTTCGAGGAGCGCATGGCCGCGCTGGAAGGCGGCGCGGCGGCGCTCGCGACCGCTTCCGGCGCCGCGGCCGTCACCTACGCCATTCTGAACATTGCGGGGGCCGGCGACCATATCGTTTCCGCCACGACCATCTACGGCGGCACGTACAACCTGTTCGCGCACACCCTGCCCGAATACGGCATCACCGCCACCTTTGTCGACCCGGACAAAGCGGGCGGCTTTGAAGAGGCGATCCGGGGCAACACCAAGGCCGTTTTCATCGAAAGCGTCGGCAACCCCAATTCCAACCTGATCGACATCGACGCCGTGGCGAAAACCGCGCACAGCCACGGGATCCCGCTGATCGTGGACAGCACCTTCGCCACCCCGTACCTGCTGCGCCCGATCGAGCACGGCGCGGATGTGGTGGTCCATTCCGCCACCAAGTTCATCGGCGGCCACGGCACGACCCTGGGCGGCGTGATCGTGGATTCCGGAAAATTCGACTGGGCGGCTTCCGGAAAGTTCCCGAAGCTGACCGAACCGAACCCCAGCTACCACGGCATCAGCTTCTCCCGCGACGTCGGCGCGGCCGCCTATGCGGCGAGAGCCCGCGCGATCCTGCTGCGCGACACCGGCGCCACGATCAGCCCGTTCAACGCGTTTCTGCTGCTTCAGGGGCTGGAGACCCTTTCCCTGCGCGTGGAGCGCCACGTGCAGAACACCCTGAAGATCGTCGACTTCCTGCACAGGCATCCCAGGGTGGAAAGGGTCAACCATCCGTCTCTGCCGGAAAGCCCCTACCACAAGCTGTACGAAAAATATTTCCCGAACGGCGGCTGCTCCATCTTCACGTTTGAAATCAAGGGCGGGGCGAAGGAAGCCACCGATTTTATCGACAGGCTCCAGATTTTCTCGCTGCTCGCGAACGTGGCGGATGTCAAGTCCCTGGTGATCCACCCGGCCAGCACCACCCACTCGCAGATGAACGAAAAGGAGCTGCTGGAAAGCGGCATCAGGCCAAACACCATACGGCTCTCCGTCGGAACCGAGCACGCGGACGACCTGATTTACGACCTGTCCCAGGCGCTGGAATAAGAAAGCGTTCTTTACAAATACCGAGGGCCCTGTTTTCATGAAAACAGGGCCCTTTGCGATATTAAATTTTATTGCGGCAGCTTCTGCGCCGCCGTGACGCCCAGAAGCATCAGGAATTCACAGACCTGAAGGAACCATCCGGCCAGGTCGCCCGTCGTGCCGCCGAACCCGCGGTAGGAAACCCGGCGGTAGATGCAGAAAGCCGCCGCTGCGGCCAGAAGCGCAGCCCCGCCCAGAAGCGGGTGCACGAAAAGCAGGCCCGCGGCGCAGAGCGCAAGGTAACAGACGAGGACAAGACGGACCTGCCGCTTTGCCGCCGCGTCGGAAAAAGCGGCCACCAGCCCGCTGCTTTTCGCACAGCGGAACGTCACCACCGAAAGGCCGCTCAGCGCGCGGGACAGGACAAAGCCGATCCCCAGCACGCACACGGCCTCTTTTGTCAGCCGAAGCTCCGTCCAAAGCCCGAAGGAGAGAAGAAAATAAAGCGTGCAGCCGATGACGGCGAACGCCCCGGCGTGGGAATCCTTCAGGATTTCCAGCTTCTTTTCCGCGGGCCGGCGGGAGCAGAGCGCGTCCATCGTGTCGCAGAAGCCATCCATGTGGATGCCGCCCGACGCAAGCACCGGAAGGAAGACGCACACCGCCGACCTGAGAAAAACGCCGAGGCCCCAGAAAGCGGAAAGCTGTGCCCACAAAAAGAAAAAAAGGCCGACAGCAACGCCGACCAAGGGAAAAAAGCACATGGCATATTTCATGCTCTTGGGGCCCCATTCCGCTTTGGGAACGGGAAGGATGGAATACATGGAGAAAGCGGTGAAAAACGCCGCCAGCAGATTCACGACCCGCGCTCCTTTCTCTCCCCCGGCGGGAAGCCGGCCTTTTCATTTTGTTCCGGTTTTACCGGCAAAAGTGCTCCACAAAGCTGTCCATTGAGGCCTGGATGACCTCGACCGCCTCATCCGCTCCGCCGGTTTCCTTGACGGCGGTCTCTTTCTTTTCAAGCTCTTTGTAAACCTTGAAGAAATGGGACATCTCTTCCAGAATATGGCCCGGCAGCTCGCTGATGTCGGTGTACTGGTTGAAGGTGGGGTCGCTGAACGGGATGGAAATGATCTTCTGGTCGTTGCGGCCGCTGTCCAGCATCGAAATCATGCCGATCGGGAAGCACCGCACCATCGTGCCCGGATCCAGCGGCTCCGAGCAGAGCACCAGAACATCCAGCGGGTCCAAGTCGTCGCCGTAGGTTCTCGGGATAAATCCGTAGTTGGCCGGGTAGTGGGTCGAAGTATAAAGGATTCGGTCCAAGATCAGCAGGCCCGTCTCCTTGTCCATTTCATACTTTTTCTTGCTTCCCTTCGGGATCTCGATGACCGCGATAAAATCTTTCGGGCTGATCCTCTTCGGGGAAATGTCACGCCAAATATTCATGATTGAAACTCCTGTTCGCAATAAATACAGCGGTAACGCTGCGTCTCGTCGTCGCAAAGCTGAAAAATGTGGTCGATGTCTTTTTCCACGCTGGTGATGCAGCGCGGGTTTTTGCATTTGATGACATTCTTCACGATCTTCGGCAGAACGGGACTCCGTTTCTCAACGATTTTTCCTTGATCGATTACGTTGATAGTAATATTATGGTCGATAAAGCCGAGAATGTCAAGGTTCAGGTCGGTTTTGCCGTCGATCTTGATGATGTCCTTTTTCCCGTACTTGCTGCTGCGCGCGTTTTTGATGACGGCGACGCAGCAGTCGAGCGCGTCGAGCCCCAGCAGATTGTAGAGCTTCAGGGCCGTTCCGGCCTTGATATGGTCGATCACGATGCCTTTTTCCAGGCTGTCGATGTTCAGCATGCTTTCACCCCCAGAAGCTTCATCATCAGCGCCATACGGACATACATGCCGTTCTGCGCCTGTTCGAAATAGGCCGCGCGCGGGTCGTCGTCGACCTCCACCGAAATCTCGTTCACGCGGGGCAGCGGATGAAGCACCGCGAGATCGGGCTTGGCCGTCTTCATCTTCTCGGCGGTCAGGATACAGCTGTCTTTCAGCCGGATATAATCCTCTTCGTTGAAGAAGCGCTCCTTCTGGATGCGGGTCATATAGAGGATGTCCAGCTCCGGCATGACCTCCTCCAGATTTTCCACCACGCGGCAGGGCGTGCCGCGCGACGTGACGACATCCTGCATGATATAATCGGGGACGCGCAGCTCTTCCGGGGAGATCAGCACGAACCGGATATCCCCGAACCGCACCAGCGATTTCATCAGGGAATGCACGGTCCTGCCGAATTTCAGGTCCCCGCACAGCCCGATGGTCAGGCCGCTCAGCCTGTTCTTTTTGGAACGGATCGTCATCAGGTCGGTCAGCGTCTGGGTCGGGTGCTGATGCCCGCCGTCGCCCGCGTTGATGACCGGGATCCTGGAATACTTCGCCGCCACCCGCGGCGCGCCCTCTTTCGGGTGGCGCATGGCGCAGATATCCGCATAGCAGGAAACCACTCGGATGGTATCCGCCACGCTTTCCCCCTTGGACACCGAACTGCTGGCGGCCGAGGAGAACCCCAGCACACTGCCGCCCATATGGAGCATGGCCCCTTCGAAGCTGAGCCTCGTTCGCGTGCTCGGCTCGTAAAACAGAGTGGCCAGAACCTTGCCGTCGCAGGCGTGGGCATAGGCCGCGCGGTTTTCCGCGATCCGGTCCGCAAGGTCGAGAAGCTCCACCGTCTCTTCCACGGAAAAGTCGAGCGGGTCAATCAGGTGCTTCATAAATTCCTCCTAACATATGCTGTCCGGGCTTAAAACAAGCACACTTTGAAACAGCTTTTTCAAAGTGTGCCGCAATGAAACAATTTTTTACTTGGTGAATATTATACATCCATTTCCGCCGCATGTCCACGAATTTTTTCAGATTCGAAAATTTTTACGGGTTGTCGGATTTTCATAAAAAAAGCGCCAGGTTTTTGTAAAACGTCATGAATCGCCCCGCAGGAAGCGGAACGCTCTTTTCAGGCGTGCTCCACCGCGTCGGCGGCGGCCGAGAGCCATTCGCCGGAAACCTTCTCCGCTTCCCCCCTGTCGCAGGCCCGCGCCGCCTCCGGGTCGATCGGAAGGCGCGAAAGGACTTTCAGGCCGTACTTTTCGGCGACCGAATCGGCATGGCTTTCCCCGAAAACGGAAATTTTCCTTCCGCATCCGGGGCACCGGACCCAGCTCATGTTCTCCACGATGCCGAGGATCGGCACGCTCATCATCTCCGCCATGCCGACCGCCTTGGAAACGATCATGGAGACAAGCTCCTGCGGCGACGTGACGACGACGATCCCGTCGACCGGGATGGACTGGAACACCGTGAGCGGAACGTCGCCCGTGCCGGGCGGCATGTCCACAAACAGAAAGTCGACATCCTTCCATACGACATCCGTCCAGAACTGCCGGACCGCCCCCGCGATCAGGGGCCCGCGCCACACGACCGGCGCGCTTTCCTCATCCAGAAGGAGGTTGATGGACATCACGTCGATCCCGGTGCCGGTGGAAACGGGACAGAGGCCTTTCTCGTCCCCCGTCGCCTTCTCATGGATCCCGAACATTTTCGGGATCGACGGGCCGGTGATATCCGCGTCGAGCACAGCGGTATGATACCCCCTGCGGTTCAGGAGGACGGCCAGCATACCGGCGACAAACGATTTTCCGACGCCGCCCTTTCCGCTGACCACCCCGATCACCTTTTTCACGCTGCTCGCGGGGTTCGGTTTTTCCCGCATCGACCCCGGCCCGGCCTTTCTCGACGCGCAGTCCGCCGAACACGAACCGCAGTTTCCGTTACAGGTCTCAGGAGCCTGACTCATCATAAAACATTCCTTCCTGCGGGAAAAAGCCGTACGGCCGTTTCCCTTTTTTATTCTTTTCATTCTTTCCGTTTTTCTTTCATCGAACCGCAGAATGATGTTTTCCTCCCGCCTGCGGCGGAAAGGAAAGGCATCAAACAAGCCCGACGTCAGAATTCCTTCTTCAGGCTGCGCAGGAACAGGTCCGACAGCACCCGGTCGGCCTTCTGGCCGCCGGTGATGACCGAATCCACCGCGCGGCAGATGGGAAGCTCCACGCCGTAGCGGTTCGACAGCAGCAAAAGCGCCGATGTCGTCGCCACGCCCTCGGCCAGCTTTTCATACGGCGCGCCGCGCACGAACTGCTCGCCGAACGCGCGGTTATGGCTGAACGGCGAGAACACCGTGGCCTGATAGTCGCCCAGATGAGCCAGCCCGTACGCCGAGATCTCTTTTCCGCCCATCGCCCCGATCAGCCGGGCGATCTCCCGCGTGCCGCGCGACATCAGCGCGCCCTTGAGCGCCGTTTTGTTCAGGCCGTCCAGCATGCCGGCGGCGATGCCGATCACGTTTTTCGACGCGGCGCCGATCTCGTTGCCGATCAGGTCCTCCCCGTAGTAAAAGCGGATGAGGCCGCTCGAAAACGCGCCGACCAGCCTGGTTTTCGTCTTTTCGTCTTTGCTGTCGATCACCATGCAGTTCGGGATGCCCGCGAGGAAATCCTGCACGTGGCCGGGGCCGACCCAGACGGCCACCGGCGTTTCGGGGGAAACGAATTCCTCCGTCACCTGGGTCAGGCGCTTCCCCGTTTTCGCCTCGATCCCCTTCATGCACAGCACGATGGTCTTCCCGGCGAGCGGATAGTTCGAGAGCCCGGCCATCAGCGCGCGCAGGTTCTGGGAAGAGATCGAGATCACGATCATCTCCGCACCGTTCACCGCCTCTTCCAGGGAATCGGTGAGGGCGACGCCGTCCTCCAAAGTCACAAGCCCGTTCGTGCGGGTCTGCCGAAACTGCGCGAGGTGCGCGGAGCCCGGCCTGCCGTAAAGCGCGACCGCGTGTCCGAGCCCGCACAGATACCACGCGATAAAGCTGCCCCATCTTCCGCAGCCGATCACCGTTATTTTCATCGCTCCAGGTCCTTTCGGATGGATTTTCCCTTTGCAGCGTCTTCAATGGAACGGCAGAGCCCCGTCGATCCATTGCAAACGGAAAGCTGCCGCGGGACTTCTTTCATCATAAGTTTTTTATCCGGGCTTGTCAATGACAAAAGGACAGAGGGCGTGCCCCTGTCCTTTCCGTTACAAAAATGCCGATCTGTTCCGGCCGCGGTCCTGCGCGCGGCGGACCGTCAGTTTCCGGCCTCCAGGCTGATCTCGTTGAATTTTCCGAGCAGGTCGTTTGTATCGAGCGCCGCCTTCTGCTCATCCGCCGCGTCGATGACGCACCGGCCCTGGTGCATCATCAGCAGCCGGTCGCCGTACCGGATGGAAAACTTCAGGTTGTGCGTCACCATCAGCGTCGTCAGCTTCTTTTCGCGGACGAGGCGCTCCGTCAGCTCCATGACGTTCTCGGAGGAACGCGGGTCGAGCGCGGCGGTGTGCTCATCCAGAATCAGCAGCTCCAGCGGCGTCATCGTGGCGATCAGAAGGGCCAGCGCCTGCCGCTGACCGCCGGAAAGGCTGCCCACCGGCAGATCCAGCTTGTCTTCCAGGCCGAGCTTCAGCAGCTCGAGCTGGGTGCGGTACCGGTCGATGCGGCGCTTGTTGACGCCGGAGGTAAGGCCGAAAAACGAGCCCTTGTGATCGGCGAGGGCCATGTTTTCCAGAATCGTCAGCTCCGGGCAGGTCCCTTTCGCGGGGTCCTGAAACACCCGGCCGATGTATTTCGCGCGCTGGAACTCCTTCATGTGGTTCAGGTTTTTCCCGTTGAGCAGGATCGTTCCGCGGTCGGGCGCGACGCTGCCGCAGATCAGGTTCAGGAGGGTCGTCTTGCCCGAGCCGTTGCTGCCGACCACCGAAACGAACTGCCCCTTGCGGATCTCCAGACTGAAATCGGAAAAAAGCACCATTTTGCTGACGGAATCGGGGGAGAAAGTCTTGTCGATGTGGCGCACGCTGACCATGCTGTCAGATTTGAGTGGGGTTGACATGCGGATGCTTCCTCCTTCCCGATATCATGCGGTTGCTCACCAGAGCGACGGTGAACAGGACCGCCATCAGCAGCTTGAGGAAATTGGTCGGCAGGCCGAGCTGCATGGCGATGGCGAGACATGCCTTGTAAACGATCGCGCCCAGCACCACCATGACGGTCGGCTTCAAAAACCGGAGCCGGCCGAAGATGCTGGTCCCGATGATCACCGAGGCCAGCGCCATGACCACCATGCCGGTGCCGCTGTAAATGTTGGCGGAGCCGCTCTGCTGCGCCAGAATGGAGCCCGCAAGCGCGGTGCAGCCGTTCCCGATCGCAAGCCCTAGGATTTTCATGCGCCCGGGGTCCTGCCCCAGCGAAATGACGTACTGCGGGTTGTTGCCCGCGGCGCGCAGCAGGAGCCCGGATTTCGTTTTCAGATACAGGTCGAGCAGGATCTTGACCAGCGCGGCCGCAACCAGCGCCACCAGCACCACCTGAACATCCGACGCGCCGGCCGGCAGAAGCGCCGCCGGGCCGGAATTGAAAATCGTCGGCTGATTGTAGAACGGAAGCACCGCGCTTCCGGAGGTGATGACGAGGTTGACGCTCCAAAGGCCGGTCATCACGAGGATCCCCGAAAGAAGGTCCGTGATCTTCAGCCTGACATGCAGGAAGCCGGTGACGCACCCGGCAAGCGCGCCGAACACGAACGCCGCGGCGCAGGCCGCCCACGGGGACCCGCCCGCAACGATGACGGCCCCCGTGACGCAGGCGCCCAGCGGGAAGGTGCCGTCCACCGAAAGGTCCGGGAAATCCAGCACCTGATAGGTGATGTACACCCCCATCGCCATCACGCCGTAAATCAAGCCCTCCTCCAGCACGTTCAGGAGAAGCCCCGTTAAAATGTCCATGTTTCGTTCCCTGCTTTCCCAGATTGCAACAGTCTTTGTATTATTTTACCTGAGCGGCGTTCTCATAATCCTTCGGCAGCGAAAGGCCGAGGGAATCCAGCACGGTTTTATTGTAGACCGGTGAAAAATCCTTGACCAGGAACACCGGGAGATCCGCCGCCTTCTTCTCCCCTTTCAGGATGGAGGCGGCCATCTTTCCGGTCTGGGCGCCCAGCGCGACGTAATCGATCCCCTGCGAAGCCAGGCACCCGTTTTTCACCTGTTCCTCTTCGGAGCCGAACACGGGGATCTTCTTTTTGTTCGCCGCCTGAAGGACGGAGGAAAGGTTGTTCACGACGTTGTTGTCGGTGAAGTTGTTCAGGCAGTCCACCCCCTTCGCGACGGTGGAAGCCGCGGCGGTCGCGACTTCAGAAGCATTCGTCACGCCGGTCTCGACGATCTCGAAGCCGTAATTCCCCGCGATCTTCTTCAGGGAAGCGAGCTGGCTGACGGAGTTCGGCTCGCTGGTGGTGTAAAGCACGCCGATCTTTTTCGCCTGCGGCAGGAACGCGCGGATCATCTTCACCTGCTCCTCCAGCGGAAGCACGTCGGATGTCCCCGTGCAGTTCGTGCCCGGCTTTTCGAGGGATTTGACGATCCCGGCGGAAACGGGGTCGGAGACTGCCGTGAACACGACCGGAATATCCGTCCCCTTGGCGGCGCTGTACGCCGACATGGCCGCCGGGGTCGCGATGCCCATGATCATGTCGTATTTTTTGGAAACCATATTCTTCGCGATCAGGTCGCCGTTCGCCGCGTCGCCCTGCGCGTTCTGAAGGTCGATCGTCACGTTCTGACCGTTTTTGTATCCCGCTTCCTCAAGCCCCTGCAGGAACCCCTTGTAGCAGTTGTCGAGCGACGGATGCGGCGCGAACTGAATGACGCCGATCTGAAGCTTCTTCTCCGAAGACTGCCCGGATGCGGCCTGGGAAGAGGATGAGCCTCCCGCCCCGCAGGCGGCAAGAGACGCGGTGAAAGCGAGGACGAGGATCGACGCGGCAAGTTTTTTCAATTGTTTCATTTCAGACACTTTCCTTTCCAAAAATAAGAGGGTTGTTTTTCTTCGGTTCCTTTTCGGCCACCACCAGTCGTCGGCCATCGCAAACCACCTCCCTTTCCCTTCCCGGAAAAACCAATAAAAAAAGCCCCCGTCCCTTCTTCAGGGACAAGAGCATAAACTCCTGCGGTACCACCCGGATTGACGCGTTTCCGCGCCCACTCAATTTTACTGCTTTTCCGCCCCGCTTTTAACGGATGGAGCGATTCCGTCGGAAACTACTAAGCCCGGCCGGCTTTTCATCCCGCCCTCGTAAGTCCATTCCCCCGGCAGCACCATGCCGCGATTTCACCCGCCGCGGCTCTCTGAAAAGGCGTTCTGCCCGGATACTACTCTTACTCATCGGTTTTTCTTTTTTTGTTTTTATCATTATATGTCCGTTCCCGCCGGTTGTCAATCTTTTTTTGATTCCGCGCGGATTTCGCCCCGTTATTTTCTCATGGATGCTCTGTTTTCATTTGCAGGGACATATGGTAAAATAAGATAATTCTCCAAACGAAAGGATGCTGTCCGCGTGAAAAAGGTATTGGAACTCTCCCCCAAAAAGCTGGCCGCCGTTCTGACCGGCGTCCTGATCCTGGTGCTCGCGCTGCTCGCCGCGATCTTTCTGAGATACGACGCCGCCCGGCACTACGAATGCACGAATTACGCGTTCGGAACCTACATACAGCAGACGGTCTACGGAAAAGCCCGGGAGCAGGCGGCGGCTTCGGCCGCGGCGGCGATCGGGGATCTGGAGGACAGGATCTCCCTTCAGGGGGAGGACTCGGATATCGCGAAGCTGGACGCCGAAGCGGGGAGCGACTGGACGCAGCTGAACGAAAAGACCGTCTCCCTTTTGAACACCTGCCTCGACGTTGCGGAAAAATCCGGCGGCGCGTACGACCCCACCCTGTACCCCGTGGCCTCGCTGTGGGATTTCGGCGGCCTTTCGAGCCGCGTCCCGGACCGGTCTGAGGTCGAAAAATTTCTGCCGTACGTCGGGTATGAAAATCTCCGTATCGACGGGAACAAAGCCTCTTTGAAATATCATTCCAACGCGGCGGACCTGAGCGCGGTGGAAAACGGCGCCGCCTGCGACGAAGGGACGGCCGCCTACCGCAGCGCCGGGGCCTCGGCCGGCCTGATCGCCGCCGGCAGGAGCGTCGGCGTGTACGGAAGAAAGCCGGGCGGCAAGCCGTGGAGCATCGCGGTGCAGTCGCCGCAGAACGGCAAAGACCCGGCTTCCATCGGTTCGCTGGAAATCGGCTCCGGCTTCGTTTCCACCGCAGACAGTTCGGAGAACAGCTTCCGGAGCGGCGGCGTCACGTACCATTCCCTGCTCAACCCGAAAACCGGGTATCCGGAAAACAACGGCCTCGTCTCCGTCACCGTGTGGTATGAAAAAAGCGGCGCGGCCGCCGACGCGCTGGCGCGGGCCTGTTTCGTGCTGGGGCCGGAAAAGGCCCTTGCCCTGGCGGAACGCTACGGCGCGGGCGTGCTTTTGATCGACGGCCAAAATAAAATCGTCATAAACGGCAGAATGCAGGATGCTTTTCATCTCGCTTCCTCTTCCTATACGGTGAAGCGCGGCTGATCTTCGGGAAACTGTGCAAAAATCGGCGGATTCTGCGTTTATTTGTAAAATATTTTCTTAAAATTCATCCAATTGAAAAGTTGTGCTTGCCAAACTGCGGAATCTGCATTAGAATAGGGTCTGATAGTTCATGAACCTAACTAAAATAATCGGGGAGAGGGACGACTTTGGATCAAACATTGAACTCCGCCGCCATGAAGGTGGCGCTTTTCTGCCGCCTGAACAGAAGCCGAAAACCGTGCAGATCCCTGCGCCACAGCGAACTGGGCATCCTGATCTTCATCGCGACCTCGAAAGAGCCGGTGTGCCCTCTCACCATCAGCGATTTTTTCGGAATCTCCAAACCCTCCATTTCTTTTACATTGAAAAACCTGATCAAAAACGGATATCTGGAATGCAAGCCGTCTGAAGTCGACCGAAGAAGCTACACGCTGTGTGTGACGCCCGTGGGCTGGAAAACGGTACGGGGCACGTGCAGCGAATATACCCGTCAGATCGACCTTCTGTGCAGCGAAATGGGCAAGGAAAACTTTGAAAAGATGATCGGCCTGATCGAAACGGCGAACCGCATTCTGAAAAAGGACGCGGAGAACAGACGGTAACCCGCGGCTTTTTCCGGCAGAGCACCGGCAGACCCGGCTGCTGAAGAAATGGAGAAGATGAGTATGAAAATCGGCCTGGATGTCGGCTCCACCACGATCAAATGCGTCGTGCTGGATGCGGGCAATCGAATCCTTTACCAGTCTTATGAACGTCATTATTCGCAGATCACGCAGAAAATGGCGGAGCTGCTGAAAAAGATAAAAAGCGATATCCTTCACGGGGAGCCCGCGATGGTTTCGGTTTCCGGCTCCGCCGGAATGGGCATTGCCCAGAAATGCAGCCTCCCGTTTATCCAGGAGGTCTACGCGACCCGCATCGCCATGGGGCGGATGATCCCCGACGCCGACGTCATCATCGAGCTGGGCGGGGAGGACGCCAAGATCCTGTTCCTGAGCGGCGGGACCGAGGTGCGCATGAACGGCTCCTGCGCGGGCGGCACCGGCGCGTTCATCGACCAGATGGCGACGCTGCTGCATCTGTCGCTGGATGAGATGAACGAGCTCGCTTCGAAGCACGAAAAGATCTACACCATCGCCTCGCGCTGCGGCGTGTTCGCGAAGTCCGACGTTCAGCCCCTGCTGAACCAGGGCGCGCGCAAAAGCGATATCTGCGCCAGCATCTTCGCCGCCGTCGCGAACCAGACCATCGCCGGGCTGGCGCAGGGCCGCCCGATCCGCGGCAAGGTGATCTACCTGGGCGGGCCGCTCACCTTCCTGCCCGAGCTGCGCAAAAGCTTCGACACGGCGCTGAAGGTGAAGGGCGTCTGCCCGGAAAATTCGCTGTATTACGTCGCGCTGGGCGCGGCCTTCAACAGCGAGATTGCGGTGGACCTGGACACCGCGCTGAAAAACGTGGAGGCCTACGGCACCACGGCAGACTTCCTCTCGATCCCCCCGCTGTTCGAAAACGAGGAGGAGTACCGGGAATTCGTGAAGCGCCATGAAAAGTGCCGCGCCAAACGGGGCGACATCAAGACCTACCGCGGAAACGCGTATCTCGGCGTGGACTCGGGCTCCACGACGGTCAAGGCCGTCGTGCTCGGGGAAAACAGGGAGCTTCTCGATTCCGTCTACAAAAGCAACTCCGGCAACCCGGTGCCCATCATCCGGGAATACCTGCTGAGCCTTTACCGGAATCATCCGGAGATCAAAATCGCCTCCTCGGCCGTGACGGGCTACGGCGAGGAGCTGCTGAAAAACGCGTTCAACATCGACTTCGGCATCGTGGAGACGATCGCCCACTTCACCGCCGCCAAATACTTCATGCCGAACGTCGATTTCGTCATCGACATCGGCGGGCAGGACATGAAATGCTTCAAGATCCGCAACGGCGCCATCGACAACATCTTCCTGAACGAAGCGTGCTCGTCCGGCTGCGGGTCTTTCCTTCAGACGTTCGCGAACACGCTCGGCTATGACATCGCGGATTTCGCGAAAAAGGGACTTTTCGCAAAGCACCCGGTGGACCTGGGCTCGCGCTGCACGGTGTTCATGAATTCCTCCGTGAAGCAGGCGCAGAAGGACGGCGCGACCACCGCGGACATCTCCGCCGGCCTTTCGGTCAGCGTCGTGAAAAACGCGATCTACAAGGTCATCCGCGCGCCCTCGGCGGAGTCCCTCGGCCGGAACATCGTCGTGCAGGGCGGAACCTTCCTGAACGACGCCGTGCTGCGCGTGTTTGAAAAAGAGCTGGGCGTCGACGTCGTAAGGCCCGACATCTCGGGGCTGATGGGCGCGTTCGGCGCGGCGGTCTACGCAAAAGCGCACGGAAAAGGACAAAGCGGCCTGATCTCCCTTGAGGAGCTGGAGAACTTCTCGCACGAGGTAAAAGTCGCCTCGTGCGGCCTGTGCAGCAACCACTGCCGCCTGACCATCAACATCTTCAGCGGGAACCGGCGCTTCATCGGCGGGAACCGCTGTGAAAAGCCCGTCACGAAAAAGAGCGGCGGCGAGCCGCTCGACCTGTACGCCTTCAAGCTGGAAGCCCTTCAAAGCTACCGGCCCGTTCCGGGAAAACGAGGAAAGATCGGGATTCCGATGGGCCTGAACATGTATGAGCTTCTGCCGTTCTGGCACGCGTTCTTCACCTCGCTGGGGTTCGAGGTCGTCACCTCTCCCCTTTCCAGCCGCTCCCTTTACCTGGAGGGACAGCACACCATCCCGTCGGACACCGTGTGCTTCCCCGCCAAACTGATGCACGGCCATACATACGCCCTGCTGAAAGAGGGACTGGACACCATCTTCTACCCCTGCATGTCCTACAATTTCGACGAGGGGCTCGGCGACAACCACTACAACTGCCCCGTCGTCGCCTATTACCCGGAGGTGATCTCCGCCAACATGGGCGAGCTCGCGGGCAAGACCTTCATCAAGGATTACGTCGGCATCCACCGCCCGCACGACTTCCCGGTCAAGATGCATGGAATTTTAAACCAGTATTTTTCGGACATCTCCCTGCGGGAGGTTAAGAAGGCGGCAAAAGAAGCCTACCAGGCGTATTACGGCTACCTGGACAAAATCCGCGCGGAAGGGAAACGGATCGCGGAGCAGGCCGAAAAAGAGGGCAAGCCGATCATCGTGCTGTGCGGCCGCCCGTACCACCTCGACCCCGAAATCAACCACGGCATCAACAAGCTGATCACGAGCCTGGGGGCCGCGGTGATCACCGAGGATTCGGTGAGCGACGAAGTCAAGCGGTTCCACACCGGCGTGCTCAACCAGTGGACCTATCACGCGCGCCTGTACGCCGCCGCGAAATACGTCGGGGACCGCCCCGACATGAATCTGGTGCAGCTCGTTTCGTTCGGGTGCGGCGTGGACGCCATCACGACCGACGAGGTGCGCGAAATTCTGGAATCCGAAGGAAAAATATACACCCAGATCAAAATCGATGAAATCACAAACCTTGGCGCGGTAAAAATCAGGCTGCGCAGCCTGTTCGCCGCACTGGAACAATGAGGTGATCATTTTGGCCGAACTGAAAAGAGACCGTACCGGAAGAATCCTTTTTACAAAGGAAATGAAAAAGGAATACACGCTTCTGTGCCCCATGATGGCCCGGATCCATTTCGAGCTGTTTGTCAACATATTCCGGAACTGCGGATATAAAATGGAGTTGCTGACGAACGACGGCCCCAACGTGGTGCAGGAAGGCCTGAAATATGTCCACAACGACACCTGCTACCCCGCCCTGCTCGTCATCGGCCAGTTTATCGACGCGCTGAAAAGCGGAAAATACGACCTGGACCGCACCGCGCTGGTCATCACCCAGACGGGCGGCGGATGCCGCGCATCCAACTACGTCCACCTGCTGCGCAAGGCCCTGCGGAAAGCCGGAATGGAGAACATCCCGGTGGTTTCGCTGAACCTTTCCGGGCTGGAGCATAACCCCGGCTTTCAGGTGACGCTTCCGATGCTGCGCAAGATCATCGCGGGCCTTGTCTACGGCGACACGCTGATGCTGCTGAACAACCAGGTGAAGCCCTATGAAAACCATAAAGGGGAAAGCGAGCTTCTGGTAAAGAAATGGATCTCCGGCCTCTCCGCCCAATTCAACGGCGGGCGCGGGTATTCGCTGAAACAGCAGAAAAAGAATCTGGACGACATCGTTTCGGACTTCGCCCGGATCCCGGTCACGCGCGTCCCGAAAATCCGGGTGGGCATCGTCGGGGAAATCTTCGTCAAATACGCGCCGCTCGGAAACAACAATCTGGAGGACTTTCTCGCCTCTCAGGATTGCGAAGTCAACGTTCCCGGGATTCTGAGCTTCGCGCTGTTCAAGTTTGACAACCGGCTGGACGACATCCGCCTTTACGGCGGAAACCCCGCGAAATTCGCCGTTGTGAAAATGCTGATGGACTATCTGCTGCAGATGCAGCAGATCCTGATCGCCGCCGTGAAGAAGCAGCCGTGCTTTCAGGCGCCCGTGCCCTACGCCCACACCAGGAAACTGGTGAAAAACGTGATCGGCTACGGCGCCAAAATGGGCGAGGGCTGGCTTTTGACCGCGGAAATGCTGGAGCTTGTGGAAAGCGGATTTGAAAACATCGTCTGCGCGCAGCCCTTCGGCTGCCTGCCGAACCACATCTGCGGCAAGGGCATGATCCGCCGGATCAAGGAGGAGGACGAACGCGCCAACATCGTCCCGATCGACTACGACCCGAGCGCCACCCGCGTGAACCAGGAAAACCGCATCAAGCTGATGCTGGCGGTCGCCCGGGAGAATCTGGACAAGAAACTGAAAGAAGAGCTGAAAAAAGGAGCGTAAAACGGCCCTTTTCCGGCCGTTATCGATCGGCACCGCCGCGCGGTTATGCGGCGGTGTTGATTTTTTTCCGCCCGTTTGTTATGATATGAGAACAACTAGGCCTCGTTTGAAAAATCAAGAAACTAGTCTATTTCGGCTAAAATTGTGCCGCCCAGCGTCAAAAATGCTCGGAATC
>ENA-UOOI01002297-UOOI01002297.1-fermentation-metagenome-genome-assembly--contig:-NODE-2297-length-17019-cov-31.633931_pt1 | contig 17019 bp, 9 predicted proteins | sample MGYA00245779_ERZ724027 | MGnify/ENA primary metagenome ERZ724027 (study PRJEB28704, sample SAMN03018318) | fermentation metagenome | biome: anthropogenic terrestrial biome; feature: soil; material...
TTTGTTGCCAAGTATCCCTGGGCATCTGGCCTTTGACAGATTAAGTAATCAATGTAACCTGATTTAATTGCGTGAATATTCTTTTCCGTCATATCGATGCAGACTAATTTGATGTTATTTATATTCTTTTTTTCAAAATAATCAGCAATCACATGCCCTCTTGAATTCAGGACAATTGCACCATGAATGTTTGGGTTCTTTTCAAAATAATCTCCAATAAGATCGTCATTCCTGCTTAAATCCAGTGCGGAATACATTACACTGTGCAGTTTGTTTGTGAGTTTTTTGTCTTTTAGATATGCTAAAAAACCTCGTTTTCTAAGAATTGTTGTGTTAGCACTTTCATCACCAATTCTCTCAGCCTGGAATAAGACTAATTCAGAATTAGATGGTGTTAGTCCTGTTATTAATTTTGACATTATATAACCGCAAGTATATGGATCTGCCACGAAAAACGCGAGTGGAGATGTGTTCTCAACCACTGAATCTACAAAAACATATGGAATCTTCAAGTATTCGAGTTGGCTAATAAGATAAATTGTTTCGTCTCTGAAAGTCGGACCTATGATAACCGCATCCGCATCATATTTGCTTACTTCGTCAAAGGTTTTTCTACAGTCATATATGTCAAATTGATTGTAATAGAAAAATTTCACACTAATATCAACCCCTTCATATTTTTCTATTGCCCTTTTTATTCCACTCTCCAGGGCGTCCCAGTATTCGCCCTCCGTAAATTGAGGAATGGTAATACAAAGTTTGTATGTTTTTCTTAAAGCGAGTGCCGATACGTGAATATTCGGCTTATATTCCATCTTTTCAATGGCCTTTTCAATAGCAATCCGACTTGCTTCCGATACGCTCCCCCTGTTATAAAGCACGCGATCTACCGTGCCTACTGATACACCTGCAAGCTTTGCAATATCTTTTATTGTTATTCTTTTCGACATATACAATATTTATTGACGTGAAAATTAATAAATTTCTAATTACAAAGATATAAATTTTTAAATGTGTAGCAACACGGTATGGATTTTATTGGTAAAATTGTATAATAACCTGTATCATTGCTTGATAGGTGTTTTTTATTTATTGTTTTATAGATAAAGTGTGAATCATTAAGAAATAATAATATAAATTTAACCATAAAACAGGAGCTTATCTTTAAAAAACACATATCTTTGTGTTGCAACACGGTCCTAATATTGTGTAGCAACACGTTCCTGATATATAGGGTGTTAATATGTATATCTATTCCCGGTGGTTTTGAATTCATGTATTAACGGACTGAATTTGATATTTATAAACAATGTTTTTTAATTATTCCATGAAGGTGTGATGGAATATTTGTGCAAAAGAGTAAAAAAAGAGATACCATATCATCCGGAAAGCTGTTCGATGTTCTGTTGAAGGAGCAAAGAAATACTGATTTCAGAGTAAATACTTTCAGATCAGAAAGTCTGGCTTTCAACAATGTGCTATTCCTGCTGTATGTGTATCGTGTTGGATATTACTGTCTTTAGTGCTTGATGTCGTGATAATTTATTTATATAATCTCAAATAATATGAAAATTATTAAATGCTTCGAAAAACATTCTCTTGCCTATTTAAACGGGCTGTTGTGTAAAAAAGCACTTTTCGTGTTTTTTATTTTCACTATTTTCCTGATACCTTCGAAAGCTGCCGATACAGTAATCGTTTCCGGAACCGTAACTGATGCAACTACAGGTGAACCCTTAATTGGTGTTACAGTGGTTGTAAAAGGTACTAGCCAGGGAGTTGTTACGGATGTAGATGGTAACTACAGGTTGTCGTTACCGTCAACTGACAACGAATTTTTACTTTTTTCCTATGTTGGCTATACAACAACGGAAAAATTATGGAAAGGCGAAACGGTGTTGAATGTTTCTCTTGATCCTCAGCTTATTGGATTGGATGAGGTGGTGGTGGTAGGTTATGGCACACAGAAAAAAAGTGACATTACGGGTGCTGTGGCCTCTGTCTCGAAAGACAGGATAAACAATGGAGTGGCAACGGATGCTATTCAATATCTTCAAGGCGCTGTTGCAGGTCTGAACATCACACCTACTCAAGCAGGAGCAAATCCGGAAAGTGGCGCTGTACTGCTTATCCGTGGCAGGAACTCAATCAGCGCGAGCAACGACCCCCTGATTGTACTCGATGGAGTTACTTTTTATGGAAGCTTGTCGGATATCAATCCGAAGGACATTGAATCCATTGAAGTCTTGAAGGATGCATCGTCAAGTGCTATTTACGGTTCAAGAGCTTCAAATGGAGTAATCCTGATTCAAACCGTAAAGGGTGTGAAAGGGAAACCTACCATTCGTTATGATGCTTTTTATTCCATTCAATCGGTAGCAAATTTTCCACACTTAATGAATGGCGATGAATATCTGGATTTCAAGCAAGGCGCAGATGTTTCAGACGAAGAAAATCTTCCTTTGACAGATTCAGAGCAAGAAGTTTACGACTCCGGAAGTTATAAGTCGTGGACCTGGAGAGATCTCATCATTCAAAATGGAAACAGTACACGCCATAACCTTTCGGTGTCCGGAGGAAACGACCGCATCACTTACAATACAAGTTTTTCCTATTTAGGGACTACCGGTATTGTCTTAAATGATAAATATCAGCGCGGTACTTCCAGAATTAACCTGAAGTCTGATATGAACAACTGGCTGACGTTGGGTACAAATGTAATGCTTTCTTATACCGATAATAGCGGAGCTACTCCTTCCTTTATCGATGTTTTCAATAAATCACCCCTGGCGGTTCCATTCAATCCGGATGGTTCAATAAACATTTACCCGATAGCCGACGAACCAAGAAAACTGAATCCGCTTGAACCTTTATTATACGATGATTTGAACAGAAGATATGCCATCTCTGCCAATAATTATATTAATATTGAACTTCCTTTTATAAAGGGATTCTCATACCAGCTGAATACGGGTGTACAATATTCATCTACTGAAAAGAACTGGTATCACGGTCTTAATACCAATTTGGCCGATGATATAAAAGGAGAAAGCAGAACAAACAATGGAGCCGACCACTCCTATATTTTAGAAAATATTTTTTCCTACAAACGTGATTTTGCAAGACATAGCTTGTTCCTGACAGGATTATACAGTCTTGAAGAAAAAGAGAACAAGAACACAATTATCAGCGCAAGCGGTTTTTCAAATGATTTTCTCTCCTGGTATGGTGCCCCGCAGGCGAGTAAGTACACTCCGGATTATGAGTATAGTAAGACCGATTTGATATCCCAAATGCTTCGCCTAAACTATAGTTATGACAGTCGTTATTTGTTTACAGGTACAGTGAGACGCGATGGTTATTCGGGATTCGGAGAGAAGAGGAAGTATGGAGTTTTTCCGTCTGCTGCCATAGGCTGGAATATCGCAAACGAATCATTTTTCTCGAATGCAAAAGAAAGTGTGAACACGCTGAAATTACGTTTATCTTACGGGAAAAACGGGAATCAGGCCATTGTTCCTTACCAAACCCTGTCTCAGTTAGGTGCCGGAGACTATAATAGCTCGGGAGTACCTCAACCGGGATACATCCCGATCACTCTTGGAACAGCCACGTTGGGGTGGGAAACAACGTATGCATTTAATGTCGGATTGGATTTTGGATTATTCAATTCAAGGATAACAGGAGAAATAAACGTCTATAACAACAATACGGAAGACTTACTCCTGAAACGTTCAATTTCTGCGGTTCATGGCGTGAATTACATTTTTCAAAACATCGGAAAAACCAACAACGAAGGGGTTGAATTTATGGTGAACGCCAATTTAATTCAAACAAGAGACTTTTCATGGTCTACAAATCTGAATATGAGCACTATTCACACCAAAATAGTGGATTTGTACGGAGACGGTAAAGATGATGTCGCCAATAACTGGTTTATTGGGCAACCGATAATGGTAAATTACGACTATAAGTTCATTGGTGTATGGCAACAGTCAGATGAAATCCTGGCGGAACAGTACGGAGCGAAACCGGGCTATGCACGCTATGATGACTTTAATAAGGATGGTGTTTACGGACCGGCCGACCGTCAGCTGATAGGTTCCCCTGAGCCAAGTTTCACATGGGGACTGACAAATAACTTCAAATACAATGATTTTAGCTTGTCATTTTTCATGTATGGAAAAACAGGAGTATTAAAAGCCAATCCTTATAAAGACAGGACTTATTTGATTAAGCAGAATTATTGGACAGTCGACAATCCGACCAATGACTACTGGTCTAATGCAAGTCAGGCAAATAAATACCTTGGCAAAGGAAATTATCCGAGTGTCTATGAAAATGCTGACTTTGTAAGGGTAAAAGAGGTGACGTTGGCTTATTCAATTCCACGTAAAGCCTTGAATGTTATTAGACTGGAGAATGCTAAAGTGTACTTTACCGGTAAGAATTTATTTACTTTTACCAAGTGGGGGGCACTGGATCCGGAACTTGACAATCAAAGAGCTATTCCATTGCAACGGGAATACATTCTTGGTTTGAATTTATCATTCTAAAAAAACTACTTAAACAGAATATAAAATGAAACGAACATGAACATCATTACACCCAAGATGATGATTATCGTGAGTTCCATACACCATAATGTAATAAATGAAATAATCGTATGAAAAAGATAAAAATAACAACAGTGTTAGCAATTTTCCTGTTAATTGGCTTTTTGGGTAGTTGCTCAGATGATATGCTGGTAGAAAAACCTCCACATTTTATTACTGCGGATGTGCTTTACACCAACGTAGACGGTTTTAATGCAGGAATTAATGGACTTTATTCATTGGTTCAGCAAGAAAGAAGCGGAATAAATTATACCGGAGGTTTTGGAAAAATTGACCTTTGTTCTCAAATTTATTTAGCAGGAACGGATAATGTAGCTACCGGAACTTCGGGAGGATTGACTACGCTTTTGGGTGACTGGACTAAAAGCACCTCAACCGATCCCAACCTGGACAAAATATTCTTATGGCTTTATAAGGCGGTCAGTGCTTCCAACCAAATTATTTCGCGTGCAGAAAATCCGGATGTGGATTGGGGAGTAGGCGAAAACAACAAAGAAAAAATTGTAGCAGAGGCACGGGCTATCCGCGCATGGGCTTACCGTCATCTAACCTATTTATGGGGCGATGTACCGTTAATGACAGAAGAAGTGTCGGGCGAAAATATTCAAACAGATCTCGTTCGCGAGAAAGTGTCGGTTATTCGGAAGTTGATGATCAATGATTTAAAGTATGCATCAGAAAATCTACCCTGGATTCCCGAAAAGGCCGGACATATCTCACGCGGTGCAGTTCAAACTTATTTGGCAGAAACCTACCTGGCTGTCGGAAAGCCAGACTCCGCATTATACTGGACTAATGAATGCATTAATAAGGGTCCATATAAGTTGATAACTTCACGGTATGGAGCTAATTCTGACAAACCGGGTGCTGCCTTTATGGATATGTTTCATCCGTCAAAAACCAATATTTCGGATGGAAATACCGAAGCGTTGTGGGTGCTGCAGTACGAACAAAATGTAGTGGGAGGAAGTGATAATCTGATGCGTCATGAAACCACAAACAGGTATGATCAGGTTCAGTATTGTGGTAAAAAGGGATTTCTCACGTACACCGATGAAAGAGGTGGAAGAGGCTGGAGCAGACAGACATTGACCAAAAAAGGCTTGTTACTGTATTATTCATCAAGCGACAGTTTAAATAAAAGATTGGATCAAAGAGGATCGGAATATGCCATTCGAAAATATTTTACAGTAGGAGCATTGGATGATTTTGCCGGAATCCAAAATCCTGCCACAAAACAACTTTGGAAAGCTGGCGATACAGTTTGGCTGGCTACACCTACTTCCAAAAAAAAGGTAACAAACCCTGGAGACAAATTTCAAAGTGGAGCGTATAATTTTAATTTATTGTCTGACAATACATCGAATGATAACAACTGGCCTTACAGCTTGAAATTTGCATATTGTGACCCGGGTTTTCCAACCACCACCGAATCACATTCAGATCAGGTTTTTATGCGTCTCGCAGAAACTGTTTTACTACGTGCGGAAGCAAAAGGACGACTGAACAATCTGCAAGGAGCAGCCGATGATATTAATTTGCTTCGTGATCGCGCAAATGCAAAATTAGTTACAATATCCGATTTAGGTACAGACCTGACTTCCTTCCTGGATTATATTTTGGATGAACGTTCACGGGAACTGCTTCTGGAGGAACAGCGCAGATATACGCTTTTAAGAATGGGAGGGGAGAAATTCTTCTTCAGAAGGGTACAGGAATTTAACAAGATAGATAAGAATATGACGCTTCGTGACACATTATTTGCCATTCCCCAAACAGTAATCGATGCCAATCTGAATTCTGTAATGCCTCAAAATCCAGGTTTTAATCAGTAAAAAAGACCATTAAATGAAGAAATATTTGAATTTAATTGTACTGCTTTTCATCTCATCTTTCGCTTTTTCGCAAGGCGTTGATAGATTGGATGCATTCTGTGGCGATTGGAAATCCACGAGTGGAAATTATTTTGCCCAAGTATACAAAGACAAAAATAATGCATATAAAATCAACATCGTCGATGACCTGACAACGCGCGGCAAACCGATAGCCGAATTGGCCGGCGTGAAAGCAAGTGAGTTTGAGCTGACCATATCAGGCCGCAATTGGAGTGGAAAAATCAGTAAAAAAGATATGAGCCTGAAAAGTGGAAATCAGTCCTTTGCCTTGAAACCCATTATGCGCACTTCTCCAACTATGGGTGCGAAAGCTCCCAAAGATGCCATTGTGCTCTTCAACGGAAAAAACATGGATGCGTGGACCAAGGTAGCCGAAAAAGACTGGTTGGAGGGAGGGGCTCCCGCCGACAACTGGAAAATTTTGCCCGGAGGAATACTTGAAGTTGTGCCAAACAGCGGGTCAATCATTACCAAACAAAAATTTGGCGATTTAAAAATGCACCTTGAGTTTAGATTGCTTGGTGACGTTACAAATGGTGGCGTATATTTAATGTCAAGATATGAATTGAATATAAAAGATGCATATGGGACAGTCGGCGGAACCCCGATTGGTTTCGGAAATGTCTCGGATCCGAAGGATTTATACCCGTCCTTCAATATGGCGTTTCCACCAATGCAATGGCAAACATTTGATATTGACTTCAGAGCCCCCCGGTTCGATGCCACCGGAACAAAAAAAATAGAAAATGCCCGCATTACACTTGTACATAACGGCGTGACCATTTATGATGATGTTGAAATCGTTTCTGTAAAAGGCTCAACGGCTAAATTAGGCGAAGCCGGTGTCGGACCCGTTTATTTGCAAGATCATGGAACAGCTTATCAGTTCAGAAATATCTGGGTAATTGATAAAACGTTGAAAGGGACCGAAAACTTTCAAACTGTGGAAGCGAAATCCGGCCAGGACGATGATTCGGAAACGGTGTCCCCAACCAAAAAAGGAGGCAATAAAGCCGGAGGTAAAAAAGGTGGCGGCAGAAAAAATGCAGGGACTACTGTTGGTGCTGATGTAGCGTTAAAAAACGGTTCAAAGAAAACATCTGTAAATAATAACTCTGCAGATCAAAAGTCCGGGAAGAAAAAAGGAAGCAGCAACAAAAGATACGATGCAAGTTATGAAGGCGAACTAAATCCATTCTACGCGGACAAAAGTGTCAATACAACTTATATTTTTAGTGATAAACCTGCTCCTGCATCAGAGTTTGTGCATCCCGGAATTTTAATTAATTCCGGTCAGTTGGAGGAAATAAGAAACCGTGTTAATAATGGTATTGAACCCCAGAAAACTGCTTTTATGGCATTGAAAGATAGTCGCTACGGCGCTCTGGATTACATGCCTACAGCGTATGATACTGTTTCATGTGGTCCATATTCCAATCCGGATATCGGTTGTAAAGATGAACAGTCAGATGTGATTGCTGCTTATTCTCAAGCATTGCTTTGGGTGATTACCCGTAATAAAACGTATGCCGAGAACGCCATCAGGATAATGAACGAATGGTCATACACCCTCAATGGCGGACACAATTACGCCAATGGCCCTGTTCAGGCTGCCTGGTGCGGATCCGTTTGGCCCCGTGCTGCCGAAATTATCCGTTACACCTACGATGGCTGGAAAGAATCCGACATCGCAAGATTTCAAAACATGCTTCGTACACAGTACTTACCTTCTATCATACATGGTAACTGTGAAAACGGGAACAAGGAATTAGCTATGAGTGAGGCTCTTATCAATATTGGCGTTTTCAATGATGATAAGGAAGTGTTTGACTTGGGTGTGAAGATGTGGCGGGGAAGAACGCCAGCCTATATTTATTTGAAATCGGATGGGCCTACACCGATTGAGCCACCGGGATGCGGAATGGCTATATGGGGAAACAAGGGATATACCCCTGAATTTGTCGATGGACTTCTGCAAGAAACAGCCCGCGATACACACCATGCCTGGATGGCATTTGCCTCCATGGTGAATGCGGCAGAAACAGCCTACATACAAGGGGTTGACTTGTATGGAGAAGAAGGAGAAAGAATCATGGCAGCAATGGAATTTCAAGGGCAATATCTGAAACCCAACAATAGGCCCTGGCCTGAACATTTGGAATTTGCACTGAATCCAACCTGGGAGATTGCCTATAATCATTTCCACAACCGAAAGGGAAATAATTTACCAAAAATTGGCGCAGTAATCCCCACCAATCGTCCTACGGGAACAAATCACCATATTATTTGGGAAACCTTGACTCACGGTGAGATGGGCAATTAAAGCGAGTTTCATATATATTGATGTAAAAAAAATATTTTAATCGTATGAAAGTGAAATTATTTTATAGCGTACTATTTTTAACTGTATTCCTGTTTGGAGCATCAAACTCTTTTGGACAAGATAATTTAATCATCAAACGTCCCGGTAAAGCTGATGTGAAAATTGCGTTGAATGCCTATTCATTCACAAAACCACTATTGAACTACTCAAAAAACAGGAGTGGCGAGAAAATGTCTCTTTTCGAACTGATAGACTGGTGTGCTGTGCAAGGTTTTGACGGTGTTGATCTGACCGGCTATTATTTTCCGAATTATCCTGAATTACCCAGTGATGAATTCATTTATAATCTGAAAAAGTATGCACATACTTCAGGCATTATCATAACAGGCACAGGGGTTCGGAATAATTTTGCCGATCCTGATCCTGCCAACCGTGCTGCCGACGTCAAACACGTGAAGGAGTGGATAGATGTGGCTGCAAAATTGGGAGCGCCCGTTGTGCGTATTTTTGCAGGTCCTGTTCCATCAGGCTATGAAAATAAATGGGATGAGGTGGCCGGATACATGGCCGAAAGCATAAAAGAATGTGCTGATTATGGTAAGGAAAAAGGTATTTTACTTGGAGTTCAGAATCACGGGGATTTCTTGAAAACTGCCGATGAAACGATCAAACTTGTACAAATGGTAAACTCCGAATGGTTTGGTGTGATTGTCGACACCGGTTATTTTTTGACCCCTGATCCCTATGTGGATATTGAAAAAGTGATGCCTTATGCGGTTAATTTTCAGCTGAAAGAGAGTGCATTTGGAGCTGCAAGTGTGGTGCCGATTGATTTAGAGCGTATCATGGAGATTATTAAAAGAACCGGATACAGAGGTTATTTGCCGATTGAAACCTTGTCGAAGTTGGGTGGCAATAAAGCAAGAAAGCAAGCAGAACAAGCAGCGGCAGCCGCGGCCGGTCTCCCAAATAAAACTTCAGGCAAAAAAAATCAAGGTGGTAAAGCGGCGAAAGAAGTGGCAAGCAAAGTGACACAAGCTGCAACCTCAAACAAGACTTCTGCTGAAAGAAGCACTACTGTGGAGAAAAAGTCGGGTTATGACCCCTATACGGCTGTGCCTGTTTTTTACAAAAAAGTTAAAGCTGCTCAGAAAGCCGCTTTTGGAGAATAATAAAAAATTAAAAATATCTCGCATGAATATCAGAAAAAGTTTATTTCTCGCTATTGTAACGGCATTAGGCTGTGTCAATTTCAGCTATTCTCAAGATAATATTCCGTGGAAAAACCTCTTCGATGGGAAAACATTGAACGGGTGGGAGCAGATTCAAGGTAGCGCAAAGTATGAAGTGAAAGACGGAGCCATCGTTGGCACTACTGTTCTTAACTCACCAAACAGCTTTTTAGTTACAAAAAAACATTACGGCGACTTTATTTTAGAGTTGGATTTTAAAGTGGATGAAGGGTTGAATTCCGGAATTCAATTCAGGAGCAATGTCGATAAAAACTACAAAGATGGAATAGTACATGGTTATCAAGTAGAAATTGACCCAATACAAAAAGAACTCTACTCCAAAGAACCGTTTAACTATCGGTCAAATGGTGATGTTGTCCCATCGGGAACGGAACCTAGGAGTTGGACAGGGGGTATTTATGATGAAAAGCGTCGTGGCTGGCTGAATGATCTGACTCAAAACGAAGCTGCCCGAAAAGCCTTCAAACCCGGAGAGTGGAACCACATTCGCTTGGAGGCGACTGGTTATCGCATCTACACATGGGTGAATGGGGTGTTGGCTTCCGCACTATTTGACGATATGACTAAATCGGGTTTTATCGGACTGCAGGTTCATGCCGTAAAAGACCCAAAGCCAATGCAGGTTTCATGGAAAAATATTAAAATTCAGGATTTATCCAAAAACTATCCGGCACTTCATAAATCGGAACAAGATCTGACAAAGAAAAAAACAAAGTCGGCCGTTAAAACAAGTCTGAACGCTTTCTCTTTTGCTAAAGACTTGAATAGTGGGAGAATGACCCTTTTTCAGCTGATTGATTATTGTGCAGACAATGGATTTGATGCCGTGGACCTCACGGGATACTATTTTCCGGGCTACCCGGCTGTTCCGGGTGATGAATTTATCTATAACTTGAAAAAATATGCTTTCAAGAAAGGAATTGACATCAGTGGAACCGGTGTCAGGAATGACTTTGCAAATCCCGACCCTGCCAAACGGGCAGCCGATGTGAAACACGTAAAAGAATGGATTGAAGTTGCCTCAAAGTTAGGAGCTCCGGTCATTCGTGTATTTGCAGGGCCCATTCCTGCTGGATATGAGAACCGTTGGGACGACATAGCAAAATATATGTCTGAAAGCTTGAGGGAATGTGCGGAGTATGGTGAACAGCATGGAGTACTTGTGGGTGTACAAAATCACGGGGACTTTTTAAAAACAGCGGATGAAACAATCGAAATAGTGAAAATGGTCAACTCCGATTGGTTCGGCGTGATAGTCGATACAGGCTATTTCATAACCGATGACCCTTATGTGGACATTGAAAAAATCATGCCTTATGCGGTTAATTTTCAAGTAAAAGAGAGTCCGTTTGGTGTGTTGAGTCGCATTCGCATTGATATGCCGCGATTATTGAGAATTGTGAATAACAGTGGCTACAGAGGTTATCTGCCTATTGAAACATTGGGCGACAAAGTGATGAAAGGACAACCGCAACCTGATTTTCCGATGCGTCCGACAGAACCCGAGAAAATGGTTCCTGCACTTTTAAAAGAATTAGAAACAGCTATTGCCAACGAGTATAAGTAAGATCACCCTGTGGCTCCATATTGCTACAGCATTGTAAAATTGTGGTGATTGATATTTGAAAAGCCTTATCTGAGGCTTTACAGAACTGTTGTCTTTGTTGTCAACATTTTGTCTGACTTGTTGAAGTTTATAAAGGATTATATTTTAACTATTTATGGATAAAAAGGTTTTAAGAGCCGGGATTATCGGTTCGGGTTTTGCTGCGCGATTTCATTTCGATGCTTTACAACGTGTCTTCAGTACAAAAGTGGAAATTGCGGGTGTTTTTTCAAGAAATGCAGAAAATGCACAAAAATTTGCGGATGAAAGAGGACTGCAAACATTCAAAACATTGGAAGAGTTAATTGCGGCTTCGGATGTTCTTCACGTTTGCACACCTCCGGTTACACACGAGCCAATTGCAATTGAAGTGTTGAAGCAAAATAAGTTTGTCATTATTGAAAAGCCTTTTACCGGGTATTTTGGTGATGGCTCTCCAGAATTTAATGGAGATACCTTTCCTCGTCAAAAAGGACTTGAAAATGCCTTGGAAAGTATCAAGCGGATGCTCGATGCCGAGAAGAACAGCCAGGGTAAAATCATGTACGCTGAAAACTGGATATATGCTCCTGCGGTACAGAAAGAACGCGAAATCATCGAGAAAACAAAATCTCAAATCCTTTGGATTCAGGCGCAACAGTCTCATTCGGGCTCTCATTCGCTTGATTATGGAAAATGGAGGCTTGCCGGTGGAGGTTCGCTGATGGGAAAAGGCAGTCATCCGTTGGCTGCTACCATCTATTTTAAGCATGTGGAAGGCAAAGTGCGTTTCGGAAAACCTATTCGCCCGAAAACAATTTCAGCCCGGGTTCACGCAATCACAAGAATGGAAAATTTTGAAAATCAAGGCCATTTGCGCGATACCTATACCGACGTGGAAGATTATGCAGTCACACACATCGTTTTTGAAGACGGAACAGTGGCCGATGTGGTGGCAAGCGAGCTGCTGCATGGAGGAGTGAAAAACTATGTGGAAGTACATGCAAACAATCACCGTACCATTTGCAATATCACGCCGAACAATGCCATGCAGACATACAATCCTGTGGATGAAAATTTCAACGATATCTATGTGGTTGAAAAAACAGGCACGAAACAAGGATGGTCTAATATTTCGCCCGATGAAGGCTGGTTCAATGGGTATCAGCACGAGATGGATGCATTTTATAAAACAGCCGCTCATGGAACGCCCATTGAAAGTGACAGCAAACTTGCTGCGGATGTGATTGCGACAATATATTCAGCCTATCTTTCAGCAGAAAACAGGGGAGTGGAAGTGCAAGTTACTGTTTTTGAGTAAAATATAATTCATGCAAAAAGAAAAATCAACAAATTACAGATGGGGTGTAGTAGGTATGCTGTTTATGGCACTTACCATCAACTATATGGATCGTCAGGTCCTGTCATTGACCTGGAAAGATTTTATCGCGCCGGAATTTCATTGGACAAATAATGATTATGGCACTATAACAGGATTATTTTCTATTTTTTATGCAGTCGGGATGTTGTTTGCCGGAAGGTTTATGGACTGGATGGGAACCAAAAAAGGGTTTATGTGGGCAATTGGAATCTGGTCACTTGGAGCTTGTTTACATGCTTTCTGCGGACTTGCAACCGCCGCGATTGTTACCGGAGTTTGGCCCGAGAGTTTCAGAGGCGCCGTTGAGGCATTGTCCGTTGTCAAAAACACCACATTAATAGCTTCTGTAAGTGTGTATCTGTTCGTGATTGCCCGGTTTGTGCTGGCAATTGGCGAAGCGGGTAATTTCCCGGCCTCTATTAAAGCCGTTGCTGAATATTTTCCGAAAAAAGACCGTGGATTTGCCACCAGTATTTTTAATTCGGGTGCAGCAATCGGTCCGCTTATTGCACCGCTTACCATACCGTTTTTAGCCAAAGCATACGGATGGGAGATGGCATTTATCATTATAGGTGCAACCGGATTTATCTGGATGGCATTTTGGGTATTCTTATACAAAAAGCCGGAAGAAAATAAATGGATTAATGCCGCTGAATTGACCTATATCCAGCAAGATGAAAAAGAATTTGAAGAGCTGAAAGCAGCATCAACCCTCGAGAGGAAAGTGACATACAGGCAGGCTTTTCGACACAAGCAAACCTGGGCATTTGCAGCCGGAAAATTCATGTCCGATGGTGCCTGGTGGTTTTTCTTGTTTTGGACGCCCGCTTATTTAAGTTCAGTGTATGGATTAGACTCCACACAAAGTGCTCCTCAAATCTTTGTAATGTATGCAATCAGCATGTTGTCATTGGTAGGTGGCTGGTTGCCAACTTACTATGTTGATAAGAAACGAATGAATCCATACGAAGGAAGAATGAAATCGATGTTGATATTTGCTTTTATTCCACTGATTGTATTGTTTGCCCAGCCATTGGGTTATATTTCAGTATGGATTCCGGTGATCATCATTGGTGTGGCATTGGCTGCACATCAATCCTGGTCGGCAAATTTGTTCTCTACAATCGGCGATATGTTTCCCAAACATGCCATTGGAACAATTACGGGCATTGGTGGATTGGCAGGCGGAATTGCTTCTTTCATCATGAACAAAGGTTCAGGAGTATTGTTTGATTATGCTGAAAGCAGTAGCTTGAGTTTGTTGGGATTTAAGGGAATTGAATCGGGATATTTTATCGTGTTTTGTCTTTGTGCTGTTACTTATCTGATCGGATGGTCGATAATGAGAGCTTTGGTGCCAAAATATAAAATAATAACTGAACTGTAAATAATCACATGACATGAAACGTATCGTTAATTGGGGAGTATTAAGCACTGCAAAAATTGGCAGAGAGAAAGTGATACCGGCTATTCAGGCAAGTAAATGCAGCCGTGTATTGGGAATTGGCTCGGAAAACAGAGAATTTGCAACAACAATTGCAGCTCAACATGGCATAGAAAGGATTTATGATTCTTACGAGAAACTTTTAGAAGATCCGGATATTGAAGTGGTATACATACCGCTTCCCAATCATTTACATGTGGAGTGGTCCATTAAAGCATTGGAAGCAGGAAAACATGTTTTATGCGAGAAGCCGATCGGACTAAATTCAACCGACGCTCAAAATTTATTAGACACTTCTAATAAATTTCCTCATTTAAAAATAATGGAGGCGTTCATGTATCGTTTTCATTCGCAGTGGCATAAGGTTAGGTCAATTGTTGAAAACGGTACTATTGGAAAAGTGAGCGCTGTCAATCTGTTTTTTTCATATTACAACATTGACCCGAACAATATTCGAAACAGGACAGAAGTGGGTGGTGGAGCATTGATGGATATTGGTTGTTATTGCATATCCTTTTCGAGATTCATACTCAACTCGGAGCCTGAAAAAGTGATTGGTGTAATGGATATGGATCCTGTGATGAAAACAGACAGGCTGACCTCGGGGATTCTTGTTTTTTCAACCGGTGCAACAGCAACATTTACGTGTTCCACGCAATTAATGCCTTATCAACGGGTAAATATTGTAGGCGAAAATGGTAGAATTGAAGTGGAGATACCTGTAAATGCTCCAGTCGATAAGATGACTCATGTTTGGATTTACACCAAAGGGTGTGCAGAAGAAGTTACATTTGATCCTGAGAATCAATATACTCGACAAGCCGACTACTTTTCAAGAACCATCATTGAAGATGGTGAAATTGAGTTTTCCCTTAGTGATTCTATTAATAATATGAGAGTTATTGATGCAATTGTTGAAAGCAACAAAGAACATAAATGGATAAAACTATAGAAAAAATTGTAAATCTTCGATAAACGCCCCTGCTCAGAGTGAGTGTTCAAACCGATGCATGGGGAAAGTGCATTCTGCAATGTCTTGCAATGTATACGGTACGCTGTGAAAGGTGAGAATTCCAATTTTGAGATTGATTACCCAAATCTGCTTGTGTTAAAGGGCCTGCTTTCCCCATCCGCCATCCTGCAGGCATCTATTTCTGAGGGAGAGACACTGTGGTGACCTAAATCGTCTTCATGTCGGCCGATAATTTCACCATGGTGTCTGACAGCCTGCATACCGTCGGCATCAAGAGGAAGTTAATCATGTTGAACTAGAGAATAAGCCTGTGGGTCGTAGTAGTTGTTGTCTCGTGCCATCCAGACGGGGTATTTTTTCCCTTTCATTCAAATAGCTCGATTGTGTAATCCAAAAGTTCAATTCCGCCGGATTTCCCGTGTCCGGTTATAACTTTTTTTACTTTTGGATATTTCATCTTTACTTTTCTTACCGTTTCCGACCACTCTTCGACATTCGCTTCCGCGAGATTACCCTTTCCTGCTCCTGCTTCTTTTATTAAACAACCGCCAAACATAATATCTTCCAAAGGGAAATAACCAATAATGTTATCGCAGGTATGGCCTTCTCCACAAAATTCAATATGCACCGCCTCGTTACCGATATTTAAGTTCAAATACTTATCAAACCCCTGTTTTGGTATCGTAGATCCATTTTCTTTCGCTATCTGTATCGTTTTGTTGTAGGCGTAAGAAATAATGCCCTGTCTGTGAAATTCCTCCAGGCCTCCCAAGTTGTCTATATGATAATGCGTTGGAACAACCGCTATAATTTTGCATTTCAACGATTGTGTAAGCCAGTCAATCAGTTCGCGAGAAGTTTCATTGTCTGTCGGCGTATCAAAAATAACGGCTTCATTGTCCTTTGCAACAATCATTCCATTACACGAAATTTTCTCCAGATCCCCATAATCAAGAAATGAAATATGTTGATATACATATTCGGAAATCTGATTAATTATCAAAGACGCTGAGTTGTATACATTCTTTTCCGTTACTCTGTCTATGTTGACATTGCCATGAACCGTGGAGTGGGTCCCGTCCGGATTTACAATTACATTGCCGTGAACCGTGGAGTGGGTCCCGTTTGGATTTACAATTACATTGCCATGAACCGTGGAGTGGGTCCCGTCCGGATTTACAATTACATTGCCGTGAACTACGGAGTGAGTCCCGTCCGGATTTACTACAACTGTCTGTCCGATTACATCCGTCACAAATGCAACACAACAAATCATTAATAAAGTTTTCATTTTTTCATAATAGAAGGTTGCGCCTTGTTATCCTGGTTTTACGGATACTGCGAATTGTCCACGGCATATAACCCGGTCGATTTGGGGGCTCCCCGGCTCATTTTGCGTAAATATACGGAGATGGTAGCCGCTACCATCTTCCTCTTCTTCAATTTCAACCCCGTAATGGGGATACGAGTCCTCGAAACGTTCAGAAAAATCACAGCGATAAGCGAGACTAAGTTTCGCATTTACCCTGTTGCCAACTGTTTGCCCGGT
>ENA-UOOI01002300-UOOI01002300.1-fermentation-metagenome-genome-assembly--contig:-NODE-2300-length-17007-cov-3.868098_pt1 | contig 17007 bp, 13 predicted proteins | sample MGYA00245779_ERZ724027 | MGnify/ENA primary metagenome ERZ724027 (study PRJEB28704, sample SAMN03018318) | fermentation metagenome | biome: anthropogenic terrestrial biome; feature: soil; material...
GAACCCGCCCAGCGCCGGTACCATCACGACAACCTGACGTTCTCCTTTTTCTATTCGTTTTCAGGAAAAGAAAAATTAAGCGTATATTTTTCACCGTTATAGACAGCCGTGGTTCCATCTCCGGTAAAGACAGCTGTATGCTCTTTAAATATTAAGGATCGTTCTTCTGTTGTTCCATCCACTTTATATACGGAGAAATTAAAAGAGGTATCTGTAACATGCGAGGTGTCAACGTTATAGTAGTCATCCATCTGATAGACACCGTTTTCAATCTTATCATCCTGACCACCATATACAGAGACATCGAAATAGGTAGCTTCATATAGATTTAAAGCTGATTTTACTTGAGAAGATTCAGTATTTGAGGAAGAGGCAGTTTCTGAAGTTGTCGGGGTGCTGTTAGCATCAGTATTATTTGCCGGAGTGCCTGTCAAAGATGCAGAGGTTTCAGAATTTGAAGAGGAAGATTTAGATTCCGAGGTGTTAGAAGTTATTGTGTTCTCGCAACCACTTAGTAATGATAATACAAGCAACGAAGATGATACTAGTGAAATAAAAGTTTTTTTGTTCATTGATAATCCTTTCTCCACCCTATTTGAATTGGATTTTCATGATTTACAGGCCCTAAGATCGTGGCCCTTTATGGCGGGTATAAAATACATAATTTTTTGACTCTTATTTCATTTTATCATGACTATGTTAAATCCTTCTTTTAAAGTTTTTGTGAAAATATTAATATTTCTTTAAATAGTGTCAAAAAAGCGGAGAGATTCATTTTGAATCTCCCCGCCCGCTTCTGGTTAAGTCTATATTTCTGCGTTGATACTTCCGATCAAGAGGTTTTCACCATCTGCGTTCGATGCATAAACATCGACATGATAATCTCCTTCGTGGTAGTCAAAATCTTTTGCCAGAACATTTGCCACATAGGTGTCATCGTCTTTTGGTTCAGCTTCATACCACTGAAGATCGCTTTGATCTTCTGATGACCATACTGCACAGCGTACTGCCTGAAGATCTGTTTCAGATACCAGGTTATCAACATTGACTTTGAAAAGCCCCGTATGATAATCATAGGATGTTGCTGAAATATCTGCTGTAACCGCTGACTGTGTTTCCTCCTCGGTTGTGTCTTCTTCTTGACTAATTTCCAAATCTGTATCTGATTTTATATCCGATGTCATTTCTTCCATAAATTTGGAATTTTTCGAAAATTCACCATTGATAGAATCAACACCAAATCGTTCAATTAAAGTTGGCGTGCTGGAGAAGAGGTTTGAGCCCAGTCCTAGGCGGTCACCGTCAATATTTACACCCATTGCAGCCAATGTCGTTGGAAAATCGTCTAACGTTGAATAATCCCTGTAGGTATTGTTTTCCGGCTGGACTGCTGAATTTATATAAGATGTATACACTTTACGGTTATAATCCGCATCAACCGAATCACAGAAATCACTATCCATGGTAGGATGATCACCAGAGATAATAATCGTTGTATCTTCATAAAAATCCTGCTGTTGAACCCAATTGACAAAATCAGTTACCTTTTTACTTGAACAAGCCATAACATTGGCATACTGATCATCAAAGGTATCCGGGCAGTCAGGGCAAAGATATCCGTCTTCGAAATGGGTATCCACGGTTAACATGGTGAGATTAAAAGGTTGATCGGATGAACTCATTTCAGTTAGTTTATCTTTTGCAAATTGAAACAGGTAATTGTCTTCAAAACCCCACCATACACGATAATCAGGGGGAATGCCTCCATTGTCTTTAAAGTAGTTGTAGTCCCAAATGTTATAATTACCATGATCCTGAAAATATAATTTCCTCCCACCAAATTCGGCTTCAGATCCGAGAAGCAGACTCTGTTGATAACCGGCAGATTCCAATATATCTCCGAGTGATGTTATACCAGGAAAAAAGTGCTCCTGGGTGTTCATTGAATTGTCGCCAATTGGTATTAACAGTGGAAGCCCCGATGTCTGTCCAAACATCGCCGCAACAGTCCATCCATTGCCTGTGAGTGCAGTACCTCCATTTAATGTCTGTTGATCTCCAGAAAAATTTTCATTATCAAGAGAAAGCTGTGTCAGTTCAGGAATTACATTGGTGTCAAAACCGCCTCCGTTTTTTTTATCAGCAAAGGTCATCTCCATTGATTCTAAATATATGTAGATTAAATTTCTTTTCTTTTCCGGAAAATCCAACGTTACATTGGAAGGGTCTACATAGTTGTCGTCAATAAATGAAGAATATGTGTTATGATTATTACTGAATGCAGTGATGTCAAGTGTAGTCCAGACATGGCTGATTGATAAAATAATAGTTAAAGCTGAAATCACAAGTGTGGTTAACACCGTAATATGGTGAGCGAGCCGGTTGTGTCTGATATAAATAAAGACAGCTACCAGTACAACAGCGACAACAATGGAAATAATAAGACATGAGACAATGTAATCTTTAATCATGCCTTCATTCGTACCTTGAAGCGGTGATTTTAAATGAAATACTAATTCTTCCATTGACAGATGATTCCAGGTTTTTAACATCCAGAAAGCGCTGCGAAAAATTAACATAGCAAGAAAACCAATCAGTACTGTGAAGATTGTCCCCAAACTTTTGGTAACTTTGAAAAAGCCTGTATTCGTATTACCGCGTTTTGAAGTGGAACTTTTCGAGAAAGTCTTATGAAGACGTTGACTTGAGTTTGCAGATTTCCTCTTCTTAAAACTTCGGTTGTAATTCATCCTACCTCTACTCCTTCTGTATATAATGTGATGATTCGATTGCGAGCAATTTGTGTATTAAGGATAAACATAATATTTCTGCCCTCCTATGACTATAAATTATCATATATTCATGATGTCATAATGTATTTATTATAGCAAAATAAAGATAGGGATACAATAGAAAAAATTTCATATTCGTTTCTGTGATGATTTTGGCTGGTAAGTCCTTAGGCAATTTGTTATAATAGAAGAAACTTTGCAAGCAGTGAAAGGATTAAAAAATGAAGAGAATATCACTAATTGTGCCCTGCTATAATGAGGAAGAAGCTTTACCTTTTTTTTACAAGGCAGTGAATGAAGTAACAAAAAAAATGAACGATTATGAATTCGAGCTATTATTTATTGATGATGGGTCACGGGATAACACACTTGGTGAATTGCATAAACTTTCTGAGACAGACAAGCGTATTACTTATATTTCTTTTTCACGAAATTTCGGAAAAGAGGCGGCAATGTATGCCGGCTTTGTCAATGCAAAGGGAGATTATGTTGCAGTCATGGATGCGGACTTACAGGACCCTCCGGAGTTACTGCCTCAGATGACATCATATTTGGAAAGTGGGGAGTATGACAGTGTGGCAACCAGGAGAGTTAATCGTGAAGGCGAACCTAAAATTCGTTCTCTTTTTGCCCGTGCTTTTTATAAAATAATCAATAAAATATCGGATGCGGATATTGTTGACGGTGCCAGAGATTTTAGATTAATGAAGAGGGAAATGGTGGATGCCATAGTTGAGATGGGAGAATATAATCGTTTTTCCAAAGGTATTTATGGATGGATTGGATATAAAACAAAATGGCTTCCGTTTCAAAACGCAGAACGTGTAGCAGGAGAAACAAAATGGAATTTCTGGAAACTTTTCAAGTATAGTATCGATGGAATTGTAAATTTCTCCCAGATTCCCCTTTCTTTAGCATCCTGGAGCGGAGTCTTCTTTACACTAATTGCATTTATTATGATCTTTGTTATCTGTATAAAGAAACTGGCATTTGGTGATCCTGTGGCCGGCTGGCCGTCTATGGTATGTATTATTATGTTTATTGGCGGAATTCAGCTGTTTTGCATTGGGATCATGGGACAATATCTTTCTAAGATGTATTTGGAAATAAAAAAGCGGCCCCACTATATTGTAGGAGAAACAAATAATGATGAGGTCAAGAAGATACAATAATATATTGAAAGGCTTGGCTTTAATTTATGAAAAGGAAAACATTTTTAATTGCAACTGGCCTGTGCGCGATTTTTGTATTGTTTTCGGGATGTGGCAGGAACAAAGAAAAATCTACAGAAATCAATAACAATAAGAAAGAATTTGGTATGCAGATTGTAGATGATACGAAAAAAAATATTAACATTTTAGATATTGTAGATGTGGGAGATTATAAAAGCATCAAATTAGATCAGAAAGAGGAAAAAGTGACCGACGCTGATGTGGATCAGGCGGTTACGGATGCCCTGGAAAATACACAAGTTGTTGATGAAGGTGCCAGAAAAGGCGATCAGGTTTTTGTGGGTGTTACTGGCATAATTGACAATTCAAAAGTATCAGAGGAGTCGAATGATGGAGTACAGCTTGAAATCGGAAAAAGTGATATGCCATCTGGATTTGATGAGGGTATTGTTGGAATGAAGCCTGGTGATACAAAAGATATTCAGTTGACACTACCTAAAGAGTATGAGAAGAATACAAAATTATCTGGCAAAAATATAATATATAGGGTTGTGATGAATTCTATTACAAGGTCTTACTCTGAACTTACAGAGGACTGGCTTCACAAATACACAGAATATAAAACAATTGATGATTATAAGAACGCCGTCAAAAAAAATCTGGAACAGGAAAAAGTGATAAAAAAGGGGATCGGAAATGAAGATGAAATATGGAATCGACTTGAAAAAATATGTACGGTCAATAAATATTTAAAATCAGAGGTTGATTTGGCAAAGAAACAATATGAGTTGAATATGGATAATAATTTAAATCTCTCTGAAATTGATCTTGATACATATAAAAAACAGATGAATTTAAGCGATAAGGATTATGAAAAGCAGAAGGGGAAGGACATAAAAAAGTCAGTAGAACGAAATATGATAGTTTCTGCCATAGCAAAAAAGGAAGGATATAGCATAGATGATGAGGAATCAGGGACAGTGATTTCCGACATGGCAGAAGACTATCAGATGTCTGAGGAGAGCTTTCGGGCATTGTTTGAAAAGAAAGATCTTGAAAAACAGGTTATGAGCAGACGAGTTATAAATCTGATTACGGAAAATCAAAGTAACTTGCACTGACCTAATTTTGATGATATAATTACCGAAGTCAAAAGTCATTCTTGAATGAAAATTGGAGGATAAAAAAATGCGTACCTACTTGGTGACAGGTGGAGCCGGATTTATCGGTTCAAACTATATACATTATATGTTTAATAAATATAATAATGAAATTAGAATAATTAATGTAGACAAGCTAACCTATGCTGGTAATCTAGAGAATCTGAAAGATATCGAGAGCAGAGATAACTATACATTTATCAAGGCTGATATTTGCGACAGAGATGCGATTAACAAGATTTTTGAGCAAAATGATATTCAAAGAGTTGTTCATTTTGCAGCAGAGAGCCATGTTGACAGAAGCATCAAAGATCCAGAGGTATTTGTGAGAACGAATGTATTAGGAAGTCTGGTTATGTTAAATGCAGCAAAAAATTCGTGGGAACTTTCAGATGAAACTTTTAAACCGGATCACAAGTTTTTACATGTCTCAACAGACGAAGTATATGGATCTCTGGATAATGATGAAGATTACTTTTATGAGACAACCCCATATGCGCCCCACAGTCCATATTCCGCCAGCAAAGCATCGTCAGATATGCTTGTAAGAGCATATATGGATACGTATCAGTTTCCGGCTAATATCACAAATTGCAGTAATAATTACGGCCCCTATCAGTTCCCGGAAAAACTGATCCCACTGATTATCAATAATGCTTTACAAGGGAAGAAACTACCTGTCTATGGTGACGGGAAAAATGTCCGGGACTGGCTGTACGTTGAAGATCACTGTAAAGGCATTGATATGGTCCAGGAAGAAGGCAGACTGTTTGAAACCTATAATATAGGCGGACATAATGAGAAACAGAACATTCAGATTATCCATATAATTATTAAATGTCTGCAGGAAATGCTGGATGAGGATGATCCAAGAAGAGATCTTGTTAGTGATAATTTAATTACTTATGTAGAGGATCGAAAAGGGCATGACCGTCGCTATGCGATTGCACCAGATAAAATAAAAAAAGAAATAGGCTGGTATCCTGAGACAAAATTTGAAGATGGAATTCGTAAAACAATTGCATGGTTTTTTGATCATGAAGACTGGATGAATAATGTTACAAGTGGTGATTATCAGAAATACTATGAAGATATGTACAGCAACAGATAATTTGTACATGTATTTGCCAAAATGCAGTGGGAGAAGTCCACACTGCTTTTTGGCATCTTTTTGATAAAAAGATGGAGGAATATAAGATGAAAGGTATTATATTAGCAGGAGGGTCAGGCACACGACTTTATCCGCTGACGAAAGCAATATCGAAACAGATTATGCCCGTTTATGACAAACCTATGATTTACTACCCACTGTCAACACTGATGCTTGCAGGTATCAGAGAAATTTTGATTATTTCAACACCGAGGGATTTGCCTGTTTTTAAGGAACTTTTTGGTACTGGTGAACAGTTGGGGCTTTCTTTTGAATATGCAGTTCAGGAAGAACCAAGAGGGCTCGCTGATGCTTTTATAGTGGGGGAAAAGTTTATCGGGAATGATAATGTTGCATTGGTTTTAGGAGATAATATTTTCTATGGCCAGAGTTTTTCCAGAGTTTTGGAATCAGCATCGAAAAGGGAAAATGGTGCCACTATTTTTGGCTACTATGTTAGAGATCCTAGAGACTATGGGGTTGTAGAATTTGATAAGAGTGGAAAGGCTTTATCCATAGAAGAAAAGCCTGAGAATCCAAAATCAAATTATGCTGTTCCAGGATTATATTTTTATGACAATGATGTTGTAGACATTGCCAAAAATGTACAGCCGTCAGCTCGTGGAGAAATTGAAATTACAAGTGTGAATAATGAATATCTTAGACAAGGTACCCTGCAGGTAGAGACATTAGGCCGTGGATTTGCCTGGTTAGATACGGGAAATCATGATTCACTATTAGAGGCAGCTGATTTTGTTTCAGCTTTTCAGAATCGTCAGGGCCTTTATATTTCATGCATAGAGGAGATATCCTATAAGAAAGGATATATTTCAAAAGAACAATTAATAAAACTTGCTCAGCCACTTCTAAAGACAGAATACGGAAAGTATTTGATGGAAATTGCTGAGGGGTTATAGGTGAAAAGAGGAACCAATTATGGGAAAAATTAATGTTGAAACATGCAATATTGAAGGATTAAAGGTTATATCACCTACAGTATTTGGTGATAAACGTGGATATTTTATGGAGACATATAATCGTAAAGATTTTGAAGCGGTTGGAATAGATATGGAGTTTGTACAGGATAATCAGTCAGCTTCGAAAAAGGGAGTTCTGAGAGGTCTGCATTTTCAGCTTAATTATCCGCAGGATAAACTTGTCCGTGCTGTCAGTGGAGAGGTTTATGATGTGGCAGTGGATTTAAGACCCGGATCTAAAACATATGGAAAGTGGTATGGAGTACTTCTGTCGGCAGAGAATAAAAAACAATTTTTTATCCCAAAGAACTTTGCACATGGCTTTATAGTACTTTCAGAAAATGCCGAGTTCGCTTATAAATGTACAGATTTTTATCATCCCAATGATGAAGGTGGAATACTTTGGTCGGATCCTGATATAGGTGTTGAATGGCCGTTGCCTGAAGGAATGACAAAGGACAATCTGATTATATCAGAAAAAGACACAAAATGGCTGGGAATAAAAAATCTGAAAAGATAACTGGAGGTTTAGATTTTGTCAACTTATCTTAACAATTTTATAAAGTATAAACCTCTGCTGAGTGAGCTTACGATGAGAGATATTAAGACCAGATATAGGCGCTCTATGTTAGGAGTACTTTGGTCTTTACTCAACCCACTTTGCCAGATGATTGTATTAAGCGTTGTCTTTTCAACGTTGTTTAGAAATGACATTGAAAATTTCCCACTTTATATCCTAAGTGGACAGGTAATCTTTAATTTCTTTACAGAATCGACCAGTAGTGCGATGAATTCTATTATTGGAAGCGCTTCTCTGATCAAAAAGGCATATATTCCTAAGTATCTATTTGTGCTTTCACGTATTTTGTCAAGTGGAGTCAATGTTATGGCTTCGTTTGCCGCACTCATAGTGGTGATGCTTGCAACACGGCAGGAATTTCATATCACAATTATTCTTGCAATCGTTCCTATATTTTTAGTGGTGATATTTGCAAGTGGGATCGGTTTAATATTAGCTTCGTATGCAGTCAAATTCAGAGATATTATTCATTTGTACGGAGTTTTTATCACTGCTTTGATGTATATGACACCAATTATATATCCAATGTCTATGCTTCCGGGAACTGTGAGAAAATTTGTCTTGCTTAATCCTCTGACAAATATGGTTATTATGTTTAGAAACCTTGCATTGGATGGAATATTACCGAGTATGGCTTCTATTTTACTAGCTCTTGTAGAGTGTATCGTGGTTGTTGCCTTGGGTTTGTATGTGTTCTATAAAAAACAGGATTCTTTTATCCTGAACTTGTAAGGAGATAATAATGAGTAATGTAATGATAGATGTAAGTGATGTCTCCATTCAGTTTAATTTAGAGCGTGAACGAGTTAACAGCTTGAAAGAATACCTGATCAGAACAATTAAAGGAACGATTCAGTATGACGAGTTCTGGGCTCTGAAACACATCAGTTTTCAAGTCGAAAGAGGCGGATCACTTGGACTTGTTGGTTTGAACGGCAGTGGTAAAAGTACATTGTTAAAAGTGATTGCCGGTGTACTAAAACCAACAGAGGGTTCTGTAAAGGTAAATGGTTCAATTGCTCCTCTGATAGAACTTGGAGCCGGCTTTGATTTTGATCTTACCGCACGCGAAAATGTATTTTTGAATGGTGCTATCTTAGGGTATTCAAGAAAAATGATGCTTGATTACTATGATGATATTGTTGATTTCTCTGAACTGGAGAATTTTATGGATGTTCCTGTAAAAAACTTCTCCTCAGGAATGCTGTCAAGGCTGGCATTTGCTATCGCAACAATTGGAAAACCAGATATTTTGATTGTAGATGAAGTTTTGTCTGTAGGCGATTTTAGATTTCAGCAAAAATGTGAGACGCGGATACAGAATATGATCGGAGCTGACACAACAGTATTGTTTGTGTCACACAGTATCGAACAGGTAAAGAAAATCTGTAAAAATGCACTCTGGCTCGATCAAGGTCATATGAGGATGTATGGAACTGCAGAAGAAGTGGGAAATCAGTATGAATTTTCGTGAGATTGAGGTATAAGATGAAAAAAGCAATAAAATATGTCATAGTAGCGCTTGTCATCGTAGGATTTTCCTTCCTTTACGCGCATATAGATAAGGAAATTCCTGTTTATGATAAAACTGCAGATACGTCACTGTATGGAAATATGGGAGAGCTGCATCAGGGAGTCTATATACAGCAGGAGTTTGTCGCTAAAAGATCGGTTCTGGATGGAGTCAGTATTAAATTTGGTACTTATGGTATAGATTTGACATCTACTTATGATTTCCAGATTATTGATGAAGATTCCGGTAATACAATAAGAGAAGGCGTTTTAAAGGGCGCAGATGTTGAAAATGGGAAATACCATACAATCCGGTTTGATCAAATCGAAGACTGTAAAAATCAGAGGTTCATTTTTCGCTTCGGATCTTCTAACGCTGAAGTCGGTAATGCTCTAACTGCTTTTAATGTACCGAAGGGTAAAGAAAAAGTGAAATTAACATTAAACAGTGATAATTTTGATCATAACACATTGGCAATGCGGACTGTGAGTCATCAGTTTGACGTGGAGAACTTTATCAGCGTGGTATTTGCAGTGGCCTATCTGTACGTGTTTATTATCATTTTATTTAAGTTCTTTAATTAAAGGAATGTATTATGCAGAATGATATATATGAAGTAAAAAGGGAACGCTTTGACCTGACTGATGATAGAGTCTATATATTACAGGGAATGTTTCCGAAAAAATATGATGTCAAGGCTAAAATTGGCAGCCGAGAACTTGATTCATCAGTAGAATTGTGGGATAATACAAGTGTACTGGAAAGGTTTTCCGATTTAGATGCAGCTGCCGGAGAAAAAGTAACTGTGCACGTAAAACTCCCGAAAAATGTACCGGCGCATGAAAAATTGAAAGTTGAAGCAGTAAAAGACAGTGACCATATTAAATGGTTTACGATATCTACGGAAGAATTATTGAAAAAGCAAAGAAAAATTCAGTATTTTATTGAAGAGGAATATGTCGATTCTGCTGGAAAAATGTGCAAAATAAGAGGCTGGGCAGTGAGTGCCGATCCTTTAAACATATCGGTAATGGATCAAAATGAAAAAAAGGTTAACTGCCAAATTCAGAAGCTGAACAGGCCAGATGTTGCTGAATTGTATAAAGAGTGCCAAATCGAAGAAAAATGTGGTTTCTACATCGAGCTGGAGAACATCTCTGGAAAACAATATAGCCTTGTGATGAATACAGGCAGTGAAAACCTTGTTCATATAATTTCAGTGAATAAGAGTCGAATCCTTATTAAAAAAATTGTAAAATATTTGAAGAAGGGTTTTAGATATTTGAGAAACCATGGATTTAAAGCTTTTACCAATAAAGTGTTAAATAAAATTCGCCAGAAAAAACAAGGTCCTGTTGATTACCAGAAATGGCTGTCGAAGCATCTGCCTACTAAGGCAGAATTGGATAGACAAAGAAAAGAAACTTTTAAGATTCAGCCCAAATTCAGTGTAGTTGTTCCGTTGTATAAAACGCCGAAACAATATCTGGAAGCTTTAGTTAAATCTATAGAGGATCAGACCTATGCTAACTGGGAACTTTGCTTTTCCGATGGCAGTGGAACAGAATCTCCACTAAAGCAATATCTGGAGGAATTGACCAGTAAGGACTCAAGAATTAAGGTAATCCGATCTGAGCAGCAAAAGAAGATTTCGGAGAACACAAATCGAGCAATATCAATAGCAAGCGGCGATTATATTGTTTTTGCTGATCATGACGATGTTTTGACCAAGCACGCACTATATGAATGTGCCAGGGCCTTAAATGAAAACCCTGATGTGGATGTGATTTATTCAGATGAGGATAAGATGTCTATGGATGGAAACAAGTTCTTCCAGCCACATTTTAAGCCGGATTTTAACATAGATCTCTTGTGCTCTGTGAATTATATTTGCCATTTGCTTGTGGTAAAAAGGGACCTGCAAAAAAAGATTGGAGTGCTACGAGAAGAATTCGATGGTGCGCAGGATCATGATTTTATTCTCCGATGCGTGGAAAGCGCTGATAAAATTTACCATATACCAAAGATATTATATCATTGGAGAAGCCATGAGAACTCTACTTCTGAGAATCCGGAAAGTAAGCTATACGCTTTTGACGCAGGAAAACGTGCGGTACAGGCGCATTATGACAGAAAGAATATACCGGCAATTGCTTCAGAAGGTGAGTATCTTGGGCTGTATCGCACGAAGTATATATTGGATGAGAAACCCATGGTTTCAATCATTATCCCGAATAAAGACCATATTGAAGACTTAAAGCGCTGTATAAATAGTATAGAAGAAAAGTCTGAATATGGAAAATATGAATATATTATCGTTGAAAACAACAGTGATGAAGATGAAACATTTGAATACTATAAGCAGTTGGAAAAGGAGAATTCGAAAGCCAGAGTAGTTTATTATAAAGGGGATTTTAATTTCTCCGCTATTAATAATTTCGGTGCAAAGTTTGCAAAGGGGGAATACCTATGGCTGTTAAATAATGATACAGAGATTATTAATAAAGACTGCATAGAGGAGATGGTAGGATATTGTACCAGAGAGGATGTAGGTATCGTTGGCGCAAGGCTTTATTATGAGGACGATACGATCCAGCATGCTGGAGTAGTTGTAGGATTCGGAGGAATTGCCGGACACTGTTTTGTGCAGCAACCAAGAGGCTCTACAGGTTACTTTCACAGAATTATATGTGCGCAAGATTATAGCGCGGTCACAGCCGCCTGTCTTTTGGTTAGAAAGTCAGTGTATGATGCGGTTGGAGGATTAACTGAGGAGTTGAAAGTTGCATTCAATGATATAGACTTTTGCCTGAAAGTGCGACGCCTCGGGAAATTAGTTGTCTATAATCCCTATGCAGAGTTGTATCATTATGAATCAAAGTCCAGAGGACTAGAAGACACGCCTGAGAAAATCAAACGTTTCCAGGGCGAGATTGCCATCTTTGAAAAAAGATGGCCGGAAATATTAAGAGATGGAGACCCCTATTACAATCCGAATTTAACATTAGAAAGTCAAGATTTTTCATTAAAGCGTATTTAATATTTAATTTGCAATGAGGAGGGTATGCTAATGAAAAAGAAATTGCTTTTAGTTATGATGACTGTTTTAACAGTATCGTTTGGAACCCAGGTGATATGGGCAGATAACGAAGTAGGCGTTCCTACAACATCAATTGTTAATGGTGATATAGAATCAACTTCAGATTCTGGCACTGAGTCTGAAACGGAGGATGAATCATCTGCCCAGGAAGATACTGAATTTCAACTAATTGGTATTAGTATAAAGCTAAGTGATGATGGATCAACGGTTTCTATTACTCCGCAGTTCACTTCAAATGTGGACAATTCAAGTATTAAGTTTCGATATCAGATTTATGACCTTCAGAAACTGGTATGGACAGACCTTCTTGAAAAGAATACAGACGATCCAAGTTGTGACTGGAATCCGTCAGAAGAAGGCTCTTATTGGATTCATGTAACCGCCGATCCTGGTGATGGGAAAGAATATGCGAAGACAATTGGCTATGATGTTCAGAAAACAAAGCTGGGAGACTTTACTATGGATCATAGTAGCCCGCAGCCATGGGATACAACAATTACTTTGCATGGATCAATATCAAATCCATTGTCGGAGAACCTTACATATGAATATTTAGTATATAATGGGAAATACTGGACCAGTTTGTATAAGTCTAGAGAATTGAAAGATTTTGAGTATATGGCTAAGAAAGCAGGCAGCTATTTATTCTGCTATCAGGTCTATAATACCCGCGGAACTGTTATAGGACAGAAGTTTTTGGGTTATGAGGCGCAGGAATTCTTTGTTAAGACAGATAAAATCCGTGTAGACATCAATCCAAATGGAGGGATTGATCTTGATCTAGATGGGGAATCAAACGATTCACAGACAGAGTATAAATGGGTCAGCTATGATCTTGCAAAGAAACAATGGGTATTAATTCAGGACTGGTTAGAAAAGACAGATGCACACTGGTCACCGAAAAGTGCCGGAGCTTATTGGATTCAGGTAGAGGGCAGGACCAGAACAGGTCAGACCGATAGTAAGTTGATCGGATATAATGTAAAAGATATTAAGATAACCTCTTTTACCGGCGATGCCGATTCGCCCAGAGGAATCGGTTCGATAATTGTATTGTCCGGGACCGTTGATAATCCGATTTATCAGTCTCTGCGTTATCGATACATTGTATATGATGGAGCAAATTGGAAAGAATTATATTCATCTGATAAATTAAAACCATATAAGTGGAAACCTGAGCAGAAGGGGAATTATCTTCTTTGTTTAGAAGTGACAGGACCAGATGGTAAGGTCTATCAATCTTTTATGTCATATAAGATTGAGTCTCTTTCAACTACATTGAAGAATCTTCAGGTTTATACACCTGATTTTAAAACGTATTATATTATGCAAAACACCAGCTCTAATGATAATAACTTGAAATATACCTATCAGATCTATGATTTAAGAACGAAGCAGTGGAGCAAACTGCCGAGAGGCGGCACAAATACATACTGGCAGCCAAAGACTAGCGGGGATTATTGGATACATGCATCGGTAGTCGGAAGTGATACCAGGGAATATACAAAGACGATTGGGTATCATATTAAAGGGTATTCGATTGGAAAATTCGGTTTTTCTGGGAATCTTGAGGCAGGGAAAGCGGCTAAACTTCAGGCGAACGGATATAATTATTTAAATGAGGGTTACACTTTTAAGTATCTGCAGTGGAATGGTGCTGGGTGGAATACATTATATCAGGGCGCTACACCGGAGGCAGTCAGCTGGACACCCGGTATCAGTGGTGATTATGCTTTTTGCTGCCAGGTATCAAATCAGTATGGAGTAGTGGATACAAAAACGATTCATATATCCAAAAGTAACTTTTCAAAAACGGGTTGGTATTATGAAAATGGATACAAATTCTACTATATCAATAATAAGAAACAATTAGATCTCGATGGAATTTTGTCAAGACAATCCTCTTATGTTGCCAGGGTGAATCGTATGACTTGTACAGTTACAATATACGCACCGGATGGTGGCAATGGTTATATTATACCGGTAAAACGGTTTGCCTGTTCTGTGGGGCTTCCGAGTACTCCCACACCGACGGGAACCTATCGAACATCCGTAAAGTATCGATGGCATGAGCTGATTGGCTCATCTTACGGACAGTATTGTACACGAATTGTAGGAGGAATTCTATTCCACTCAGTTGCAGGATCCAATACGACAAGTTTTAACCTGAATCCAGTTGAGTATAACAAGTTAGGGAGCCCGGCTTCTCATGGTTGTGTCAGGTTATGTGTAAAAGATGCAAAATGGATCTATGACAACTGCAAGATAGGAATGCAAGTAACTATATATGATAGTTCCAACCCAGGACCTTTTGGCCAGGGACAAGTCTACCGTATTACAAACCCAGGGCAGAATTGGGATCCGACAGATCCTAATGTTTGATGAAGTTTTTTTATACAGGCATAAAAATGTCTTATTCAAAGCTGTTGCTTCAGGGAGTTTTGATGCTTTTCTCTGATGCGACAGCTTTTTGTTAAAGGAGCAAAGTTACAGACATGATCAAAAGATTTGATACGATTGATGAATTTGTCAAAAAGAATCGACGGAGCATAGTAATATATTTTTTCTTTATTCTATTCGCATATGGGATAAAGCTTTTCCATGTAATAATATCCATAGATACTGAAAGCATTATTAGTGTTCCTGAAGAATTATATCGAAATGGATGGCTCAGCATGGGACGTTTTGGAGCTTTATTATTAAAAAAAATGTTGGGGACTTATTGGTTTAATCCTTACGTAGCCTCTTTTATGATGATTATAACGCTGTTGGCAGGCGGCCTGATATGGATGTATTTGTTTTCAAACCTAAACAAAAAAACAAGTAGAATCAGCTGGATTTTTCCTTCTGTTTTTTTTACGGCACCAATTATGGCTGAACAGTCCAGCTTTTTACTTCAGGCATATGAAGTTACAGTATGCATTGGATTAGTTGGTTTATCATTGATTTTATTTTACAAAGGTGTTTACTACAAGAAAAAGTATTATTATCTTTTTACATGTATTTGTATAATTTTTAGTTTTGCGACTTATCAGTCCACAGTTATACTGTTTATTACTGGGGCTGTGGCCTCATTCCTGCTTTTCTATGACTATGAGTCAGGAGAAGATACACCAGATTTTTTGAAAATTAAGGCGACGGGGTTTCGATATTGGGGAACGATAGGTAAACTAATTCTGTTGTTTGTATTGTCCTATCTTTTTTATACGATTGCGAACAAGATAGTTATGGGCGCTCTTGGAATTCAAACGGAAGCTTATATTAATGATCAGGTTCATTGGGGCAAAGATTCTGTTACTGAGTGTATCGTTAATATAGGATTACAGGTAAAAAAAATACTACTTGGAAAAACTATATACTACAATGTAGCTCTTGCCATTCTTATGATCTTTTTTCTTGTCTATATATGTTTCAGGTGGAAACAGAAAAGAAAGGCCTATTATATTTTCTTTCTCGCTTCTCTTGCATTGTGTGTATGCCCGTTCATTATGGTTTTGCTGTTAGGTGGCAGTGTAAGTGTAAGAACAGAATGGACGATCCCTTTTGTAACGGCTTTCTTGGCTATGTATCTGACAGGATGTTTTATTGATTCTGAGCATTTTACGGTGCCTTTATTATTAAAAAGACTAGCTTTGCTTTTGGCATTTGTAATGGGTATGCAGCAGTCTATGGTAACTGCAAGGATATATTATACTGAATATGCAAAGTATCAGCAGGATCTAGTAATGGCCATAAAAATATCAGATCGTATTGAAGAGCTGAATTTAGGTGATTCTCCTCAAGCGCCGGTGACGTTTATTGGTGCAAAACCCACGCATCACACACCATCAATGTATACAGAAGAAGAAATCGAGTTAAGTGGACGATCTTTATTTTCAATTTCTTTTGGAACATTTCATGGAACCTTTGTAATGCGGAATTTTATGAAAAGCGTCGGGTATGATTACGAATTACCGACACAAGATCAGGTGAAAAGAGCGGAGGAAATTTCCACTGCGATGGGAACATGGCCGGACACAGACAGTGTAAGATATGAAGAGGGGGTAATTGTGGTTCGACTATCATGAATACGAAAGAACGAGGTCTGAGAGTACAAGAAGGAGGAAGCATTATGAACACAAGAAGAATTGCTTATACATTACTAGTTACAGCTTCTGTCGCTTTAAGCGTATCACTGGGAGTATCCGCAAAAGCGGACAGTTTGGCAGGAGAACGTCCTGATGAAGAAGAGCACATCACTGGAATGGATGAAAACGGTGATGTCTCTGAAATCCCCAGCGAGAATGGAAAATTCGAGACTAAGGCCCGAACGTTTGCCTCAAGTCAGGTACAAGTAGTGAATTTTAATGTCTCAGGAAGTAAGGTTACAGAATATGTTAATGCAGAAGACAGTACGATTGATGGCTACCTGAATGGGGCATATGCTGCGGATGGTGCTTATCTGGGTACGACAGATCAGGGAAAAGTAAAGTTTATGGTTGCCGGAGAACAGGGGGTCGTCGATTCTGATGAGGTACAGGTGGTGAACTATCAGAATCGACGACCCCCTGTTCTCCGGCAACC